>ERZ1740065.3304-NODE-3304-length-10105-cov-12.407164_pt1 | contig 10105 bp, 10 predicted proteins | sample MGYA00581738_ERZ1740065 | MGnify/ENA primary metagenome ERZ1740065 (study PRJEB43018, sample SAMN04849749) | marine metagenome | isolation source: floating plastic debris | place: Pacific Ocean | collected 2008-09-01 | study: EMG produced TPA metagenomics...
CTCTACATAGCGATCCCTCTACATAGCGATCCCTCTACATAGCGATCCCTCTACATAGCGATCCCTCTACATAGCGATCCCTCTAGTTGGTGTAGCGTGAGTGGTGAGAAAGGGAATAGTTCTCAGAAAGAGAAGTGAATATTCATGCTACAGCTGCACACTCTGTATCAACAACACTGCATATCAGAGCCACACAGAGATAACCTACCCTACTGCTTGACACATGGCAGCTGCACAACAGCAAAAGCAGAGATAACCTTCTGTTTTTTATCCGTATCAGAAAAATCTATTCTCATCTGAATTCATCGCTGATCTGTAATTTCTCGTATTTCCGACGTGAGAATCAACTCCTTGCAGACGGAGTGACCAGCATGGCGCACACTACTCGATGTCACAGCATTTAGAACTAGTATATTCCTATATATATACTAGGTTCACTCAGACAGAGATGTCATGTGTGTAAAAACCGATTAACTTATATATATATTCTTTGGTAGAGACACATGGGCGAGTCTGACCTGTTGGTGATTTTGTATAACCACACCAATCGACACCCTGATAGACGCGAACAATTACGGGTGCCACATGCCACCGGTAGCAGAGACCATCCAGGGTGTAGATGTAGAGTAATATGCTCGCATAGCCTAACTATTTCTGAATACATGCTCCAATTTTGAGTAGCAGATGACAAGCTGGTAAGTTAAACTGGAGGTCATGTGATATGCAGTCTGACCCTGCTGTGGCATAAGAATTGTGTTTATAAGAGTTTCATCTACTGAGAAGACTAGTGGAAGAGAGTGAGCAGTTGTGAGGTCATAGATAAGTGACTGAACCCTTCAAAATAAACAACTACATTTGGTAGGACCCATTATATGAGCCCATTCATCAGTTTCCTTTACAAAGAGGGAATGGAATCAGTGAAGTGAATGATCACTCAGGCCATCATGTGAGGCTGTGTCATGGTCGGTGTGTGTGATACAGCTGTGCGTGAGGCATGATAGGGGACTCTAGATCTGAACTGACCACAACAACTGATATGGTGAGAGACTAGCTGCGCATCGGACATTTGGCTCCTGTCCAACAGTTGATTGAGAAACTGCCAGTGTCACCCAGGTCATAGGAATACATGAGGCCACAGCACCACAAACTGATCCAGTATGTAGAATCCCTCACTCACCCAGTGAATAGGAGTTATTGAACAGCTTCTCATTAACACTGGTGAATTCGTCGTAAGAGTAACAGTTGTCTTCTCCGGGTCCCAACCTACGCAACGTAGCGGTGAAACGGTCAAAACTGGACGATATCTGCTCAATGTATGCGATGTCGATAATCAAGCGCATCAATCTACAAACCCGACGCTCTCGTAGGCAATCAGCAAGTCGTATTTCCGGTTCAATTCTAGCGTCTTGTTGAAGAACTTGTAGATACCGGACACTTCTGGTTTGATAGAGGCACACGTGCCGTGCTTCTCCCATTCATGACGCCAAAACTTAAGGTCTGTACCTAGAAGCAATAAATAAATCTCACACCGATCTCCCATCTCTTATGGCTGACCGAAGGTCTCAAATGAGCACACTTACCTGAGAAAGATGGCCAACGAGCTCTCATAGCATCTTCCAATCCAGCAACGTCCTTTTCATTGAACGCCCATGAAGAGTTACAGTTTTCGGCAGGGTCAGGCCAGAGGCCATGTATAGTCCACATAGTTATATTAGGTGAGAGGTCACAGAAGTCTCTGTAATCATAGAGGGGATATATGATATTTGTATCAGCGTCCTCCCCATCTATGACTCACAGATATCTGGTATCAGTTTGAAATCGAAGGTGATGATAAGCTTTGAATACACTGCACATCTATCATCACAAGGCAGTCTATCCTATGCAAAATGAGCAAAATGCATGTACTCAATTTGATTTCACTTGGAAGTTTCAATTAGGTGCACGTATAATTCCACTCTACTAGTGTGATACTAGTACATGGTGAAATGTTACTTACTTAGAGCTGTCAAAACAGACAGACTGAGGCCACTGCTGAGCGAAAACATAATGGTCGAAGCTCCAGGCAAAGGTAGCAGGGACGGAGAACAGCACCAAAATAGTGCATAGCACTGTTGTACAGCCAGAGCTCATACTTCGAATCGATGTTGATGAGTCTAAAGAAGAAGCATAGAGATCCTGGGTGAGACCACTTCATGCATGTGTATCTAAAACACATCCAGGAAGTAACACACCAGATAAAAACTGTGTTCTATTGCAGTTATAATATTATAATATCGTGAAAGAAGTATAGATAAGATCACCACAGAATAGATGTTGAAGGGATAGCAGAAAATAACTAACCTATTTCACAATAAAATGAAGATCAAGCGAGCCTTTAGTAAACCTGGTTCTTCAGATTCGAGCTTTGATCCTTACTGACTGGAGTTCTATATATATGGGTCTGATATTGACCAACTACAGAGGCACACTCTTTGTCGTTCATGTGATGATGCTCGACATCCTTCCCATCCTGCGATCACTTAGATTCAGTTCCAACAAATAGCTCAGGTTATTGCGGGAGTCCACATAAGTTCCATGAATTTCCTAGAATGATGCTACTCTACGGCTACTCCAAGATATCGAATTGGTCTAATACGCGTTGGTACGCACAGGCATCGTGAAAATTTGCGCACTAAAAAATCATATCGTTCTCTATTTTTATGTACGGTAGTATTCGAGACACCACGACGGCGCTGTTAGCACCAAGCCCTCTACGGCTCTGTTAGCACCGATTCGATTGCTGGCAGCAAAAAAAAATTCAGATATATATACAGGTAGTGTTTGAAAATGAAAAGACGAAAGAAACAGTTCAAACAGTTTGAAACGCCTTGTATCTCTGATGATAAATTGAATCGAATACTATTCAGTTTAACGAAATGATGTCTGACATGGGGGTGATTTTCATACGCATTACCGCATGCACGTACCAGTACGTATCAAACAAAGCAGTAGTAGCAGCGTTCGAAGTTGTGCTTTCTTGTTATTTTTCTCCACATCTCGAGAGTTGGCGAGAAGTTAACGACTTTTGAGCGAATAATCGTGTGCGCGAAAAGGATCCTGTCGATGAGGACCGCGCTTCTATCCACACCAGTAAGTTTATATTCAGTTTTGACAGTTGATCACTGTAGAGCTGATATCTTCGTTTCGAATTCTATTTTTTAGTCTTTAGATAAACTCTTAAGTAAAGTCAAAGCGCTCTCTTCTAACTCTCATGAAGTTTTGCAAGCTAATTATTTATTCTCAACTCGCCTCGTAACATTTTCATATAATCTTGCTCGTGCAGCTTCATACTCCATTTAGTACCGTAAAACACCAGTAAGTATTATTGAGATAGGAACCACTGTTTTTCTATGTTTTTTTTTATTGTAAGCATTCAAACTTATTGGTCAAAACTGTGAACTGTGAAGCACATTCACGTTCACACAAGTTCTCACTGCTGGGTGAAATGAAAAGTCCCAGTAATTTCATCGTAAAAAATCATGTGACTATCAGGTGATATATTTCTGTTGTAGTGGGCGACAACTACGATGATGAAGATGATCCGACTATTGCTACCTCCAACAAAGCTGGTAACGTATTGCCAGTATGGGGGAACGAAAAATCGATGAATCTGAACTCGCTCATATTGACCAACATTCAAGGTTCCCCGTACTTTAAAGTTCAGTTATTCGGTCTGAAAACCTATCATGAAGTTATCGACGAAATATACTACAGGGTAAGTAGAAGATATACTCCCATACACTCTCTTTCTTACCAATCAGTGCTGCTGGTATTGCTGCAATCCCATTATTATCGTTGTTGCTGTTTCAGAGCTGTCTGTATATATATGCTGCTTTTCACTCTTTGCTCTTCACTTTTGGATGTTACAAAATATACCAGCTGGTCATACTTTCATGAATGAAGGAATGAATGGTGCCACTGATGAAGCCTGGTATTTTTCAGGTTACACACATAGAGCCTTGGGAGGCAGGCAGCCGAAAGACTGGTGGTCAGACTGGTATGTGTGGAGGTGTACGTGGAGTTGGAGCAGGTACGTTAATGTGGTAAGTCACGGTTTACCAGACTGCTCTTGTCTATCCTCAGTCATGTTAAACTCGGACAATAGCTCACATTTACAACACTGGATGTCACATGGTTATGTATGGAATGAAGCATTACTGGATTGATTTTGCCAGGTGGAATTGTGTCCTCGGCGTTCTGCCTACTCTATAAGTTATTTACACTCAAGTTGACGAGGAAGCAGCTCATCGGTATGCTGAATCACGCTGACTCGCCGTATATCAGAGCCCTGGGTTTCATGTACGCTCGTTACACGCTGCCGCCCGCCGACCTCTGGGGATGGTTCGTTGACTACCTTTGCGATGAGGAGGTACGTTAGGGCGGTGAGTCAGGTTCTACTTATTTGCTACCGATACCTGTTGCTTCGCTCAGCCGCCAAGCTTTATCCGAATTCTCATCCTGCTCAGTCTTGTTCAGCCTAACCATTTCTTCTCTTATAGAGAATCATTGACAAAACAATATAGTCTTGGACACAGCAATGTGCTGTAGACTGGCTTGTGTGCTCACTTTATAGGGAAACCCTCAGTGTTGGAGAGGTTACAGGTTAGAGGTCAGATGTTAAGGCATATGTGTGATTGTGATTTCAGGAGATTGATGTGAAGGCTGGCGGTGGCTGCGTCGTGTACATGGGCGACATGGCGAGGGATTTCCTAGTCAAGCTGGACTGGTACGGCGCGCTGTTCCCACGAATACCCGTACCGATACAGAAGTTGATAGTCGCTAATCTGAAGGAGTACGGACCCACCATAAAGGACCAGTATGTAGAGGAGCAGCAGAAGGAGGAAGAAGCCAGGTATGTATCAGTCCTGTAATGTTCCTGTTCCAGCTGTCCTGTAGACGGCTGATTCATGGTGTATTTACAGACTCGCAAAGGAGCAGGAAGAGAGAGAAATGAAGCAGAAGGCTGAGAGAGACTCGCGCAGAGGCAGGGAGGCCAACAGTCACAAAGATTCTCGGGACAGACACAGAGATAGAGAGCGTGACAGAGGCCATAGACATCGAGACAGGTTTGTTATTCAATGAAATACATACATGTTTAGAGCTTTGGCTGCGGTTGATGGATGTTGAGAACATTGTTTGAACTGTAGGTCTGCTGACAGGCACCGCGACAGTCGAGGGCGCAGGGACGGAGACGACTACTCGAGGGAACTCAGAAAGTTTGAGAAGCGACAGGAACGAGACAGGCGACGCAGCAGGTACCGTCGGCTCTCAGTCTATCACTGCATATAGACCCAGAACCTGATGCACACATACACGTTCTGTACAGGTCACGGGATAGACACAAACGCTCGAGGTCTCGCGAAAGATCCCGTCGCTCTCGATCTAAAGATAAGTCAAGTAAGAGGTCAAGGTCGCATGATAGAGGAGGTCGATGAAGAGGTCTAGAAGTAGAGCTTAGTAATTCTGCGATAAGACAGCATTGTTTGATGCTCATTATCGTTCTTGTACGATATAAATAACACTGTATATAGAAACACAGTACTGCTACCCATCTAAAGGTTCTGCTCATACCCTTAGTAGTTTGTATGACTCCGCCCATGTTTCTACAGACTTTTGATTGCACTCAGATAGTGCAGTTACATGTACATTTTTATTAACCATTAAATAGTTGTATGAAATACAATAAAGTCTGTTGGTATGACGCCATTTATTTGTGACGCTTACGCGTACCTTCTCCACGTACGTTCTCCACGTTATTTACCTCAGCTACGCAGTTCCCCCTTTATAGCTATCATTCTAGCACATTCATAGCGCAGGAGCTTTCCACAATGCTGATTCTGTGTCTTCTTGTGTCTACTTTGCCTGTGAGCTAGTCTGTTGGTCCTGGATACTAGTGCCTATCTACTGTGGATTGAAGTAGCTGTCATCAGGCGCTGCTTCTAGGATCTACACTAATATTTTTTGCTGCAATCAGTTGGGAAAATACGCTGCTGTGCTGATGTCAACAGGCTTGTGGAGATCATCAATGAGTCAGTTTGACAAGGGTTACCAAAGCCCTGTCCACATAGATGTGTAGATTGCTATTCCTAAGTTTTTTGGTCAAGGACAAATCGTGTGAGTGCCAGTGCTTAAATTCAGGGAGAACTAGAGGGATCGTAGTTCCTGTAAGAAAATTACAGCCACATCTAGAGGGAATGATAGTTCCCTTTAAAACCCACAGGCCACAATCTCTGCCACAAAGAATCTCAACATCAGGTCCTTTCTGCTCAGTTTCATCTGCATGTAGCAACTGCAGCAGCGGGCTGCCTGACTGCCATATATGATATGAACCAGAATCTCCATGTTTCAGTGGTGCCATACTCCAGTCTGACTATGCACCTATGCATGATAATCAGTTTGACACCATCATCAAAGGCACCTAGAGTTCCCTTATAAAGAAAATTACAATTTAAGCCCTGCTACTAGCAGTAGCAGTCAGCTTTTGGGTTGCGTTTCGGATACGCAATCTCTACATGTATTTATGAGTTGTCTGCTCACGACTCAATCACAGCAAAGCGCTACAGTAATGTAATGTCACATGTGGATTCGAATATAAACGCCCTAAAACTCGCAGAACCGTGCTAAAATTACTTTCTCTAATATTAGAATCGATGTAAACGATTTATTCAGTCGAACACTGCTCTTAGTTTATTCGCGTTGAAATCATCAAAATACGAAACCACGTGTACTTCAGGAGTACTTCCGTTTCAATGTAAACAGTTGTGTATGCGGTTGCGGCTAGAATGAACGATGGCTTCACATTTTTAGGCACATGTACCGATAGATTACAGTGGCAGGGAAAGCAGACACGCACCTTGATAGAAAGTAATAGTACCCTTTTTTCTAATCACATTCATCTGCTTTATTTATCAGCCAATATGATTTTCTAGAGTATTTGATTGGAGCATATCTCCAGAAGGATATCTGTTCGTTGTCAGTGAAAGCATATTAGAAATGGAAGCGTAATGGAATTTCCTCATAACCATAATTGGTCTTTACAGATTTGGGAGAATAGGGCAAGACGTTGGAATGTCTCGGATATTAGAGGCTATATGTGGAGACTGCCTCCACAATAGAAATGACTCTTTGGACAAGGCCCAGTAAGCTTGAATTTGTTTACTCCAAATGATTTCATTCATTTGGTAGTTGTGATTCCTACTAGTACACATGGATGCTTTATTTACAGTGAATTACAACGGCAAAGCTATTCAGCTGCTGAGACACCACAAGAATTGAAGGGTCTTGCTAGTCCACACCAAATAAGCTGTGTTGCTGATTTAGGTAGCAGTCATAGCTCAATTGGTAAGGCGAGGCTGAATACCATAAATTTGGCTTGTTGTGGTCACGTGTGCAAACTTTAGATCTCTTCCCTCAGTTGCTGATGCTGAAGGCTCGCTCTTTTCATTTGATTTGTACACTGGAGAGATTATGAAGACGTGGGCTGGACACAGCAAACCAATAACTAAGGTTTGCTTCTGCTAATGTCCTTGGGTGAATCAATTTACCTCTGATTCTTCTACAAAATTGCTTATATGAATGCAGATAGCTGTACGAAATGGAAGACTGTTCACTTCATCTCGAGATCTGACAGTCAAGATGTGGGAAACTGAAGGTGGTGACAGTTTTCTTCAAGTTTTCAAAGACTTTCACAGTCTTGTCATCTCTGCATTGGCTTACAGCCCTGGTAAGGTTTTAACCTTGAAATCAAGTTTCTCCTCCTCAACTATAGCAACTCTCTGTCAGTTGTTAGCGATAAGTGAAAACAAAATAAATTGCATTTGACTCGTGGAAAGGGTGAAAGAGAAAATCTTCTTTCTCTGAGAAGATTCAGAGCCAACCTATGGAGAAGGCTGTAGTTTTCCAAGCCAGTCGTATGACAAAGATGTCTAATGACATTTATAGTGAGTCGTAGTTTATACTTTGATGAATCCATTAAGCCATCATCATCAGGATATTTAGTCCATAGCACTGTCTCACTCTATTCCTTGAAGTGCTTAGTCATCTTACAGTACATGTGCACTAAATTTTGTGGCAGGCATGCACTAGGATGGCAGCTAAGAACTTCAAACTCTGCAGGATATGTAAGTATTGCATAGAAGTGTTTGAATGAATTTCATTTCGATGCAGTTGACGAGGTCATATGTACTGGATCCAGAGATAACACTGTTGCTCTCTGGGATGTGGAGACGGCTCAAGTGATAGCGGATTGCAAAATAGCACGGAATATCGTCACGGATATCTGCTGGAAGGGTAAAGTGCTGGCCCAAACTTCTGAAGACAAATCACTCAGGTTACATTACACGTTCTAAAGAATTTTATCGAACTATTGCTTCACATGTGGTCTACGAACCTTGTCGTTTGACAGGCTGCTGGACCCGAGATCGCTGAAAGTGATGTGTGAATTCATTAGAAAGAGGCAGATATTGACAAGTTGTGATATAGATAATGATGTAATCGTTACCAGTAGTGGAGGATGCAACGGTACAGGATGTGAGGTCACTGTGAGTTAATCAACATATAACTATGACAAATGTGATGGGAATCCAAGAGCGTAACCTGTGTTACTATTTGTACTCTAGGTCTGGGATCAGAGAAAAGGTATCGGGCCTGTTTTTGAGTTCACCGGTCACACAGGGAAAGTGTACCAGTGCTGCTACGTATCCACACCTGGATGTTCTGATCAGCTCGTGGTAAGTTACAACACCGTTGACAGCCATTCTCCCATCATTTAGTATGAAGAACATTGGCTACACCAAACCGTATGGCCTTTGGGTACTGGTGTACTCATTCGTCTGAAACATTTACACATGTATCAGAACAGAGAGAAAAATGCTTGGTTATCACAGTGATTATTTCTTGCCATTTTTATCCAACAAACTTTTCTTTTTCTCATTTTGATATTTTCCTCTCCAGGCCTCAGTGTCAGCAGACTACAGCATCAGACTGTGGAACGTGACGAAACTGCAGCTCATCTCTTCATTCACCTTGATGAATCATCCGTCTTGTATCTGCCAAATTGGGAATTCCAGTGACAATATCTTATGGTATGTCGACTCTACTTCCCCCCAATATATCTACATTCTAGTTTGGTAACTATGGAGCAGCAAACAACAACACTTAATCCTTTTAATCCATTAACCAGTGAAGTGCCTCCACTTCAGTGTATCCAACGGCGATGAAGCAAGAGGATGACGCATAAGGAACTTGTCAAATTGGCATTTAGTTAGAAGCATTTCAAAACAAGATAGACCGAGTGCAGTAAGATAACACCCGGTAAAAATGAGCAATTGTAGTCCAGCTTTATAGCCAAGCTGTTTATTGTCTTCCCTTATCTGGAAAATCTGTATGATCGCAGCAAGGTCTGACAACATCAAAGAACAGAATCTCTGAATGTGCTTATATAGATTAATTGTACATCCATCAGTTCGTGTCGAAATTTTTCAAATGCTAGTTCACTTTACTTAATGACATCCACATGTATGACAGACAGAGGAATCAAGTTCCTTCTGATTGCAGGTTTTCAATTGGATGTTTCACTGGTGGTGTGGCTATCGTTACATTTGACCTCTCCCGCTCCATTTGGAACGCCTACCAGGAATACTGACTGGTCACATGATCATCAATCCGTCCAATCACATGCCGTCCAACTGACTGTCAAATGAATAGTGCCATATCCAACATCATATTTCACTATAATATTATCATGACATTGGCTGTGTGATGACAGCTCATATATATATATACTCCAATGTTATGCAACATTCAGATGTGTCCTTCATAATAAGAATTAGGTCAACACAAGGTGAAGTGAGAGAGTTCTAGATGGTAATCCTGATAATGCCTCAGAGTCATTATTTCAGCATCAATGATGTTGGTAACACATGTAAGTCTCTTCAGGCAGTGTAGAACTTGTATTCTATGCAGAGAGAGGGAGAAAGAAAGAAAGAAAAAGATAAGAGTAAAATAGAGATAGAGAAAGATATTAATATATAAGGTAAAAGATAAAATGATAAAAGAAAAATATGGT
>ERZ1740065.3305-NODE-3305-length-10104-cov-16.949647_pt1 | contig 10104 bp, 11 predicted proteins | sample MGYA00581738_ERZ1740065 | MGnify/ENA primary metagenome ERZ1740065 (study PRJEB43018, sample SAMN04849749) | marine metagenome | isolation source: floating plastic debris | place: Pacific Ocean | collected 2008-09-01 | study: EMG produced TPA metagenomics...
CTCCAGACCATTCCCCCTGAGCTCCTCCAGCAAATCAACCAGCCCAGCGCTAACCTACACAGTGCCCTGGCCCTGGCCCGGCAAATTGCTCAAACCCTAGAACCAGAGTCCCAGCTGTGGCTCCTAGACTACCTACAGCAGAGCCGTTGGCAACGGGGCCATGGGCAGGGGATGGCGCAGCTAGAACTAGCCCGTAAGCAGCTGCTCCGCTACGTGCAACCGCGCCTTGTCTGGGAGGTAACGTTAATGAATTTAGTAGACGATTCATGAGCAATCGTGAACCAAAACAGGTTCATCCACCATGATTTCTATCAGAAGAATTAAAATAGTTAGCAAAACTTCTGCTATTTTCTCTCGCCCCATCGCCATAGAGAAAAAACAGAGAAACGGCCTGGCATAACGTTTTACATCCCCACAGTTATTGCCTTGTTACTTAGTGCATCTAAACGATCTGTATGGTTCCACAGTCGGTTCAACGCCCCTTCAAAAAGACGAGTTTTTGGATTGGGATGGCGCTGCTCTTATTGGCGGGGAGTGCCTCTTTATTGGCACTACGCTCAGTGCGCCAATCACGGCAGGCGGCCATCGAAGAAGCCGCTAAACCGCCCCCAGAGCGGGTAGATGTGGCCGCCCTGGGACGGATTGAACCCAAAAGTGAGGTTATTGATATCGCCGCCGCCGAAACCGGTGTCTTAGCCAGAATGCTAGTGGCAGAGGGTTCCCAGGTAGAGGCCGGGCAAACACTGGCTGAATTAGACATGTACGACGTGCGCAAAGCCGAGCGTGACTATGCGGCTAGTCAGTTAACAGAGGCCCAGCAAACGCTAGCCGCTGAGCGCGACTTGGGGGCTGCCCGCATTGCCGAAGCCAATACAAAAGCCGGGCAGATTGATCAGCCTCAGATTCAGGCAATTGAGGCCCAGGCTGCCAAAATTCGCAGTCTAGACGCGAGTCTGTCCCTGGCAAATATTGATCTGGCCAGATTTGAAAATCTATTAAGCCAGGGAGCCATCACTCAACAAGAGTTTGACCGTCAGCAAACAGAGGTGGACGAACTTATTAGCGATATCGCTAACGCCAAGGCCACCAAAACCCAGCTAGAACTCACCCGAGATACGGACTTGGAGAATGCCGCTGCCCTGGTATCCATGGCCGAAGCGGATTTGCAGCTGGCCGCCGTAGAATCCGGCGTCGCCTCTGCCCAGCAAAATCTGGCCCTGGCGGAGGCCCTGCTTAACCGGGCGGTCATCAAAGCCCCATCAACGGGTCAAATTTTAGATATCTATGTACGCCCCGGCGAAGCCGTCTCTAATAATCGGCTGCTGTCCATGGGCAACACAGATGAAATGTACGTCGTAGCTGAGGTCTATGAAACCGATGTGGGGCTGGTCAAAGTGGGGCAAAAAGCCACCATTACCAGTCGCAATGGCGCCTTTGAGGGGTCGCTCAGCGGCACCGTAGAAACCATCGGGCTACAGATTTTTAAGAATGACGTGCTGGATGATGACCCAGCGGCCAATGCCGATGCGCGCATTGTGGAAGTGCGCATTGCGGTGGATCAAGATCAGGCCGTGGCCATGCTGACCAATCTGCAGGTAGATGTGCTGATCAATATCAAATCCGATATCAACGCTGGGGAGAGCTAGCCATGGCTAGGATCTCGGTGGCTTGGTCTAACCTAATGCACGAGCGGACACGGCTGGGGGTTGCGATCGCAGGCGTCGCCTTCGCCGTTATCCTCATCTTCATGAACCTGGGTTTCATGGGAGCCCTCATTGCCACCGCCACCAACTTTTATGAACAGTTCAACGCCGAGCTGTTCTTAATTTCACCAGAGACCCTAGAAATCAGTACCTCCACCGCCTTTCCGCGAGAGCGCCTTTACCAGGTCGCCGGTGTAGACGGTGTGGGGCGCATAATGCCCCTTTACAGCGAGTACCTGCTGTGGCGCAACCCAGAAACCGGCGTCAGCCGCGCCATTTTTGTTTATGGCATCAACCCCAATGACCCCGCATTTTTGATGCCCGAACTACAGGGAAGTGAGGCCCGTCGCATTCTCAGTCAGCCCGATACAGTATTTATAGATCGGCTCTCACGCCCAGAGTTTGGCCCCCAGGACATTGGCACCACCACCGAGGCCGACCGCCGCCGCGCCACCATTGGCGGTAGCTATGCCCTAGGGGGCGGGTTTGCCGCCGACGGCACCCTGATCATGAGCGACCAAAATTTTGTCAGATATTTAGAGCCACGCCCGTTAAGTCTGGTCAATGTGGGGCTGGTTAAACTCGCCCCAGACGCATCCCCCGAAAAAGTAGCAGACACCATGAGATCGCTACTGCCGGCCGATGTGGTCGTTTACACCAAAGCAGGCATCATCGATCACGACTCCGCCTACTGGCTAGAATCCACCTCCATCGGCTTTATTTTTAGTATGGGTGTGGTCGTATCGTTTGTTGTTGGGGCCGTAATCGTCTATCAAATTTTATTTACCGACATTCGCGATCATCTCCCCGAATACGCCACCATGAAAGCCATGGGCTACCGCTCCCAGTACTTGTTCAAAATTGTGCTGCAAGAAGCCGTTTTGTTGGCAATCCTGGGCTATGTTCCCGGTCTTGCAGCTGCGCTCGGTCTTTATCACCTGACGGCCACCGCCACCGCCGGCACCCTGCCTGTAGCCATGAACGGTGGGCGGGTTCTGTTTGTTCTGGTCTTAACCTTACTGATGTGTAGCCTGTCGGGTCTTATTTCTGTGCGCAAAGCCGTCACCGCTGACCCAGCCGAAATCTTTTAAGGGCCCATGGTTTTTCACAGACATGATTAAACGCATTCCCCTCGCCTGGCTCAACCTTACCCACGACCGCAGGCGTTTTGCCACTTCCCTGGCGGGCGTTGGTTTTGCGGTGCTGCTGATGTTTATGTTTAACGGGTTTATGAACGCCCTGTACGACAGTCAGCTACAGCTGCTCAACCGATTTAATGGCGAAATCATTATCGTTAATCGACTGAGGACCAATATGTTTGTGCCCCGCGCCTTTGCCCGCAGGCGTTTGTATCAGGCCCGGGCCTTCGACGGCGTGCAAGACGCCTACGCCATGTACATCAGCGAGGTGAACTGGAAAAATCCAGAGACCCGTAAATCTCGTGGGGTAAGAGTCATCGCGATCAATCCTGATGAACCCGTGCTCAATATTCCTGAAATTGAGACCTATCAACAACTCCTCAAGCTGCCAGAAACCGCCCTAATGGATACCAAATCTCGGGTGGAAGTGGGGCCTGTCGAACCCGGCATCATCAGCGAGCTGGCCGATCGGCGCATTCGCCTGGTGGGCACCTTTACCATGGGTACTGACTTTGCCTCGGGCAATGGCAACTTGCTAATGAGCGATCAGAACTTTCTGCGCTACTTTGCCGATCGGGGACCGGAGGAAGACAAACGCAGTTTTGCCACCGTGGATATAGGGGTGGTGAAGCTGGAACCAGGCACCAATGTGGAGCGGATGGTTAATGTCCTGCGGGAAAATTTGCCCAATGATGTGCTGGTTATGGCCCGCGATGGCGACAACGGGTTTGTCATTCGCGAGCGAAACTATTGGCAGGAAAACACCAACATTGGTTTTGTGTTTTCCCTACTCACTAGCATGGGCTTTTTTGTGGGGATTATTTTGGTTTATCAGATTCTCTACACCGATGTGGCAGACCATTGGGCCGAGTATGCCACTCTAAAAGCAATGGGATACAAAAACGGCTACCTGTTGGGTGTGGTCATGCAAGAAGCCATGATTATTTCCGTCTTGGGATTTATACCGGGTGTTTTAGTCAGCCAGCTCCTGTACACAGCCGCCGGAAATGCGACGGGTCTATTTTTTCAAATGACGCCGGAACGGATTGTGAACCTGCTGATTGCCACTTTCATTATGTGTTTGGTGTCGGGTGCGATCGCAGTGCGAAAAGTTCAAACCACCGATCCAGCAGACGTATTTTGAACCCTTACACTGGTTTTGAGCCAGGTTAGTAGCTAGGTTAATAGCATGGTTAAAACTCAGCCACAATCCACGTTTGATCCCCCCAGAGACGACCTGGCCGTCCATATCCAGCATCTCAACTATTTCTTTGGCGCAGGCGATCTGAGCAAACAGGTCTTATTCGATATTTCCCTGGATCTGCCTAGGGGACAAATCGTAATTCTCACCGGCCCCTCTGGCTCAGGGAAAACCACCCTACTAACCCTGGCGGGGGCACTGCGCCGACTACAGGACGGTAGCCTGCGGGTCCTTGGCAAAGAATTAGTCGGTCTAGGCGATCGCGCCCTGGTCAATGTCCGACGCAACATTGGGTTTATCTTTCAGGCCCACAATCTCTTTGAGTCCTTAACCGCCAGCCAAAATGTAGAAATGGCGGTGGAGTTAACGGGTAATTTTTCCTCAAAACGAGACCAGGCAGTCGCGATGCTCAGCGCCCTAGGGTTGGCAGACCGGGTAGACTACAAACCCCAGTCTCTTTCCGGGGGACAAAAACAGCGGGTGGCCATCGCCCGCGCCCTCGTCAACCATCCCCAGCTAATTTTGGCCGACGAACCCACCGCCGCCTTAGATAAAAAGTCGGGCCGAGATGTGGTGACCTATCTGCACAATCTATCGCGGCAAGAGGGCTGCACCGTGCTGATGGTCACCCACGACAACCGCATTTTGGATGTGGCAGACCGCATCATCAATCTGGTGGACGGTCGCTTAGAGTCAGACAGTACGCCCAACGCGTTCGTTCACAGCAAAACCCAAGAAGCCATCGCAGAGGTCAGCGCCGACATGTTCATCATGTAAGAGAGTCAAAGATCAAACCATTATGAAATTCACCAACGGTGCTCAAGAGCTGACCTATGGGCGGCTGCAAGACTACCTCAGCGGTAGCTTGTTTAAGTCCACCATGCGCGCCAGTGACGACCAGCCTTCGTTTGACCTGGTTTACCAAGATACGACGCTGATCGAACTTCAGGTCCTGCCGTGGGATACCCATCCCTATCCAGATATAGAAATGGCCATTGTGCGAGCCAGCAGCTGCGTCGCCATTGGTTGCCATCCTGAGCTAGACCTGCTGCGTTTTTTATTAGACGAAAATCGGAAAATACGATTTGGCTCGTTTCAAACCGATGATGCGGGCACGGTCTTCTTTGCCAACCGCATTTTAGGTGGAGAGCATATGGACCCAACAGAGCTAGAGGTATGCTTGCTGTCGGTGGGTGCGATCGCAACCCGCTATAGCGACATTATCATCGATAAGTTTGACGGTCAGCGTGCCCTCAACTCGGCACTACCCTCTAAACTATAGAAGTAGAAAAAACCAAAGACTGTCGCCCCATGGAAGACCTTGCAGCCTACGACGGCATTTTTGTAGTTCTAGCCATCATCATTGCAATCAGCGGCTTTATTATGCTGTTTGGCAATCTCATCGGCGTAAATAACAACTGGAAGTAGTCAATGATTGACAGCGGTGCTTGGGCACACCTGATCACAGAACTCGATGATGCCCAAGAACACCTAAAATCTCTCATCAATGAAATGACCGCCAAAGGTGCTCTGGAAGAAGCAGAGTTCCAGAGTTCCTTAGGTCACGTTCGTACACATTTAAGGCAGACTTAAGAACCGTTAAAAACCAATTTCATTGACCTGAATTTTCCGTAGAAGGCAGTCCGACATACATGTAATCGACCTCGCCGTACCTCCAACCTATGCAATTAGAAATACCCTAGTATGAGGGTTGTAGGGCGGCATCCCGCCCTGCCCATAGGGGTTTGGGGAACTCGGAGGGGCCCCAAGCAACCGATTTTGCTTTGCGCCAACTGCCCAACATACATTGGTTAGCAATTAATCAATTGCGATAGGGTGGCTCAGGGGCGAGAATTCAGCCAGTTTCCGACCGATATAGACCCCGTTGGCTAATTTCTAAGTGCAACTCAAAACTTAACCCAACCTTACCCTTCTTAACCTAGTGAACTTTTCCAAATCCCTTGTCACTAGACGTTTACAGCAGCGCTAGGCTAACCATATAACCCAGGGAGTCCATAACTTCTTAACCTAAAGATTTCGCCCTAAATGCCCGTTGAGAGGTATCGTCCCCCTGCCCCATAAGTTCAGACGCCCTACAACCTGTTACCCCCCAATCTGAACTTAGCCAATCTTCTTCTCTTTAGAAAAAGGGGTAAACCTATGGCTAAAGCCGCTGTCTCTCGTTTACGAAACGTGGCGATTGTGGGTCCATACTCAAGTGGTAAAACCACTCTGCTTGAGAGTCTGCTTTCGGTCACCGATACCATTTCTCGCAAAGGATCAGTTCCTGAGGGTAATACGGTTGGTGATCACACGCCCGAAGCCCGTAATCGCCAAATGACTGTCGAAACGAATGCCGCCTGTACTGAGTACGGCGGCATTCGTTTTACATTCCTAGATTGTCCAGGGTCCATCGAACTACTTCAAGAACCGCTACATATATTGATGGGCGTAGACGCCGCCATCGTGGTGTGCGAACCGGACCCAAGTCGAGTGCTAACCGTATCGCCACTGCTGCACTTTCTCGATAAGTGGGAAATTCCCCACGTGGTGTGGCTCAACAAAATGGACCGAGCAGGGGCCACCTTTGCAGAAGCACTAGACGCCTTAAAATCAGTGTCGAGTCGTCCCCTAGTCCCCCATCAATATCCCATCGGTGCCGGGGAAGACCTGGTAGGGTTCATCGACCTGGTCAGTGAACAGGCCTATCATTACCATGCTGGAGCTGCTGCCGATCCGGTCCCACTCCCCAACGAACTGGCCGCAGAGGAAAAAGCAGCCCGGACAGAAATGCTGGAAACCCTGGCAGATTTTGACGATCATTTACTCGAAGAACTACTCGAAGAAATTGATCCACCGGAAGATGAGATTATCCAGGATCTCAAAATGGAATTGGGCGCAGACTTGGTGGTGCCTGTCTTTATCGGTGTAGCCTCTAAGGACTATGGTGTGCGGCCATTATTGGACGCCCTGGTCCGTGAAACCCCCGAGCCGCAAGTGACTGCCGAGCGCCGTGGGATTGATCTCAGCTCTAGTGAGCCCCTGGTCCAAATTCTCAAAACCTACTACAGCCCTCAAGGCGGCAAGCTGTCCCTAGCCAGGCTATGGCGCGGCACCCTCAAGGATGGAGCCAGCCTCGGTGGTGACCGCATGGGTGGTCTGTATTCTTTGATGGGTAGTCAGCATCAGGCTCTTAGTGCGGCGGCGGCGGGTAGTGTGGTTGCGATCGCACGGCTAGAACACGCCAAAACCGGCGCCACCCTGAGCACAGCAGAGACCGTCGAAACCTTACCGACAGCAGACATCCTGCCAGCGGTTTACTCCCTAGCCATTGCCCCCGAAAAACGGGCAGACGAAGTCAAGCTCAGCGGTGCCCTCACGAAGCTAGTCGATGAAGATCCCGCCCTGCACTGGGAACAGCACGGCGACACCCACGAAGTCATTTTGTGGGGTCAAGGGGATGTCCATCTAAAAATTGCCATGGACTGGCTTCGCCGTAAGTACAATCTATCCATGGCGACCCACATTCCCCAAGTGGCCTACAAAGAAACCATTCGCAGTGCCAAGGAGGACATTCGCGGACGATATAAGCACCAAACCGGCGGTCACGGACAGTTTGGCGATATCTATATCGACATCAATCCCCTACCTCGAGGAGAAGGATTTAAGTTCAACCAAAAAATTGTCGGCGGCGTGGTGCCCAGGCAATACATTCCCAGTGTGGAAACCGGCGTACGGGAATTTCTCAAACAGGGTCCCCTGGGCTTTCCCGTAGTGGACGTGTCCGTCACCCTCAAAAATGGGTCTTATCACCATGTGGACAGTTCTGACCAGGCCTTTAAGCAGGCCGCTCGCATTGCCATGCAAACAGGGCTGCCCGAGTGCAAACCTACACTGCTAGAACCGGTTGCGTCTCTATCCGTATCGGTCCCCAATCGGTTTACCTCCAACGTACTCACCCTGATCAGCGGTCGTCGTGGTCAGGTTATGGGATACACCAATAAGGCCAACTGGCCTGGTTGGGATGAGGTTTCCGCTCAGCTACCCGTGGCTGAAATGCAGACCCTAATCCTGGAACTGCGCTCCCTAAGCATGGGTGTTGGCTTCTTTAGTTGGCAGTACGACCACCTCAGTGCCGTACCTGAAAGACTCAAGGAAAAGATTGTGGCTCACCAGGAAAGTAGTCACTAGGAAAGGGATAGAGTTTTGAAGTTAGCGTTCGACGCATAAATCGAACAATAGAACACAAACTCAAACTTTCTCTGGCGACCTGCTGAATGCGTTTAGCAGGTCGCTACACCACAGCCAGCCTTCCTAAGCCAAGAACTGAATACCACCACCAAACATGCGGAGACCGATGACCACCAGCAGTAAGCCAAAAATTCGTCGCAGCTGCTGAGGTGAAATCGAATGGGATAGTTTTGTGCCAATGGGGGCCCCAATGACGGTAAAGGGGGCCACTAAAGCAACAGCAGGCCAGTAAATATAGCCCGTTGCCCAGGAAATATCGGTGTAGCCCTGGGAAAATAACAAAAACGATAGGGTACCCACGATAGCGATTGGCAGGGTGAACGACGCGGATGTGCCGCTAGCCTTACTCATGGGTAAACCGCAATAGAGCAAAAACGGGACGCTAATGGCGCCACCACCAATCCCCAAAATCCCCGATTTAAAGCCAATTAATGTACCAACCAGGGCGAATATCCACATGGGTGGTGTTGTCGTTTCTTCAAAGGCCGGCTTCCAATCGAGCAAAATTTTAACGGACACCGCTAATAGAAAGGCACCAAAAATAACCTCTAACCAATGGGTATCTAACCGATTAGAGAGTAAATTGCCCAAAACCACTCCAACACCGATGGCTGCAATAATGCGGCCAAAAATCCCCCACTGAACATCGCCCCGTAAGTGATGGGAAAATGTAGACGATGCGGAGGTGAAAATCATGATGCACATGGCGCTGCCCGCCGCCAAATGCATCAGGCTATAGCTGGGTAAATCCATTAATGAAAATAGATAAAATAGCCCAGGCACAATGATCATGCCGCCGCCAATGCCGAGCATACCGGCCATAGTGCCAGCACCAATGCCCAACAGGGCAAACAGGGCAAAATCTAGATAGCTCACCATAGGAGTTCGCAATGACAAAGGGCCATTAAGTATTGTATCGCTTCGCTTGTTGCTATAGGGGCTGAAACGGCTACAAATCGAGCAAATTCAAGCTTTCGATTGGGTTTTCTGGGGTAATGTGAATCGTTTGCAGCCCAACCTGCTCTGCCCCCACCAAATTGTGGGCCGTATCGTCTAAGAACAGCGTTTTGGCTGGGTCTAGATTATTTTCATTAATGACTCGCTGGAAAATGCTGGCATTTGGTTTGCGATCGCAAACCAAATGCGAATAATAAGCCCGCTCAAACTGATCGGCCAGGGTGCCAATATCAGTGCCCATGGCTTCAGCAAACTTGCGATCGCTCGTCGCCAAGTGTAGCTCGTTAATATTTGATAGCAAAAAGATGCGTTTACGCCGACCCAACTGCCGCAGCAGTTCCACCCGCTCTGGGGGAAATTCAAGGATCAGCGCGTTCCAAGCCTGATCAATTGCATCAGCCCCCGCCTCAAACCCCAACAGCCGCATCAGCCCCTGGCGAAATTCAGCTGCGGTAATACTCCCTATTTCAAATTTAGAGAATAGATCCGCCTGCTTCTGCTGACTATACTGCTGGGTAATGTCATATCCTGCTAACTGACTAAACGCCCAAATCGTCAGGCCATAGTCCAAATTAACAATTACCCCACCCAGGTCAAAAATAATACTATCAATACTAGTCGGCACACTCATCCTACTCAGGCATATCAACTCCAATGCCGTTGCTGATTAATTCACCCCAAAGATCAGCAACACCACCTTAATAACAATATCGCCCAGAGGAACTCGGTGTCTGTTGTTCCTGTGCCTGACGCATCGCCCCCAACAGGTTAGACATGACCACACAGCGTTTAATCGATGGTGCCATACTACTCGTCAGGGTAAGGGTTCGAGTACGCGATGCTAATTTTCCCT
>ERZ1740065.3306-NODE-3306-length-10103-cov-14.109773_pt1 | contig 10103 bp, 2 predicted proteins | sample MGYA00581738_ERZ1740065 | MGnify/ENA primary metagenome ERZ1740065 (study PRJEB43018, sample SAMN04849749) | marine metagenome | isolation source: floating plastic debris | place: Pacific Ocean | collected 2008-09-01 | study: EMG produced TPA metagenomics...
GCGCCTATGATGCGCCTATGATGCGCCTATGATGCGCCTATGATGCGCCTATGATGCGCCTATGATACGCCTATGATGTGTCTATGAGCTACCTATGATCTACCTATGATCCACCTATGATGTACCTATGATCTGCCTATGCATCTAATGGGGGTATTGCTGGATGTGTCGAAAAGCGGTTACCTCCAAAATATTTTGGGCCGAAACTGCAGTGAAAACTCCGAGTTGTTTTGTATAGAGGAAGTCTAAAGCAGCTATCAGAGGCACTGAATTCTAACTCTAGTTGAAGTTCTTTGCTTTCTATAGACATTTTCTCAAGTCTTAGCACAATGCCAAGTCAGTATCCTGGATTCGTAGAGGACTGCATGATTGATATATCAGACATGGCAGGAATGTGACAGTGTGTGAGATATTGTGAAGTTTCATGTAATCCCTTCAACATTATCGTTCAGTTGGTGATACTCAAACTATTGCAAACTGCGATCTTTAGCCTTCTAAGCAGTCGTGCTACCCTCAACGCACATCGCACTGCGGTACAAGTTCAGCCAAACAAGGGCAAGGCGCTGTGTCAGTGCAGACCACACGTTGATATAAGAATATCCATCAAGCTTGATGTACTACGACATGCATTTGATGAGAAGAAATATAAGGTCTAGTATTTACTGCTACTCGGTATCATAGCCACCAGGTTGGCTTTCAACACATGGTTTGTTTACATTTACGTCATTCTAAGAGCACATACACATGCACGAAGCCAATAACATACATACATGTCGAAATAAGTATCAATTCTGATTTAAATTCCTCTCCTTCAACGTCATATTCGACTGATTCGGTGTTATGAACTCGTAGTTCTCAGTGTACAAATGGCTATTTCACGTGGTCTTTCGGCACATTGATCACAGGTAAAGCTTGAAGCCTGTCGCCAAAATATTAGTATTACATTCCAACCTTAGAACGATCGTTTGCTACCTTCCTAATGACTATGTGTTCTCATAGAAAGCTGCCCAACTAACAGCGAACGGAATTTCAACTATTGGCTTATATATGGCTATTTGGCGACACATTGCCACTTTTAGGTCTTATGGTACTCACCGAGCCAAAATCGACTTCCAGCAATATCCCCATTGATATCACACCAAATGAAGAACGAATACTCACCTCATGCATACTTTCAGCACATTTCATGTCTATGTCCATCACTTGCAAGGACGGCCTGATATCTTGACTCTAAATAACGGGGTTGGCGAAGGTTATACTAGGTGTAGGTCATCACATTGACTTACATTTCAAGATGACTCGAATGTCACTGTTGCAGATGTAGGTCACATTGACCTACATTTCAACATGCTGTTAGCGATCATAGTGGCCTGAATGTCACAGCTGAAGAAGTAATATTTGCTGTTATAGATGGTATGAAATATGGCGGGTTTAGTGGAGTTCTTACCTGAGTCGTGTTGAGATCCGAGACGTATGCCAACAGCCCAATAATGACTACCGTACCAAGAATCCACCAAATGGCCATCAGGACCAGAAGAGCAGAGCCAGAACTCGGATCACTGATTACCCAGGAAAGGCTGTACAACACTAGTAGTGGAGTCACCGAAAGCGTCGCCAAACTGAGTCCCAGAAACGGGCTCCATACAGTATCCAAGAGTCTTACGAGGTCGCACAGTTTGTTGTACACGAGTCTCACCTCCCTCAATTGACGGGCAGTCATTATGCCATCGTAATCAGCGCAATATTCGTTAAAAGTCTTGAACAGACTTGCTGTAGTGTAGCCGGTGTTACAAAATAATACATAAGCTTGAAGCAAAGCTATGAACTTGATAACAAATAGCGTTATTCCACACGCTTCCACAAACTTGAGCTTTGCTTTACCACTGACTCTTGTCTCAAGATCCTCTCCAGTTATTCCATTGTCATTAAAAATCGCCTCATCAACAGCAAACCAGCCTACCATCGCTACGGTGCCAGCCTCAAAGTAGAAGACAGTGCAGCTATGCGCAAAGCTGAACTTGAAAGAGACTTGTGCTCCCATTTCCTTCAAACTTTGGATGCATCTGGTCAGTTCCTTGTAGTACAGGTGAAATCCAGTGTTGGCATGACAACGGTAAAAGTTGAACCAGCCACAAATTGTTGCATAGATAGCAACAATGATGTGCATTAGTCTCATGGAAAAACTCAAAGTCAGTCCTTCGTCGGATGTGAAACCAGTGGCAATAACTACACCGAGGCAAAAAGTAGCAACCAAACAGATGGACAGTTGATATACCACAGTAAGCGCTTGTAGGTGGCTGGAGAGTCGTTCAATTGGTCCCGAATACTGTCCGAGAAAGGCGCACAGAATTCTTACATTCCTGTCTCTTCTGTTGAGGTCGGAATCCTGAGCTGTAGTCTCCTGGTCATATGGCTTTACTTGTACAACAACAGCTGTGCTGTCACGAACCTTGTTGCCTCCCATCTCTGTACTTTCAATGAATGTTCTAACCTTCAGCCGGTCACGCTGCTGTCCTATTGATTTATTGGTAGTAGCCGTTTTTATTTCGACTATCACATACCAAAAATAATTTACTACTTAATTATTAACATGACTTGAACACCAGAAATGGATTGGAATCGATTGAAATATTAAAATTGTCAACACAACCTGCTGGAGAAGTTTTGGCAATGAGCCATGTCACACAGACTCCATAACACTCGGTCCATCATCGAGTAAATATTGTTTGTGATTTGTCTTTCACTTTTGCTAACATAAGAATTGATTGTATTGTCCACCAGCAACTGTGTCAGTACTGTAACAGCGCGGGTCAAACTACCTGCCAATTGTAAATAGCATTTACTGCATCGTATCATATAAAACAGGTAGAGAGTGTCGTCAGATCAGGTAGGGATAGAGTAGAATACTTTCAATGGAACTCCATGGTAACCGTGTAAACGATGACAGTGCAACAGTGAATGAGACCAGTGTAGATCACGTTACAGGTAGTCACCGAGTATCATATCAGAGGCTTTCTCTCCAATCATCAGAGCGGGGGCGTTTGTGTTACCAGACGTCACGTGAGGCATCACCAAGTTGTCTACCACCCTCAACCTCTCTATCTCACCTTGAACACTGTGTGACGCCGATAAGATTGTAAATTTGTGAATTCAGTTTCAACTGCTGATTCTGTTCGTGGACTTTGGTTCAACTTTACAGAAGAAGACAACTCCAAAAGTAAAATGTCATCTGAACAGATTTTCGTCTCCTTTTTTCTTGTTTGAGTACAGAAGTCAGTATATTGGCAGATTTCGTGCGTTCCCCATTTCGTTTCATTTCATGGTAAATTATTTCATACACGCTTTACAACAGCTGTTGAAAACTTATGATATCTGGTACTTTTGATGATGTCAGTCTCTACACAGAGCAGGGCACGTTTTGTGACATAAAATTCACCCGTTCAGGGGGTCTCAACTGTTAGGATGTTAGCGGACCCGTTTGGATTTTTGTAGCTGTTTGGATGTTCCGCCGGGATTTATCTCTTGTGTTTGGATTTTCCTAGATCTGTTCAGATTTTTCCTTTCATGTTCGGATTTGTGGAAATCCAGAGTAGAAAATAATGAGAAAAACTTCTGTGCTCCCTGATGCTTTCAAGTTCAACTCCAGATTTACTAGTTGCCTTCCATCTCTGTATTTTCAGCAAATGTTCTAACCTTCAACCACCCACGCTACTGTCCTATTGATTTATTGGTAGAAGCCGTTTTTATTTCGACTATCACACACCAAAAATAATTTACTACTTCATTATTAACATGACTTGAACACCAGAAATGGATTGGAATCAATTGACATATTAAAATTGTCAACACAACCTGCTGGAGAAGTCTTGGCAACAATATGTGTCACGCAGACTGCATAACACTCAGTCCATCATGGAGCAAATATTGTTTGTGATTTCATCTTTTACTTTCACTGACATAAGAATTGACTACACTGTTCACCAGCTACTGTGTTTGTAGCTGCGGATTGGATTTCAACGAGGTGTTTTCTGACTTTATTGACTCCAAATTATGAGACCGAAACCGTAAAAACTGTACATGGCAACATAATAAATGGGTGAAATCATGCAGTGGATAAATGCCTCTGAACCTCAAAGGAATAGGACGCACCCGCGTTTCCTCAAGATTATGACTCGAGTCTTAATCTTGAGGAAACGCAGTATAACTATTACTCGCCCAAATGAATCAGCACTTATTAGGTCATAGACATTTCTCCTGGATCCGATACATTTATGCCACCACGTTTACTCGAAGTCAACGGCATGGTGATATCCATTGATCTGCAGCTCTGGTAGTTCCTCACAATGAGGAAAAGGAGGGAAACGCTGCAAACCCCGTGTGAGACCTCAACTTGACGTCAACTGATCAGAAATCAGTATGGCACATGAGGTGTGTATATCATCAGCCTCAACTCACCAAAGCAAGACTACATATGTATATCACATATTCTGTCGAATGTATTACAATTTACCGGTTTTATCGAGCGATCTTCATATATGGCAAAATGAGGCAGAAAATTGATAGAAAAGTAAAAATCTAACGCTATCGCACATTTTTTTCTTGCAGAAGTTGATTGCCACTTTGTTTGTTAGAGGCTGACTGATTGAAACAGGAAGTGATTGTCACTTGAGGTTTGATTGTTCATGCATGACATAATCGATGAAGCTATTGACCACATTCACAGTTCTCCAAGAGAGGATAGCTCTTAATAGGATACCTGCTGTATTAGGGTGAGGGAACATTATAGAAGAGCGAGTCTATTAGCAGATAGGGAGCTGACACCTTGACCTTGACCTTGACCTTGACCTTGATAATCAATGGCGAGTTGGTTTCAAGTAGGTGATTAGCATATCCTGAGGCATGAAATATTGATTAGCGGCGAGATTTGTGTATTAGAGTTGTCTTCTCCATCAATTCATGAAACTAAACCATATATAACTGTGTCACCGCAGACTTACCATTTCGTGTCATTTCATTTCATGGTAAATTAAATGATACACGCTTTACAACAGCTGTTGATAACTTTTGATATTTTGTACTTTTGATGATGTCAGCCTCTACACAGAGCGGGGTACGTACCTATCGCGCGTGACATGACAGCACAACTGTACCGTCATCCCGGATTTTGTTATATAAATTTCACCAGTTATAAGGTTAGAGGTCTGTGTGTGGATTTTTACCGATTTAGTACCCAGGACGCTTGTTACTTTTTTTTCTGAGATGGCGGGTTTGAGCCTCTCTTCACTCTTCTTTCTGGTCGCCTTGTAGTTAACAGACACACTTATAATAATAGCTAGCACTCTTTTGATCCATTTATTCATAGAAAGCTGTTTTTGAGAGATTTCAGGTAATACACGCTTCTTTGGGTGTTAGTCAATTGAGGAGCGTTAAATTGGTAAAGCACGGTAGTAGTTATTTGCACTCATTATGTGTATAACAAAGTAAATAATCCATCCACACCGGTGCGCATGCACTCTTAGTTTCTGTTTACGACTACAACTTGGTTTCCGCTGGAATGCAGTGACTCCAAACAGCCAAGCTGATTGGCCGGTAGGTTTTCTATCTGAGCATTTAAAACTCGGGTTCATCCCCGAACAGACAGACCGGCAGGTATTAAAACCCGAGCAATGCAGTAAGTTCAATGTGAAACCTATGGACAAAGTAGTATCGTTCACGCAGAAGTCTGATTAACAGCACAGGAGCAGCCTGAATCCTCCGGGTCTCCGTTGAACTGTAGAACCACCACAAAGTAGGAGGTAAGAATGCTGACGTACTGTAAGACAAGTAAAAACTGCCCAATGATATAGATAGTTGCAATAATAGTAACAGGCCGGTGCATTTGTAGTATTATACAGTAATCAGAGAGGTTGATTAAAATCATGACTTTATGATGAGCGTACCTGTCAACCCGTCAGAGTACCAGACCTGTCAACCTGTCAGGCTGATAATACTGGAGATTCAGTCCTAGCACAAGATCCCTACCCCCCCCCCCTCAAGCAAAGATTTTGCTCAATCAGGGCAAAACAAGATCAAACCAATAAACCGTCGGTACAGTGGAACATTAGGAAACCGACGAGAACCATTTTGGCCCTAAATTTTGCCCGCTAGAACACGCTTAGAATACTCATTGGCAATTTAGGCGCCTTTTCATCTTTTCCTACAACTCTTAAACTGGCATCAAACGGATACTTGATAATTGTTACAAAAGTGCATGTGACTTACCGTCAAAGCCGTCTCTCTCGATATCATGAACATCCTAGCAGCAGAAAATCCAACCTTGGAGTCCAGAGCCAGCCTCAGTAGCTGAAACTGAATGTATATGAATTCGTAATGAACACTGGAATCAGAAGTCAATGAGCTAAAGCTGTCATCGGTCCTGTCGTATAAGGAAAGTTCAAATACTACAGCACCGGCAGCACTAACAGCACCGACGGTACTGACAGCACTGATAGCACTGACAGTACCTGACGGGACGGATGGGTCTCTCAGTGCCTGAATGTGCCAGATAGCAATGTCAGTACCAACAGCACTGACATCCTTATCAGCTGCAAGTCGAGAGAAACAGGAAACTAAATTTGCTGATCATTTATATGACAGATGAAATGTCTACCTATGACCTACATATGATCTACCTAGACCTACATATGATCTACCTATGACCTACCTATGACCTACATATGATCTACCTATGACCTAATTATGATCTACCTATGATCTACATATGATCTGCCTATGATCTACATATGATCTACCTTTGCATCTAATTAGCATCATACCAAATTATCAACAAATACTCACCTCATGCATACTTTCAGCACATTTCGTGTCTATGTTCATCACTTGTAAAGACGGCCTGACCTCTTGACTCTAAATAATAGGTTGTTGCAGGTTATGTTAGATGTAGGTCACATTGACCTAAATTTTAATATGCTATTAGTTATCTTAGTGGCAAGAATGTCACAGCTGCACAAGTAATATTTGCTTATATAGATGGTATGAAATATGGCGAATTTAGCGGAGTTCTTACCTGAGTCGTGTTGAGATCCGAGACGTATGCCAACAGCCCAATAATGACTACCGTACCAAGAATCCACCAAATGGCCATCAGGACCAGAAGAGCAGAGCCAGAACTCGGATCACTGATTACCCAGGAAAGGCTGTACAACACTAGTAGTGGAGTCACCGAAAGCGTCGCCAAACTGAGTCCCAGAAACGGGCTCCATACAGTATCCAAGAGTCTTACGAGGTCGCACAGTTTGTTGTACACGAGTCTCACCTCCCTCAATTGACGGGCAGTCATTATGCCATCGATTTCAGCGCAGTATTCATTAAAAGTCTTGAACAGACTGGCGGTAATGTAGGCATTGTTAAAGAATAATGCAAAAGTTTGAAAGAGAGCTATGAACTTGATAACGAATAGCGTTATTCCACACGCTTCCACAAACTTGAGCTTTGTATCACCACTGACTCTTGCCTCAAGATTCTTTCCAGTTATTCCATTGTCGTTAAAAATCGCCTCATCAACAGCCAACCAGCCTAGCATTGCTACGGTGCCAGCCTCAAAGAGGAACACAGTGCTGCTATGCGCCAAGTGGAACTTGAAAGAGGCTCGTGCTCCCATCTCCTTCAAACTTTGGACGCATCTGGTCAGTTCCTTGTAGTACAGGTGAAATCCAGTGTTGGCATGACAACGGTAAAAGTTGAACCAGCCACAAATTGTTGCATAGATAGCAACAATGATGTGCATTAGTCTCATGGAAAAACTCAAAGTCAGTCCTTCGTCGGATGTGAAACCAGTGGCAATAACTACACCGAGGCAAAAAGTAGCAACCAAACAGATGGACAGTTGATATACCACAGTAAGCGCTTGTAGGTGGCTGGAGAGTCGTTCAATTGGTCCCGAATACTGTCCGAGAAAGGCGCACAGAATTCTTACATTCCTGTCTCTTCTGTTGAGGTCAGAATCCTGAGCTGTAGTCTCATGGCCATATGGCTTTACTTGTACAACAACAGCTGTGCTGTCACAAACCTTGTTGCCTCCCATCTCTGTACTCTCAATAAATGTTCTAACCTTCAGCCAGCCACGCTACTGTCCTATTGATTTATTGGTAGAAGCCGTTTTTATTTCGACTATCACATACCAAAAATAATTTACTACTTAATTATTAACATGACTTGAACACCAGAAATAGATTGGAGTCAAATGACATATTAAAGTTATCAACACAACCTGCTGGAGAAGTCTTGGCAACGATCCGTGTCACACAGACTCCATGACACTCATTCCATCATCGAGTAAATATTGTTTGTGATTTGTCTTTCACTTTCACTAACATAAGAATTGATTGCATTGTTCAGCAGCTATCATGTTCTCTCAGACGCACGTATAAGCAGATGAGGTGAGGAGTGTCCAAAATAAAATATTCCTGGACTGCAACCGCGCCTAAGGCAATTATAATATATATGGAACATCAGGGGACACTGTCTAAGCCTCAAGGGAATAGACCGCACACGGATTTCCTCAAGACTAGGATGGAGTCTTAATCTTGAGGAAACACGGTCTAACTCTCACTGGGAACACGGTCTAACTATCACTGGGAACACTGTCTGACTATCACTCGCCCAAATGATTCAACACTTATTAGGTCGCAGACATATCTGCTTGATCTGATACATGTATGCCACCAAGCTTATTCGAAATCGACAACATGGTGATATCTATCGATCTGCAGCTCTGGTGGTTCCTCTCAGTGAGGAAAAGGAGGGAAACGCTGCAAACCTGTGTGAGACCTCTACTTAATGTCAACTGATCAGCAACTAGTATGGCGCTTGACGTGTGTATATCATCAGCCTCAACTCACAAAATACTCAAAAATCAGAAGGTGACCCGATTTATGGCATTGTTGTGGCCAGATAGCTACTGCATGATCCAACATGAAAATAAGAATAAATTATTATGAAACTTTTCATATGATCTTTATTTAGAAAGAAAAAAATGAATGTGTATAAATTTGCATTTGTAAGATGCTGGTCTGCCAAAAATAAATCCTTCCTCGACGAATAGAGACAAAAAGCATTCAAAAAGCAACACTACATATGTATATCACATATTTTGTAAATTACATATTAAAATCCACCGTTTTTATTGAGCAACCTGCATATATGGCACAATGAGGCAGAAAATTGATAGAAAAGTAAAAATCTAAAGGCAGAAGACAAAAATCATTGCTGACTGAAACTGTCAGTACTGCGACAGCGGGTCAAACTACCTGCCAATCGTAAATAGCATTTACTGCATCGTATCATATAAAACAGGTAGAGAGTGTCGTCAGATCAGGTAGGGATAGAGTAGAATACTTTCAATGGAACTCCATGGTAACCGTGTAAACGATGACAGTGCAACAGTGAATGAGACCAGTGTAGATCACGTTACAGGTAGTCACCGAGTATCATATCAGAGGCTTTCTCTCCAATCATCAGAGCGGGGGCGTTCGTGTTACCAGACGTCACGTGAGGCATTACCGAGTTGTCTACCACCCTCAACCTCTCTATCCCACCTTGAACCCTGTGTCACGCCAACGATCGAGTGGATTAGATTGCAAATGTGTGAATTCAGTTTCAACTGCTGATTCTGTCTGTGGATTTTGGTTAAATTTTACCGAGGAAGACAACTCCAAAAGTAAAATGTCATGTAACCAGATTTTCTTCTCCATTTTTCTTGTTTGAGTACAGAATTCATTGTATTGGTAGGCTTTGTGTGTTTTGAAAAATGGCGGCAAAATGAGTGGAATAAAGGGGTTTCCTAGTATAGTACATAGCTGATGGGAAGAAAAATTGACATTTTCTATTTTCATGTTGGCATGCAGACAAAAACAGCACCTGAACTAAGTGCAGCCGAGATGCGGATATCATAATCCATGATGCATGCAGACGTAAAAATAAAAATGCCGAAAAATCTTCCATTCTCGGATCATCAATCAAATAGAACTTCAGGCCTTCCACACAACACCACACAACACCACACAACTGCACACAACACCACACAACTGCACACAACACCACAC
>ERZ1740065.3307-NODE-3307-length-10102-cov-11.945854_pt1 | contig 10102 bp, 7 predicted proteins | sample MGYA00581738_ERZ1740065 | MGnify/ENA primary metagenome ERZ1740065 (study PRJEB43018, sample SAMN04849749) | marine metagenome | isolation source: floating plastic debris | place: Pacific Ocean | collected 2008-09-01 | study: EMG produced TPA metagenomics...
GAGGGAGAGATTGAGGAGAGGGAGCGATAAGGGGAGAGGGGGGGGAGATGGAGGGGGTTACAGTTTGACAGGGAGGACAAATCTAACTACTAACTACAAATACACTGACAGACTAGGTACGATAAATCTATAATAACTGGTGAGCAAAAAGGTGCTGAACAGCAGACCCCAGATCAGCGTATAAATGTGAATTTCAAACTGAAATGTCTAAAACCGAAGCAAACGGCACAAAAACAACAGCCAGTACTGCCGCCACTAGATGGCGCCACTTACCGCCAAACAAGTGCATACGACCTTGCAATGAGCGTATGTTGTTTAGCTCTCGTGCTGAAATGTAAAGTCACACGGTCTGACAAGTCATACTTATAATGAGGCAGGTAAGATAATGCTGACAGTGGACGATGTCTGTTCGTCCGAGACATGGATACGGAGTTAGTGAGAAGTGGTTTACCTCCTGGAGCAAGGACATAGAACCAAACTCGGTTGTTCATGCCGGTAGCGAGATGGTAAGGACCCAACCCGATGAAGGAAGGTTCCACATCTATCGGCACCACTACTGACTGCTCTCGATTTACGTAGTCCTGTATGGTAACCTTGAATAACAAAATAACGTAAATATTAGTGCTGCATTTCTTCAAAATAATTAATCTCGATTAATCATCTGATTAATATTTTTAATCTTGAATTAATCTCATTTTAATCTTGCCACAAAAACCTTGTTCCTGAGCTATAGAATTCACAACATTATCATTGCTACCGGCTGCAGCAGCTGATGTTGACATCAGTGTAACGTCTTTGGTGGGTCATTAGTAGTATTCAACTGTACTGCAACTGCTTAGATAAATATGCTCTCATATTTGTTCACAGATCTTTGTAGCATATTATTCTTAGTTTTTCAGTGAAACTTACCCTCAAACTAAAATTAATCTTCTGATCAATTAATCTTAGTTAATCTTAGAATAACTCGATTAAAATGCAGCACTAGTAAATATGAATATAAATTATATATAATATGAATGACAATATAATAATATACATGAATATAAATTAAATAAATAAATATGATATAAATAGCATAAAAATAAAGTAACGTCTGTACCAGTGATTTGGTCCACTGGAGTGATTAGATTCACAAACCACAAACGTTTACGTCAGACCGAGACGGTTTCAGCAGATCTGCAGCCCGTAAATATCTCTGTATATCTCTCTATTTCTTGACCACCAGTATCAACTGTCATGATCAGTATGCTATGCAATAATTTTATTCATAATCTATTTTAGGATAATTTTTGCGAATTGAGAATTTTTGTGATGAAGCTGTTAGTAGCTAATTCACAAATAATATCGAGTACATGTTTGATCGACACGACTGGAACAGCATACGTAGTACGACATACGTAGTACGACATACGTAGAAATCTGATTGCAATGTAAATGTAACGTCACAAATACTTTAAAACATGCCTAATTGAAAAAATGATCCACGCAAATAATTTTGTGTTACAGTAATGCCTCTCCCTATATAAGGAGTTGTGTGCTCATGGATTACCTCCAGTAGGGATGTCAGGTAGGCGAGTCTAGTGTTGTACGCTGCTCCCAGCATGGGTAGCCTGGTCAGGTAGACGTGCAGGTTGCCACGCTCAGTAGAGACGGCCAGCAGTTGCCCGTCATCAGTCCACGACACCTGTTCTACCGACCTCTCATCTTCTAGCGTGATGATGGAGGTCACTTCCTTCATGTCACTGGCTATGTGTACCCTCACACTGTCCAATCACAGGACGGCTGGTAAACACCGGAATCTCGTTGGGATCTATCCGATATCGAGGTTTACCTGTTATCACCCGCAGATGCTGCCATATCTATGGACTCGTTGATGGCGATGGAGCTCAGTCTATCTTTGTGGTCCCTTTGCTGGAACAACTCCTGTCCCACTTCCTTCCGATGCGTTGATATGACAACAAAGTAGCCGTTAGCAAAGCCGATCAGAATGTATCCATCGCCAAACCTACAGACAGTGGACACCAGGAGATTTACAGACGTACAGTTTCACTTCTAACCAGTGAACGGCCTGGCGATAAGCCCTACCATTTGTAGCTGACGATGTTGCCATATTTTGACTGGAATGCCAACTCCACGGGGTTATCAGGATCGCTCAAGCTGTACAGAAACAGGGTCTTCTTTCCGATTATCAAACTGACCTAAGATTTACGGAACTAGTTATGAAACATAATCACAAGTGTGGCTATGCATATCCGATGTAAGTACAAGTCCGATGTAAGTACACGTCTGACGTAAGTACATGTCTGATATAAGTACACTTTCCACTTACAGTATCCTCGCCAATCTTACTCCTCTCGTTCATCTTCATCTCACTAAACTGTATTTCGGATGGCAAGTCCCTGATTGACGTCTGCTTGATAGTATCGCCGTCGCTGTTGCTGATACTTATGGATTTGTCTTCACTTGCCAATGCTAGCAGGCCACCTTTGCTCCACGCGCCGCAGGTGATTTTCTTGGTGTGCTTTCCCAGTATTGGTATTTTCCTATCAAAGAAACACCTATTGTCTAATTTTGTTTCTTCTTTAAGGAATCAGCATTTATCAATCAGCATTTATCAATCAGCATTTATCAATCGCGTTTTCTATTTGTTTGAACTAGCAGAGGGTTGAATGGCTTACCTGGATGTGCGATGATTGTATATCAGCAGGTTCCCTTTAGCCGTGCCGATAGCGAGGAGAGACTCCGACTTGGACCATGCCAAAAACGTGAGTGGATCTCTACAATCAGGCGAGAAAGCTACTGGTTACTACTAGTTACCGTAGTTTGGTAGTTTTAGTTCTGTAATTCGTTCTGTAATAATAACATATTTTGCGGCTAAAATTAGCAGCTACTCAAGCTTGATCAACTTTGGTCTTAGAGCGCAAACATAGCCAGCAGTCATTGGTTGAACTGTTTAAGTCACATGTGCTGTTTATGAAGCCATCGCTCTGTCTCATTGTTCAGTTACATCCTACTGAGACCTGTGCTTTGAATGAACATAAAGTAGAACTCATTGCTGAACAGTGAAGTGCAATAAAATGGCCGTCCAATATTTCTATCATGAGCTCAAAGCCTATGAGGATTAGTCTAGATTGAGATTGATTAGATAAAGATAACTACACATACATATGATAGGGACAAAATAATTCAGTCTAATACACAGCTTGTGAATAAAGAAGGCTGAAAACCTGGTTAAGATATTCCTTCTACAGCCATTACGATTATGAGCAGTGAATAATACTTTCTACATGATTATTGTAACGTAACGTAACGAGAGGACAAGACTGACCGTAAACTGCTATCAACTTTTGACGTTCTCTGAGTGTTAGCATCCCACATAATGATTTCATGGCCGCGATCACTGATCACTGCCAGCACATCTCCATCCTTATCCCATCCAAGGCCGGATATGGGTCTGGTGAAGAGAGGAGAGGCATATGTGGACATCTATTTCTGGTTGTTCAACTTATCACAACGAGTTGGCTGAAATACCACATAGTCCAATACTTACCCTGGTAGATCAAGATCTCGAACTAGATTGCCGTACCTATCAAATATATTGACTTTGCTCTCGCCACTACAAAATATTGCATGCTTTATGACCTTGGTAGAATAGTCTAAAAATAGTTCTACAGCAGATGCATTAATACTATTGCTACTAGTATTTTATACATACTGTAGGAGAAAAGTTGAGCGGTGGCTAATGCTTACCTGCTAGATGCTATGTAATTTCCAAGAGTCTTTTGCCAGCTAAATACCGAATGACTGCCAGGAAGTCCTTGAAGAGAGAACAGCCTCTGGAAAGACAAAGACGAAAAATTGTCGGTTAATGAATGGAAGGGATTAAATGAAAGCCAACAACTTTTAAGAAGACCTAGAAAATAGGGTGATAGAAAGTTTTAAAAGTAGGATCAACCAAATTCTTTTGAAACTCACCTTCATTCCAGCCATCTTACTTCTTAGCCGTCTCTAGAATATTTGTAACTTGTCAGGGTTCAATAAGCATGACTCGGAGAAACCTGCTCTTCATCTAGCAACAGGAATGCCACGCATGCGTACACATATTTAGGCTGTTATCGCAGTCGCGTATATATTAGGAGGCTACAAATTCGTGGTCAACTTGAAAGAGTATTACTAAATTTAGCTAGAATAATATTTCCAAAATTATTGGTTTGTAATTTAAGTCTATATTTCTAAATGGAACTTCACTAAACGATAACTATGGCGGAATGCGCATCATCTTACCGAGCTCAATCGTTGGCAGAGAGTAGAAACATTCCTGATCAGTCAGCGATGTGTACTGCTCGTCAACTCCATACCCGTAGACGAGTAGTGCGAGAAAAGTAACTTTATGGTTGGTAGTTCTATAGAGCCAATCAGCTAACGTACTAGCATCACGATGCTATTGCTATGACCACACCACACTCGAGCTTGATGGAGATGATACGATGTTGACCAACAATTGCCTACTATCTACTGTAGGAGCTATTATCGCCACGATAGCTATCACTTTCCAATACATCAGGTCGTGTAAGTGTGCCTATTCTAGATACTTTAAAATTTTCGCGATGTCTTTTATCAGTTAAATTCATTCTTTATTCAGTTAAATTGAATGGCTCATATCCGCAGCTTATTATTCTCTAGCTAACTCTCGCACTTTCTGTCCGGTCGAAATCAGTAATGTTTCATTCACAGATGGCATAGCGTCTGGGACTGAGATGTTTATTTTTGTTATGACGGCACGTGAAAATTACAAACAGAGAGAAACCATACGCGAAACGTGGCTCAATTGTACATCTGAGAAGATTCAACACAGGTAACCAACTTGGCGTTTTGGCGTTTACTGCTTATTTCTTACTGCTTATTGCTTACTGCTTATTGCTTACTACTTATTGCTTACTGCTTATTGCAAGTGACACACTTTATATCTGCATATTTTTGTCCTTAGAGCTATGTTCATGGTTGGGAAGCCATGTATGGTACATCCTGACGACCGGATATCGCCGTACACCTGCCAGGAAAAGAATTATACATTTATTGGTGCGCCAACAGAACACTACTTTATCTTCATACCTTCTTAACATACCCTGGCTTGTAGTATCCGTCATTCTATGATCAGATTAATGTTTTCTACAAAAGGACAATAGCTATAAGTGAGAGCAGTGATATAAGTTTTTCAAATGTAAATGAGTTTTCCACCAATATTTCTGTGGACCTTCCATTGGAGGACTTCATTGCCGGAGACAGATGAGAATATTTTCAAGTTATCAAGGTTGGAAATTTCATGAATTTTTTCGACTGTTTAATAGGATGGTTATGTGGGTAAAATCTCTGGCTGTCCTGCAGTGAATATTGAGGCGTAATTTTGGCATTTGTGATGTTCCTGTCGGTCAGCGCACCGGCGTTGTGCCAGTATTGGTCCTATGCCACGCCGGTATTAGTCCTGTCGGCGTGCTTGCTTTGTGTCGGGAGTAGTCCTCTCCTGTGCTGGTCTTAGTCCCACATCGACCCCAACGTACAGCCCTCAAGCACGCATCAGGCGCGCATCAAGCCTATTAATACGCCTAGCGCGCAAGCAGGCCGGCAGGACTAATACCGGCGCAACTCCGGCACGCCGACCAACAGGAACATCACAAACGCCCAAATTTGTAGCTTCAGATATGAATGGTGTTCAATCGGTATTGGAGAAGTCCAAGTACAGCCCACTGGCTGCAGTGAGGAGTGAGCTCATGTTCACGGTAAGCCAATCACAGACCACATATTAGCTTACCAATCACAGACTGTGTATCATCTTACCATTCACAGACCACCAAACACGGATCCAATGCAGTATGTCACCATCCACACACTGACATGTGAAGTGTTGCTACTTGTAGTCTATGCTGAACAAACGATGCCACATGTGATGATGAGAACAGTTTCTTTGTCAGGTGCTCCATCCTGTGAGTCTGACTGCGTTCTCGGTGTCCAGCGCCTGCATGTCACACAATCACCTGCAGACTGCTGTCACTCTCTATGATAGGGCCAATGGTGTAAGTGCGATCTATTTCATAGCATTTCACAATACTGGTGATAGATGCAATGGCTGTAGGCATGTTATGGAATTTTGCACACATGTTTTTTGTAAAATGGCACAAGGCATCATTCATATGATGCTATACTAGATCATGAAGTATATGATTTCTTCCCAGCAGCTGTAGCTGCGGGCCTCCAGCTGTAGCAGTAGGTGTAACCGCGAGCCATTTTCCGTGTGAAAACTATTGACAGCTTTTACTTAATATTAGTATTAGTAATTGCTTGAAAGCATTTGGTGCTGTTTCAATTCCATTTGAATTTCTGTTATGGGGCCTTACTTGAATTTCTAGGAAAGTTTGGCGAAAGCTATAGGGATTATCGAAAATTCTGCTACAAGGAGAGGAATTCAAAATATTCCTCATTGTTGGTCATGTAGCCATGTTAGTCTTCTCACCTCTCGGACGCTGTTCATTTCTCTTTAGGAGGAGATTCTGTCTGTCAACATCCCATCATCATCTGGCGGCGATGACATCATTCATCTTGCTGTCAAACAGCATGTCTTTTTGCCAAAGGTAGGTAGCTCAATCCTCTTATTCATCCTTATACCTTATACCTTATATCGTATGAAAGTCTCTGGTTTATCAATGCTGTGTGCTTGTAAATATACTGTAGAGCCAGATTTGATAGTGACAGAAATGTTAGCGTTTCCTTCAAAATCATCAAGAAATGAAAATGATAGCGATCTAACGACAGTGATCTCATAAATGAGAAGACAACTCCTATATACGTTATAATGGGCATAACTTCTATAGTGAATTCCAACGATCATTTTCGATGTTATTTTCGCTGCCGTTATACTGTGGCTACTGCGGCAAATTCAGTTCTACAGTAGTTGATATTTGTGTGTGATGCAGGGTTTCCAAGGTGAGATAAGCCTAGATCCAGCGTGTGATGCTGACATACCGCTGCAGAGAAGGTACTCTACAACCTGTCATGGAATTGTCCACTGTGTGAGTTAGCATTCTCCTCCCTCCCCCTCCCTCCCTCTCCCCCCTCCCTCCCTCTCTCTCTCTGCACAGCCTAGCAATGCAATGGTTAGATATGGATATATATCCATCTAGTCAAGTAACTGATTTTGAATGGTAGATAAGGGATTTTCCTGTATCTAATGCCCAATATCAGTGCTATCAGTGCTATTTAGATACAACAAGTCACAGTTGGCCTGTGAGTGGCTGTGGTGAGTGCACTGTAGTGAGTGCACTGTAGTGCACCTGTTTCCAGTTGCCACCTCTGCTATGGCAGTTGATCTCACTTCCAGCACAATCTAGGTGATTTGTCTGACTGATATACTTAACAGCAAACATAGATTTGTTTTTAAAGAAATCAATTCCTATCATCTGCTACCAGTCAGAAAGACTGAATATATTTGACCAGTGTTAGCAAAGCCAGGCAGAATAGAAAGGACATTAGAATAAGCCAGCATTCTCCAGAGAAAAACAATCAATAACCGTACGATTTCTTGGTGAAACGGTGTGATAGATCCATGTATAAACACAACAGGTGAGACGTTGGAAGGATGACATCACGCCCACTTTCCCATCATGAAGAGGAAGATCAATATACCATACTCACTTGAAGAGTATGATAGCAATGCAGAAGAAATTGGTCGAGCGAAGTGATGAACCAATGACAAATAACTCAGCTATCAGCCTTTGACTGTCTGCTCCTATGACTGCTGCAAGCTATTCACAGAGGAGCTCAGAATTGTGATAGGAAATCTGGATTGTGATGGGAAATCTGGATCATGACAGGACCATGACAGCAATGATTGAATGCCACGCAATAGAGGAATGAGCGTGTAGGGACAACCACAGCACTGCTTCCTATTAATACAGCTGTGCCAGCACAGATGGAAAAGTCCTGTACTACATTTCCATTGTCAATGCTCTAATATTTGAAATACCAATTGTCAAAGATCAGGTAAGCTATAGGATTACAGGCGTAGTACACAGATGGACATCTGCTAGTGGGGGGTGGTGACACTGACAGGTGGTTATGGCAGGTGGTTGTGGATGTTATCAGCTACCACTTGTGAAACCTTCCAGTCTAATTTTTATGTCCTGATAGAATCAGAGATCATCCACATGTGGATGATCTCTGATAGAATCTCAATCCAATATCAGTCCATTGAAAGGGTGAGTAGAGAGCACTATCTACTAGGCACCATCTAGTAGGCACTCACTATCATTATTTATCCATTCAGCTCTCAATTATTTCCCACAGCTGGAGAGCTCTGTATAGAAAGTCATTCTTCCAGGAGCCACTAATCCCCAAACTGCTTCAACTAACCAACAGAGATAAGGACCTGCTGGTCGATTGATAAACCCCAATTGTATGGGCTGAGTAGTCACCATGCTGGGAAAGGAATGAAATGGCCATGTGTTTCACGCTATACTTACTGCATATAGGACATGGCTTTGTAAGTGTTGTTCTGATAGCTGTCTATGAAGCTGTACTGCGTTATATCCCTGTACATCTCATTCTCATATGCTATGTACTGCTGCGACGCCTCGTCGTTGAGCTGAGGAGATCCAATGAAATACAATATCCTCACAGTTCTGTTTAGTTGAGGCTCTAGCAGCGTATGCTGTAGCCATGACGATCTCAGACGCATCCTCCTCCTCATATACTCCAGCTATCAAAGATTCAAGAGATGGAGAAATCACAATAGAGCCTTGAAATAATCAAAAAACCAGCGAGATCTCACCTTCACCGAGCTGTGAACGACAACCAACAGCTCCTCATCATCACACGGCGCACCTTGTATCACAGGATGGAAAGTGAAAGGATTCACCTCTGCTAACGCTGTCAGCGTGTCACAAACATGGATACAGCAAACGATGGCAGCGACAGCAGCTAAGCCCTGGTCTCCGCATCTCATATCTCACCAGTGAACTACAAGAAAGCAGTGCACTGTCCTACACCCTCTTACCGCATCCAACTGTCCTGCCTACCCAAAGCGATAGTGTCTCAGACGCTCTTTGTCACTAAATGAATAAGCTGCTATTGAGAAGTGAGGAGTGAAGATAGTAACTACAGAGTTGTTTGGCGAGATAGCTATTGACCGTTGGAGACCACAGCTCTGAGTGACAAGGTTATGAGGGTACGACACGGCTAGTGATTGGTTCACCAGCTGATTGGCCTATGAGCCTTGCGGCTGACTAGTTGCCCCACAAGTCAGTTGTAAGAAATGCACATATTCCTGTGATTACGGTAGGCTGTTCATTTGGTTTACCAGTACAGTTCGTGGTGAGAGCTGGTACAAACGTGGCAGAGTAGTATTTATTTCAGGTAGTGTTGCCAACCCTACGATTTTACTGGTACATCTAAAACCGATTGAACTTTTAAGGCACATTAGGTCATGTAATTGCTTTCTGTGTGCACCACAGGCTCACAGAAACAGACTAATAGTATTTGGTGAGCAGTAATGTACTGAAATAAAGGCTATAAAGTGCAGTATATGAGGGTTCTATTTTTAGATTATGGAAATCTACAATATTTTGCCATTTGGGTTCAGCAACACTAATTTCAGGTCCATGAAAGGATTACATGGGTTGGCCTGATCATAATTAACTGCATTAGTACTAGAATCTAGGACAGGTACTGGGACTCACCCACAGAGGACAGCTCCCCACCCTATTTCTCAGCAGCACCCTCCAGAGTTTTGCTGCCAAATAGAGGGAGAAATGAAGTGTGTTGTTATTGGTTTTTTAGTCTTGTCCTGCGGTTTATTGCCTGGGTGAGTTCAAATATTAGTTTTAGAGGGTAGGAGATTCTCATCTATGGCTTCTCAACAGTCAGGAAAACCGAATCTCCAGCATTTCCAATCCTACAAGTTGTCAACTATAGATCCGTCCTTTCTATCGCAGTCAGCAGTGATGGACTTTTGGGGGAAGAGGGGGTAGAGGGGGGAGAGGGGGAAGAGAGTAGGCTGGATAGAATGAATCGAGTTATTCGCATTTAGTTGCCCTATAATGATGGAGAAGGG
>ERZ1740065.3308-NODE-3308-length-10098-cov-11.834014_pt1 | contig 10098 bp, 6 predicted proteins | sample MGYA00581738_ERZ1740065 | MGnify/ENA primary metagenome ERZ1740065 (study PRJEB43018, sample SAMN04849749) | marine metagenome | isolation source: floating plastic debris | place: Pacific Ocean | collected 2008-09-01 | study: EMG produced TPA metagenomics...
CTCCTCCTCTCTCTCCTCTCCCTCTCTCTCTCGCTCCCTCTCGCTCTCTCTCTCGCTCTCCTCTGACTTCTTACTCCCACTCTCTCCTCACTCACCTCTTGCCTAGTTCTCTCTCCCCCACCGTCTTACTCTCCTGTCATGTACCCTTTGCCCTTGTCTCCTTTTCCCTCATCCTTTCCTTCATTCCCTCCCCCTCATTCTCGCCCCTCATTCTCGCCCCTCTATTCTGCTTATGATGTGCTGTGATGAGTACAGTTGTTAGCTGTTTTCCAGTTGAGTGTAAAGTTAATTTTGATTTTTGTTTCAGAAACAAGTATATTCAACAGACGAGAAGGCCAACAAGCCGCTGGACGATGATTTGCTGAGACAGGAAGAACTTGACATCGAGAAAATGATGCAAGGAACGACAAGCGCCTCGAACGATGCGAGTCAGATGATAAAATCAGCCAACCCAGAACTGAGTAAAGTCCTTAGTGAAGAGCCGTCTAGCTCTCTGCCCAAAGAAGGTGCGCTACTATAATATCTGATTAATGGCTGCTTCCTTGCTGTGTACATGAGTTCATACTGTTATCCTTCTTTTACAGAGAAATCCAGAGATGACGTAAACACAAAAGGTGAGAGGTTTTTGTTAGTCATTGAAAGTTTTGTTCCCTTTTGGACACCAGTATTCAAAGATTTTAATTGGTATCGCTATAAGTGATAGCCTTGGTTTTCGTACAGGTGATCATCACAAGAATGGGACCGGTGCAGTGCTGAAGAGCCAGGTGAGCTTGAATGAGTCTACAGCTCCCTACCAGAATCAATCAACTCAGGTAATTAGGCCTTTGTATATTATATTGGTGAAGTTATGCTAGCTCATTATCGGTCCTCTTACCTTACAGAGTGACATAACAACTAAACTGACAAAAGCTATAATGCCTCTCAATCAATGTATTCTTGCTCACTCGTAGAAATACAATGGAAAGCAGCCAGTGCCTGTCCCCGGACCTCCTCAAAGGCCAAACGGACAATTTATCAATGGCAACGGCAGTCCTCATTGGCCTCAGAGCCCCCATCCCATGATGCCAAACCATCACCCTAACTGGCCAGGACCTAGGTCTATGGCACCGGCAGGCTATGGTCCTGGTATTCCCTCCACAGAATGGGGACCTTCCCTGCCCCAAGGCCTGCCGTCTAATGGGCCCGACATATCACATCACAGAATCCCTGATGAGAAATTGACTCCTGAGCAGCTGCAGAGGCGCGAGGCACGCATGGAGGAATTGAGGAAACTCCACAGGATGCTGATGGCCGATGAGCGGGGAGACCGCGCCGGCATGACTGACTACAACCATATCACCATGGCACAGGACACACAGGCTGGTATGCCGTCCATGGATGACTTTATGTACGGTGGACCACACATGGGGCCAGCACCTGGCTCCCAGATGCCGCCAATGGGTCATCCTGGCCCACCCATGGGGCCAGGTCACCCTCATCACATGGGTGGCCACCATGGACCTATGGCAGGAGGTCCAATGCCACCGATGGGCCCTGGAGGACCAATGCATCCTCAGATGCCTGGTCCTCGGCCAATGGACATGGGAATGTACCCTGGACCTCATCCCGGACCACACATGATGCCGCCTAAACCACCACCTCCCTACCCATCTCCGATGTCTGTCCCCGCACCCGATCCTCCTCGTCCCAGCAAAGCCAAGAAGAGGAAGAGCAGCACACAATCACCGGCACCTACGTCACCACTGGGCCAGCCTCTGAAGTCACCAAAGTACCAGCAGGTAGGTTTGTCATCGGTTGGAATGACTGACCAGCTCATGACAATGCTGTTATAGAGATGTTCTCAAGATATAGTTGCTCATTTCATGCTTCGATTCACATGTCTGTTGGATATGTTTGAGTTGATTTATTGCAGCAGACGCCGGACTGTTCTTAAGCAGTTTTAAGACTACGAATTGGCGTTGTAATACAAAAATCGTAAACTAATAGTTGACTTCTGTTTAGATCCCTCCATCACCGCTTGCCAACGGACCCGGTGGATTACCGCCCAATGTTGCTCCCCCCTTCCCGATCCCCGAACAGGGCATGCCACCCGTCGGTACACCGCCTCAGGGTTACAAACCGGGTATGACCCCTATGCTGGGGCCACCACAATCTCAACACCCCCAGGGTAATCTCATGCGTGCAGGACCTCCTGAACCGTTCCAGGTTAGTAAGTTGTCTCCCCTTGCCCCTGAAGTCATTCATGCAGCAACTATGAGCCATAGTGGCCCATTGCGGAGGTGGTAAGAGATATTTATCTGCTTTTAGGGCCATCCCGTTCCGACAGGGCCTGGCGGAAAGCCTCCTCCTAGCTATATACAATCGACGAAAAGAGGCAGCGTGGAGAGCATGACAGCCCCACCGTCACAACAGTATTACAGCCAGTTTGAGAACCAGGAGCTGACGATAATCAAACAACGTAACAGTTCCTTCCAGGAAGGTATTCCCAGCGGTGACATGACCCAGTTTCCTCCGGTGTCAGGGCCAAACGTGCGGCAGCCAATCAACCCCAACAGTCCCATGGCTTCTCGCTCATCCAGTATAACCAACATCACGTCTGCCTCCCTCGCCAACTTGGCCAAAGGTGTGGAGCAGAACATCAACCAGATGCAGCAGACGATGATGGAAGGTGGACCTTTCCGCGATCTGCAACAACAGCAGCAGCAGCCTGGCGCGCAGCCACTTCCCGGACCGAATGCTCCACACATGGGAATGCCGCAGGGCGGCCCGAACTCGGTACCATCGTCTTCAGGAGCTCCGTCTAGCCAGCCGAGTGTCAACAACACATTTGTAAATGCACATATGTCCATTGCGCAGGTGAACATTCAAAACGTGAACGCGTCGCAACAGCACGCGGGCTATGACTCGCACGGTCAGCCGACGCAAATGCAACAAAACGTAGACGTTACGATGAACACGGGAAACATGTCAGCCAACTCGCAAAGGTTCAACGACGAGCCGAACTTTAATCCGCAAAACCGAGCCAGCAACTCCGTCAAGGTGCAGCCCAAGGGTGCCAGCACGCTTCAATACGTGCCTATGAGTCAGCCCGCGCTGCCTTCTGGCAACGAGTCAATTTTACCACCGAAACAATCGTATGACTTCATGAACGAGCGGTTTCCCTCACCGCTGACCAACCTCGAGAACAAGACTCCAACATCCAAGATCAGTTATTACCCTGACAACTCGCGGCTGCCGCCGCCCCCTCCACAACGACTGCCCATGTCAGTCAGTGGGAGCATACCCATGTCATCTCAAGGTCAGTGGGCGCGTTATTGGTATTATCAGTGATGTATTGAAATATTAATCCACACATTTATGGCACTTTCTAGTCCTGTAAATCACCACGGAGTGATCAAACTGCTTTAATCTTTACAGCTGCAGGCCTCTACCCATCTCCTACTGGCCCGAGGCCCAGCGTCGGTATGCACTTCTCTCCGCCTCCGCCTCACCTTGTTTCCGCACCCGGACCGCCAGGCCACCAGTACAGCTCTGCCCACCCACACCCGCACCCCAACATGCTCCCTCCCAACAGCAGCATGTACCAACCGCACAGCCACTACCCTGGATCCTTGCCTGGCACCCCTGTCGACGGACCCCCATCAAGCATGGGTGAGTGAACCACCCACGCGTTGCTGAGCTGTCAGAGCTGTCATGGCATGTCTGCTGTAAATCAAAATGCAACGCACTGTCTTCTGCAGGTCCGATGGAGCCAGCTCAATCTCCTCATATGCACTCCGGCCAGCCGATGTTGATGGGCCACCCTGCCCACCCAGGTCATCCTGCGATGATGGCACAACCGCAATCACCGTACGGCATTCCTCCAGGCCCACCCGACTTCAGCTCTGCCATGCATGGTCCTGGGCCGGGCCCCTTAGGCTATGCTGCTGACTACCCACCAATGGCAGGACCTCCCCCCATGACCAGACAGATGTCTCACCCAGGCACACCTCACGGGATGCTGCCACAGCCCATGATGATGTCACAGCCGGGTACACCATATATGAGTGGTCCTCCGCAGCCTCCTGGGTCACAGTACATGATGGGATAATTGAAGGTTTTCCCAATGGTCCTCCGTGATCATTGGCTACAAGTACCGCTCCACTACACCGGCTATTAACGCATTCAAACACGTATTTAAATCATGAAATATGTGTTTTCATTCTCAGCTCAGAATCTTCTCAGTCTTGTGAAACCAAAAATCTACATCTCTCCATTACTTTTCTCCTAGACTAATGTACAGTGCTGTGAATAGTTTTTCTCTCTTATGCATTTTGGTTACCGATTCCTTCTGACTTTATATTCCAACCTGTATATTACCCAACGGAGCAGACATCACTCCGACGGAGCAGACGTCGCTCGTGTATCAATATTTTGTACAAAGCAGCTGTGTGTACACACGCCGATTGCTGTATCATATGTCCATGTCTTGTTTAATATGCTGCGCGCTCAACTCACCTCGACTTTTGTTCGAGTGGCATCTGATGAGCATCAGGCGTTTGTGCGATTATGTTAATTCTTTCTCCCGAGCAGACTGACTATTTAACTACCAACGTAAATTGATTGCCTTTGTATTACAGTGTACAGTATTTAATGGATTTTTTTTGTTTCATGACATACCTACTGGTGATCTATCTATGATCTATGACCTTCCGGTCTGAGGTTTCTCTCATACACATTTCATTTACTCTCTGACTTCTTTTGACTACACATGTTGATCATGGACGGATATCAAGTTTATTGCTGAATGTTGTATCAAAAATGTTGGACACGATTGCCGTTGACGCATGCTGTCGTGCGCTTCAGTCAGCAACTTTTGAACAATATTTTTTGTATATTTTTATAACTTTGTAGTGCATAGAACCAGTAGTTTTAACTGTTACCTCGTTAGTTATAACAGAATATGATACTTTTATTTATGAAGTAACATTAAAAATTTTTTACATGAACTTCTGCGGTCTCATGTGTATTCTTGTCTTACCATGTGTGACACTTGCAAAGAGATGATCGTTTCACCTTGACCTTGACGCTTGTTGCAGATATGTTTGCGCATAGAATTTGAGACGCAACGCTGTTCGCTCCTAGAGAGGAGCGACAGCATTGCGTCTCTAGATCTACGGTTTTGTGCCAGGCTTGGCCATTGGTAGTATGTACGACATGAATTCCTAGATGATTCATAATGCCCCTTGTATCATTTCTCATCTAAAAATCATCTAGAAGATGAATCCATATATAATTATGTATCCACACGTCTGGTCATCTATCACCATCACTCCACATGTACGGAATTCCACTGAGCTCTTCAGTAGCATCAACACCATGCAGTCTTCATCTGTTACCAGCTGTTGGTATGTTACACACATATTGCACTACTTTCCACGGTTTTGCCATGGTCGAGAATATCACTACTACAACTACTGCTGCTAAAACTAAAACCAGCACCAACAGGATGAGGGCTATATGAGTATAATATAGCCTAGTATCTGCGATAGTGTAGCCCAATAGTGTATTAGTTTTGGAGTTGTCTTCCCTTAGATGATTGTGGGTACAAAAATATGTTCGATGAATATTTACTTATCAATGATATGATGCTTAAATACAAAATAAATATTGTAAGATAGTATAGTAAAATAGAAAGCATCGAAAGGGTTGATATTGCCTGATTACATGATGAGATTTAATGACGTCATACAAGATGGAGTACCTCAGTCCTAAATCGACTGACTCTCGTGAGTGAGTCTAGTCCACTTGATTTCTGGTATTTTCGAAGTTGAACGACGGCGAAGCTGACACTGTAATGAAAATGGATGTCGATGGAGATGTTGATGGACAGCTTTTACAACAATTTCTTTCGATGGGGACCCAAGATAGAGATGTTCTGATAGCAGAACTTCAGAAACTACTTGGCAACCAACTAAATCCTGCTGCTTGTGCATTTTTCTTGGACATGAACAACTGGTGAAGTATTTCTATGATTCCTCTGGTGTCCCTATTCGTTATAGCCTTACCTTCCAGGTCTAATGTATAGTAATTCAGAATACTTTTGACATAGTTCGCGCCACTATCAAACGACTGTTGTTCTCTTGCGGAGACATATAAATGAAATGCATATGTAGAAAGTGAGTGCGTTATACTCATGGATGAATGTGATCCATACTGTGAGATAAAAAATCTGAATCCTACTTCGAATGTTGATACTGTATCTACTAAGTTAGAGGTTAAAACTATCATTATAGGTAAAGACGTTTGGGTTGTTTATATGCTGCTCTACTGACTATAATTTCGTTACCAAACCCAATCTACGATTCCGTCCTCTTCATTAGGAATCTCCAGGCAGCTGTTTGCTCATACTATGACTTCGACCAACCCAACGTAGGCGATATTCCATCGATGACGTTTGTCAAAGATATTACAATAGGCGAAGGTGAATCGGTCCGGCCGGGTGTGAATTTCTTAAAGACTTGGCGTATCAGAAATTCAGGTTTGTGCCACCTTTATGAGCTTAATGATGTGTGGAATTCTGTTTTTGCATACATCTGAACTCTTGCACACCACAGGTCACCAAATGTGGCCGCCTGGTTGTTCACTGAAGTTCACTCTTGGCCACCAGTTGGGGTTGACTGACCGAGTGATGGTGGACACGTTGATGCCCGGCACTGAGTGTGATGTCAGCGTTACGATGGTCAGTCCCTGTACCCCAGGCATGTATGAGGGCCAATGGAGGATGTCAACGCCTACCGGCACTCTGTTTGGAGGTATGACTTGGTATCCACTAAAATTCTTGTGTGTCTTTGCCATGACTGTGTGCGAGGTCATGTGACTTTGTCTGATAGCTGTGTGATAAGGAATAGTAAACCAGTATATACAGTACAACACTAGTCCAACTCCAATGCAAGTCTTCGATCATACGTCTCTATCGTCGCCACCATAGTTGGCTGTTGAACGATAACAATAACAATAACTCTCGTTGAGAGTGACAGGGTCTGTAACTCAAACATCATCCCATATCGATCCCTCCAGTATATAATCAGTCGTTCGCTGGGATATCTACTGTATCTAACTATACGAATTCCGTCTGGGTAGGAGATATTCCCGCAGGTTTGGTGATTTGGAGTTATCATCTCCTAATATGACTGTAGCATCTGGCAAGTGTCTCCGTCGCTAATGAGACTTCATAACGATTTAGGTTACATGTACATGTACGTTTATATTTTCGGCGGTTAAATTATAAAGCTTTGGCAAAAATTCCATTAGCCAAATATGTCTAAGTTTCAGTCGCACAGAACTACTTGTATTGTTCTACTGTAACAACTGCCTCCTCTCTCCCCGCCTCCTCTCTCCCCGCCTCCTCTCTCTGCCTCCTCTCTTCCTGCCTCCTCTCTTCCTGCCTCCCTGCCTCCCTTGTGGTCTCACACAGTAGTGAATCAGTGATTGACAGTTGTCTATCCCAGTTTTTGTGCCTCTATATGCGCCTCAAGCATCTGCTTTCCTCTTATCCAGTGCAGTTTTTTTCAGATCAGCTATACAGTTTTGTTTTGGTTATCTATGGTCCCAGTACAGTGTTAGTTAGATCTCAAGCGACAGTACGGTATGATGCATTCTTCCAGCAGCCTACCAACTGTATCCAGGCCTACGCTGCCTCTCCGCTCATCATGTGTACTGACTCATTATGTCTCTCACCAAACTAGACTCAGAGAGTGGGGTTGTCTTCTCTTGCTTTGTTACTGAACTCCAACTGGGATTTGTCTTCTCTTTTATCCAGACATAATCTGGGTGATATTGCAAGTGTCCGAAGATGGCCTGTTGGATATAACCCAGGAGATGTCTCGATTCGGCAGTGGACTCGGCATCCCCGTCTCTAAATCGCAGGACAAAGAAGCATATAACCCATTTAGCACATCAAACGTCTCCTCAATGAACTCTGTAGCCAATGAACATTCGACCTCATTGCAATCTACAACATTGAATAGTCCTTCTCATCATGGTGCAGCTTCGTCGTTAGAAGCCCAATCTGCAAACTCCAACCATCCGGTAAGTTGACGGGTCCGACTTAAGACTTGGGAATGAGCTACGCTTATTTTCACTTGTATGAAGGATTGAAAGTCTTAGGAATGAGCCGAATCTGGTTGTTTCGGTGTTTCGATGCTCTCTTACACTGCTGTTGGTGTAGCTCACTCTAATCTAGAGTACCAAAATTTGTCTACGCTGTCAGTTCAGAATGGATCTGTACTACTGTAAACTCAAATATTTTAGCGCCAAAAATATTATAGCCTTTTGGACAAATCAGCAGAATTTTTAATAATAGCACCTGGAGTTTTTAGTGATTTCTTTCGAGCTTGTATATAGCATAAAGAGGTATAACAAATACAGCGGTTTCTTTGAGCCGCTATTATAGCTCTTATTGTGAGGTCAGAGGTCGCTATTATAGCTATTATTGTGAGGTAGCTAAAATTTCGGTTTACAGTAGATATGATCTGGTGTAAAATTGAGTTGGCAAAATAATTTGTTTGGCACAACTGGAGTTGTTGTATGAGAGAGAAACATTTGATTTCATCATTGCAGCCTGCAGAATTGTGGTTTTGAAGTTTGTTCTTAGCTTTTTGACTCGCTAGGCAGCAAATGCTTCCTGTTGTGACAGTGCAATTCTGTTTATTCTATTAATGAGCATGAGCAATAGCTTTCTCTTAGCCTATCAGAACATGTCTCAAGTTGGCTATATCAACCGGAGTATATCCACCAGTCTGAGAACCGGCTGTATTAGCATTGCTTGTTTACATGTTGCTAAGCAATCAGTGCCTGAGTTCCTAAGTTCTATCACCATAGGAAGAAGAAATGCAGTGAAAGCTCATTACTTATCTCAATCTGGATAGCTTCAAGCCATTAGAACTAGAGAGCGAAAGCACTATGGGGCGTCCGTGGGCGGCGCCCCACGTTATAGGGAGGTCATTGGTCTTAAAGACCCAACCAAGCATCACGTTGGACCACGGAGTAAGCATTGTCTCCTTATTCTTATTTGCTTTATTTTTGTATATATATGAAATTGTATTGCAGCTCGCCCACCATATTTATCTTCTATCTCGTATTACATGTCACTGTTACTATTACAATGCATTAAACTGTCATGCGATAATAAAATAAACTAGTAAATCCTAACTAAAACGAGTGAAACATGTTTGTACAGGTGTACAGGTGAAATGGTCATCAATATTAAAAATACAAGACAAACGTATTATATAGAGCTGTGTTCAGCAGTTGTTTGGTTTTAGCTGCTTCTTTGACCCGGCTGAGATCTCTGGTATTTTCCGTTTGGCAGCTCTGGCAGCGGTTGCCGCGGCGACCTTGCTCTTTCCCATAGGTGATCCTGGTCTCCGGAAGTCTGAAACCGTTATGACTGCATTATGTTACAATCGACCAATCATACGCTAGTTCAGCCGAGCATATTTTGTATCACTGATCAGTGGCTGTTGAGAGTAGCTTTTTATCAGCATACGACAAGCCTCAAGCTATGATATGTAGCTTTAGTATAGCCACATAGCTTGAGACTTGTTGTCATGTAACAATGTCGATCATAGCTGATATAGCTGTACTGATAGTGAGACAATAAATGGCAAAGTGAAACTACACTGACTGCGTACTATCTACAGGTCAGCCCGAGTGTGCTTGCAGGAAGTAAGCACACAATGAACGAGTGAAATAGCCCAGCTTATTTGGTCAAGTGACCATGGCTGCTCAACAAAATCTGAGGTGAAAAGCTCTGCAGTTTTCAACCATTTAGCTGCAAGTAAACATGTCTAGCAGCGCTAGAGCCTTCCTACAGTCCGGCTCTGTGCTGTGCTCAGGCCTAATATGATGTAAAGGTTGCAGGACTTGTCACAAAGGACCTCATATGCTGAAGGGGCTTTTGTGTGGCTATGTCTGAGACATGGCATCTAACCAGAGGCTTATAATGAGACTTGGCAATAACTGAAACCTTACAGTACAGGCATTAGGCTCATAGAACTGCTAATACGATAGAATAACACCATAATAGTAAAACAACTGTACAATAATAAGATAATA
>ERZ1740065.3309-NODE-3309-length-10097-cov-12.219080_pt1 | contig 10097 bp, 6 predicted proteins | sample MGYA00581738_ERZ1740065 | MGnify/ENA primary metagenome ERZ1740065 (study PRJEB43018, sample SAMN04849749) | marine metagenome | isolation source: floating plastic debris | place: Pacific Ocean | collected 2008-09-01 | study: EMG produced TPA metagenomics...
ATTCCACTCCTACTCGATTCCACACCTATTCTATTCCACTCCTACTCGATTCCACACCTATTCGATTCCACGCCTACGCTGTCATATAGGTAACAGTTTAGGAGCAGTTGTCACTCCCCAATTGAGTTTGTTCAAGCAAGTCTGGTGTAGCGCTGTGCTGGTTAGATACACCGAGAAGTATTTCTCTATCGATCCCGCATAGCTTTGAGCATTGAAGAATCAGAAAGAGTATGTAACAGTTAAACATAGTCTTTATCCACCCATCATCCTTCATATAGAGAACTCATCAGAGTACAGCATATTAGTGATGGAGAAGGCAAAACTATTCTGAAAAGTCTCAAAATCTGTGGCTTTATTCCTGGTTTTACTGTACATATAACTTGAGAATGGAAATCTAATCTCGAACCTTCTGAGAGCAAATCAAATCGAATTCCTGATTCGTGGAATCAGATCAGTACTCGTCTGGTGTACCGCCTGCTCACTTACACGTCGCTTTGACTGATTTGTTGGTGTATGACCAGCAATGTTGCTGGGTGTTTGAATGGAGCAGCAAAGATGAGACCATCAGGTGTGCTTGCTGCAGCATACAGTTGGCATGGTGTCTACCACTTGCGCAGCATGCCAATGCCTAGGTATCCCTTTAGGTGTGAGCCTGTCTTTACTCTATATGCAAGATGATCTCATTTTGTAATTAAATTCAGTCAGATTTATCTGGCCTGCTGAACTTCATCTGAAGCTAGTGCGAAATTTGGAGTTGTCTCTCCTCTAAATCGGTTTCAAACGAAACTAAGCGTTTAATTGGCTTTGTTCCAGAATGTTATCATGATCACGAGCAGCGTGACAGATGCGGCATGATATTCAATCCATCTCCACTGATAAGCTGATAAGCTAGTATTGTGTACCTGTTCGTACCTGTCAATTTTACCTGTCAACCTTATCTATTGACGTTACCTGACTATACTACCTGTTGAGCTTACCTGTCGAATTTTACCTGTCGAATTTTACCTATTAACCTTACCTGCTGATCTTACCCGTCGATCTTATCTGTTGATTTTACCTGTCAATCTTCCATGTGAATATTACCTGTTGATGTTACCCTTCAATATTACCTGTTGATATTACCTGTCCTATTTTATCTGTTCCATATCACCTGTCAATATTACCTGTCAATTCTCTGCGCCACCAGGTGGAAGCGGAGGAGTGTATAGACTATCTCGGTAACCAGCTCGGCTCAGCAGACACGAGTTATCTCCCCGTGTTACTGCAGCAGCTGCTGCATATCGGCGTGCGCTTCCCCGACCTGCTCAAGGCTCACATGGACACGGTGGCCACGTTCGGCGAGAGCAAAGAAGTGGAAGTGAAGAGACTAGTCAACCGCCTCCTGGAGCTTCTCAACAACAAGTACCGTAAAACCCAACTTATCTCCACACCTCACTTTCATGCATTAATCAGATTTTGCTATTAGTTCTGCCAATTTCATCAAATTTTCGCCTCTGTTCAGTTATGAAAGTTTTGGGGAATTTATTTGTTAGTTCTATCTTCGTGACATTGATGGACTATTGTTTACATGTAGCCTTTCAAGCCGAGCAATGAGTTGAATGCGGTAAATTCTGGGTTTTACAGTAGATAATGGTGATGCAGGCGTATATTTTCCTGCCTTAAAATTGCTCAAGACGGAAAGTCTTGAAAACTTCTTAAGAACTATTGAATAGTTCGCGAAACATTTTTCAAGAATTCTTGAAGAACTTTCAGGGCGAGAAAAGAACTCTACAAGGTTCTTTGTTGTTAAGAATTATTGAAGAGTTTGTGAAGCATTTTTCAAGAATTCTTGAAGAACTTTTTGGGCAAGGAAAGAACTCTACAAGACAAAGAGTCTTGTAGAGTTCTTCAGAATTATTGAAGAGTCTGTTAAGCATTTTTTAAGAACTTTCAGGGGGAAATATACAATTACCTAGGTCACCCATTTCTGTTTCACGTCTTCAACCAGGAATTCAGAGTACAGTGCTTCCCAAGACTCCAAGGGCTCTCTGTCTAGAATCTCGCTGGGTGGCAGGCGCCATGGCAGCAACGACAAGGTGATTGGACACGACATCGTGGTCAGGAGCAGGCTGTCACCTAGACCACCCAGCTTGGCGAGTGCATCGTCAGACCAGGCGAATACCGTGTCGGAGACACCGTTCCCCGATCCCGTTAACCAGTTCTGTGAGAAACATCTGACAACGATCAAGGCTTACATAGAGAAAGTCTCCACCATCCTACCTCTGCCCATCAAGTGCACGGTGGAAGGTGAGTTTCTCTATATCTGTTTTACACACCTCAACACACTACTAACAGTCTGAAACCAAATGCAGCCGCTGAACAACTAGGGTTGTAGTGCTCAGATCTTTAATCAGTCCCTGTTTCCTTCTTCTACATACCTATATCTTCCTTCTCTTCGTCTAAGTGCCATAACGTCATGTTAATCTGGTACAAGAGAAATGGAAATTGAGCAAAAGTTTCATTCTGTGGGAAATAGCAGCCATTTCCGATCACATGATGGACCTGGTATTCATTCATTCACTCATTCATTCCTGCACTCATTCATACATCCATATCCACACTCACTCATTCACTCAGTCATTCATTATTTCAATTGCAGAGAGGAAGAATAAGAAGTACCGGTACATCCGCCTGTATTACGGCTGCCATAAGAAGGAGAGGAACTGCCTCTATCCGTCTCAGTCGTACTTCACCATCACCTCCAGGTTCCCCAAACTCTGGCTACACTTCATGTTCCTGAACCTACAGGTGAGCTGTTCAGATGTAGGGATACCTCGACTTTAAATACACGTAACCCTCGTGAAGACATCAGCATGTGTTTCTGTGCTTGCAAGGGTGCCAACTTAGTCTCACAGGGAAAAGTTAACTTAGAATAACTGTATCAACTATCAGTCAGCAAATAACGACAAATTTAACAATACCTCACTCCCTTGGACACAGTGTGTCTTACAGTCGAAGTAATACCTCACTTCCTTAGACCGGGTGTTATTGTTGATTGGGTAATAGGGAGTTGGCTATTTTTCCCATTGATATCACTGCCTCCATTGAGACTATTCATTGCTGCCAAAATTTTGACCTACGTCCCAATTAATTGTGGGTGACAACTTGCCAAAGCACACAGTGAGGTTTGAAGCATATGTGCAGAACCTTATCACCGCTACTTGTAGAAACATGGAGACTCAATTTTTAATTTTAATCTTTAAATGCACCGAATTTCATGGTGTCTGGTAGGCTGATAGTCAGCGAACTGCTATAACCATATGATCATAGGTTAGGATGAGAGAGGCCATAAACTGCTTGGGTTCCAGCCTCACTACTGTAGATCGCAGCAACTTATATAGTAACTTGCACGTATGTACACGCAGTAAGTATCACTATTGTAGGCCAGGTCATCAGTCGCCTTAAAGCAGCAGGACAGCAGCGTGGCAGCGTTGGGAAAGTGTTGGAGTTGTCTCCAGACAGATCGTAGCGACACGTTCGTCAGGCTCACCACTGCCTCCTTCCCATCGCAGAAGGTATCCACTGGTTTCACCGCAGCCAAAGGCAATTAACTATCAACATCCGTCAGCCTTCTACATGTCGTTTACAGGATAGAGATCTGCTCAGCCAGGAATTGTGGGAAGCGAGGTTTTATGATGTCATTTCCTTGGAGCCTGTAAGCAAGCAGTGGACGTGTTTCATGTGCAACAACCCTGATAGGCTCTCAGGTTTCATAAAACCGGACGGTACTCCTGGAATTACGGTAGGTGGCAGAGGTTTCATGAAACCGAACAGTCTTCCTGGAATTACGGTAGGTAGCAGAGACAGCCCAGTGTGAAATTATCGTTCGAAGTGATTTTTCCATGAGGTATATTACTGTATGACATTCAGCTAGCGATTATCCAATAGGAATACTGTAATTCCCACTTACGTATCATAGCCAATAAAACTGGTCTGATAGTCGTCCCTTTCCTGACAACATTTACACGTAAGCTACTTGTGGGTCATTCCTTGTTCGGTGTGGTGGTTATCAATGCTAATCTTAGTAGTACATGGTCACATGACCACCAGTAAGGTTTTGGTGATATGCTGCCTTGAAACCCAGTTTATGGCCTTTATTTCAGTGCAGTACTGCTCACCAAATACAACTAGTCAGTTTCTGTGGGCCTCTGGTGCACACAGCCAATTGCAATGATTGAATCAGCAAATATTCTCTGTTCAATTTATTGTCTGTACACTAGTTGTAAGAAACTCAAAAATATATTTGTGCCAAATTTTGTGACAAATAAAACAATGGAAAGTTATGTTTACACAACCTCCTGTTTTGCTGTATCAGAATATCTACCAGTGACTCACATATTCAAACGTTGTTACTGGTGGACATAGTTATGTTGGTTTTAAGACAACTGGCGATGTCTTTCAGGGTCAGCTCAAGGAGAAGAAAGGAAAATGGCGGCTGTTCAAGAGGTGGAAAAAGAGATATTTCACACTGTCTGGTGGCAATTTTACTTACCAAAAAACCGGGGTACGTAATTCATATATTGAAATCGAGGTACGGAATTAATCTTGAAATCGAGATACGTAATTCATATATTGAAACTGAGGTACGTAATTGGCATAATCGTTGGTACTTCATCTTCTGTTATTGGAATATTGTCTCTGTCAGTAATTACGTGGCATTTCATATTTCCGTAAATTCGCCTCATATCGTCCTTATGGCAGTTGTTCACCCAAAACTAATGTCAACCAGACATGGCCGTCTCATTTATCTTCTTGCAAGTTCACTTCTCACTCATATTGCGCCATCTTGGTAGTGGATTTTCACCTGACACCAACGTCAATCAGATATTACCCAGTCATTAGTACCCTCTGATCTAGGCCCAATCTCTATCAAAGCGAATGCTCTCCTTCCATCTGTGTTTGGGTCGGCCTAGATTGTGACTTTCTCCGACCTCCATCTTGGTTTCGGCATCTTTACTCTCCTCTCGGTATTTGCGCCGCTTTCATAAATGTTAGTGTTAAGCTAAAACGAAAACAAAAAGATAATAAGTGTGGACTAAAGCCAGCCTAATACAGGCGTACCATAGGCATACCACAGGCGTACCACAGGCGTACCACAGGCGTACCACGGGCGGCATATGAAACCAGCGAGCATGCTATTGGACAGTAAAATGCCTTGCTTTCCTCATCCTTTCTCTTGAGATTCTCAGCTTCTTTGGCAGTCTCCTCATTTATTCTCTGTGTTGTTGAAAATATATGTAAGAAAGTTAAATTTCAAATTGACAAATGTTCAAGTACGTGTATTTAAAGTCGTGAGAAAATGTCATCCATCATACCTGCATCATAGCCTGTTTTTGGCTTGTAATCATAACCACGGTCAATCAGAGCTCTGTTGTTGATGGAAATTTGACAGTATTTTCCATCTCACCAATTCCCATCACTTCCTTTTCTCACACAGAATAAGTTGGAGACACTGAACGTCAGTCAGATCGAGTCGGTGCGTGCCTGCCGTCGGAAGCCTCGCGACGTCCCCCGCGCCTTCGAGATCTTCACCGAGGACGGCGCGACGTACAAGTTTAAATCCAACGACTACAAGAACGTGGAGAGATGGGTGCAATGCCTGAATCTGGCATTGTCAAAGACTAAGAAACCTGGCCGTTTTCACACTGTTGGCTAACGAGGGGTGCACCCGTACCAGCTTTGGTCACCAGGATACTTAGTCAGTTAGCTTTCGGTCTTCTCATGAAGACCTCATTGAAATGAGTCACCCCCCTCCCCCCCCCCATGTTACCACTCACTCCATGCTATCACTAGCGGCCACTTGCCCCCACTTGCTACACCATCTACTTCCAGTCTTGATATTTTTATAATCCAACTCAGCCATGTTGTTTCTGTTGCTGTACAACTGGTCAATTACATACCAGTTCTTTCTCTCTCACATATATTTTTACATCATCTTTCTCACTTCGCTTTGTTGTCTGTTTTTGCAACGCTCTCACACTGAATGCCATGCTAGATGTAGATGAGAAAGCTTTAACATAACTTGTTTATGTACCAAGTTATGACATAGTTTTGTGCATGCTAGATTTAGACAATGTATCTCTCTTGCTAGCCGTTTTGCACATGAATTTCCTATGACGTTTTACTTTTCCCTCACCACTACTATATATATATATATACATATTTAGATAAAATGAGGGTTTGTTAACCTTTTCAAATAAATTATAAGCTGTATCTGTATTTGCTGCCGTGATATGCAAATCATTGGTCATGGTAATAGTCAGTGTTGCCAACCCTCTAACGTTACTTGTAGATCTACGACTCTTTGAACTTTTGAGCCAGCTAATGTACCACTTGAGGTCATGTGATTGCTTTCTGTGCTCACCACATGCCCACAAAAACTGACTAATTCTATTAGACGAGCGGTAATGTACTGAAATGAAGGCCATAAAGTGAGTTTCAAGGTGGTATAGGGGGTTTATATTTTCAGATTACTGAAAACTATGATACTTGTCATTTGAGGTTGGCAACACTGGTAATAGTAAGTAAGGCTTCACCTTGTTTTCTTTTCGCTTTATTGCGAGTCGGCGATTTGTTGCGTATGCGAGAAGCTAGAGCGATATATACCGCTCTGAAAGGAGGCAACTCCAAGCTGGCTATAGTTATCCAACTACCGAGTACACTATTTACGTTTCTCAAGTTCATTTATGCCCAGCTTTCGGGTATCGTGGATAAGCCGAGACATAATGAACAGCTTGTTTTCTAAATTTATCACTGTTAGCACTCGGACAGCGCCACATTTTTCTCGAGTGTACAGATCTGTTTGTTATAGAAAATATGTTAAGTCGTTGATATCGTCAAATTTCACACGACAGTAAGTGCACAGCATGTGCTGAACTTATTTCTATTTCTCTCTACCACGCGTAACTCGGTAAGTATTGAGCCTTATTGCAGACTCCATCTATCAGTACGGAGAGCAGGACTTAAAGAATTTTTTGATGAAGAGGAGAACTTGGAAAAATCGGCAGTGGCTGTTGGTCGGTCGTGGGAAAAAGCTGAGCTGAGGACGAGAAACAATGAAGATTTGCACAAGCTCTGGTACGTTAATCCGAGATACAGATATTTATGGAAGCTTACGGCATGGGGTCGTGCGTCTGGCATCTAGTGAAATATCTACCCCTCGACTTACATCTCTTCCCCCTGTCCCTCCTCTCGCTGTCCCTCCTCTCATTCTCCTCCCTCCTTCCCTCCCTCTCGCCCATCAGCTCTCCCTCCCTCCCCTCCGAACTATTTACTGAACTATTCAACAAGTACTTTGATGGTAGTACGAACCACGGGTCTGTTGAAATGGGTGTTCTGTCCTCTAGGTATGTACTGTTGAAGGAAATGAACATGCTGCTGACGATGAAGGCGGAGTACGATCGACTCTGTGAAGTGATGCCATCACCAGATAGACTCGAAAAGGTATGTATCCCATATATCTTATTGAATATCTCTACCCATCAGTCAGCTACGGAGAAAGGCTTCACTGTGGTTCAACGCTCAAACAGCTACGTAGCAACCACCATGTTCCACTTGTGTAGTTATACACGTCTGCTAATAGTGAAGGTCGCCATGGTTGACCCCTGTACTCTGAGCAATCTCGTAGACAATATGGGCCAGGACTGTAGTGTAGCGTCTGCTCAAGACTCGACGCCAGAGTTAGCTGACATATAAAACTGTCCAGTGGTCTCAGCGCAGCCATCAATACTTCTAACCACGGTTTGAAGCCACATGAAGCTCATATGTTACTCAAATTTCTACAAATGAAGTGTTTGTATGGGTGAGAGCGTAGACGTAATGACATTCGGTGAGCTCTGCAGAACTGAGGAAAACCCTGGAATACCCCGTGGCACTCGGGGATATTATGTTGCAACACTGGAAGCATTCCTCAGCATGATACTTGGGAACTTTCTATCCCCACTGTGGCTTACCATCACTCTAGCTATCTAAAACACTTGCTGCGCTCCTCCCTACGAACTGGGGCCCTGGGCAGCAAGGTGAAAGATTGCTGAACATTTATAATAGGAACTGATATTGATGCTTCAGTTCCTCTGAACCTTGTAGTACCTGTAGAGTCTGTGGTGCCTACTGAGTTTGTACAGCCTGTAGAGTTTGTAGCGCCTTTAGGGTTTGTGGCGCCTGTAGAGTTTGTAGCGTCTGTAGGGTTTGTGGCGCCTGTAGGGTTTGTGGCGCCTGTAGAGTTTGTAGTTCACACAGGTGACAAGTTGTAGGAGCGGAATTACTGAAGATTTTGTTTTTCCAAACTATGGGAAGCCATAAGGTCATAGGTCGTAGGCCATAGGTCATAGGTCAGAACTTTCATCCCCTACAGCTAATGCTGTAAAACGGGAAATTTTAGCTCCTTAAACAACAACGGCTTTCGAGATTTACAAGGTTTCCTGAAATAAATAAAAGTACTTCATAAAATTGTATTATATATGGGTCACACAAACTTCATCAGGTCTGCTAGAGTGCCCAAAACACAGAGGGGAATCAGCACTCAACTAGACAATAAGCACTCAACTAGCCAATGGTTATAACAATGATTTCTGATCGAACTAGCGTAGCCATATGAATCCATAGCTCTCTAGTAGCTAATCGAAAAAGAATAGCAAATTCAAATATAGCGATTCCTTTGCTAAGGCTATTTTAGCTATTTTTACGTTTTAACGGTTGCTAAAATTTCCCGTTTTACGGTATTATTCCATATTTGATTTCTGCTCAGCAAGATATGACTAATAAACCACAGGAAAGCGTAAGGGAACAGAATGATAACAACTTTAGCACTAAATTATGGTAGCTGAAGCACCTGAGGGGAGATGAGGGACACTTGTAATGTACTGTATGTATAGGAATTATAGCAATTTCATAATGACTACTGTAATAGCAACTGGGTGCACACTCTATTAGAATTGAACTACTAAACAAAGAATTTGAAACGAATGGTTTTAGCAGAACGTTGTAACGTCTATGTCTATGTATACAGTATGGCTGTGGTACGCTATACAATCGCCCCAGACTCTGCTTTGATAACTGGTTTTGATTTCTCACTTGCAGGTTGAAGTGAGTTTAGACAACCTGCGTGATGTCATCGACGAGCGAGACAGCGCTATTTCCCTGCTGGAAACCGGAGAGTTGCCTCACCCTAAGTGGATAGACGACACGGACGAACTCGGTCGGCCAATCAGACGCATGGAAGAAGAGCATATACTACCGAAGGAGCAGAATGAGCATTTCCTGTAAGACTTAGAAAGCAAATTCCAGGCAGTGCGGATTGAGGGCGGTGGGCTACTATTTCCCCGCCCCGAAATTGCTCAAGATGGGAAATATTGAGGAAGGCTTGACATTTCTTACTCTCCTATCGATAGGCAGTTCCACGTGCCGGTTCCACGTGCCGGTTCCACGTGCGGTGCTAAGCAGGTCCTACGCTGGTATTACTCCAGTACTAAAGCCGCCAGTACCAAAGCAGCTGATAGCATGCTAAGTAAATACTAGAGTACTGCCTACCGGCTGCCTATTGGTGTGACAGCAAAAAATGCCGAAGTGGTGAGACTTCTTTGATAATTTCTCCCTGACTTTTGAAGAATTATTCAAGAACTCTTTCAGGTCGGGAAATAGACAACTACAGATGATATGAATCTGGCTGAGCTTTCTGGGCCCGAGGACAATTGGGCTGATGCTGAACTGTTCCATGTATTTCTGTCCATCAGACGGGAGAAGTCTAATTTCAGCTAGGCAGTCCAACTAGGAAACGTCAGCCCGTGAAACATTACACTTGTGGCATCACAGTTGCAAATTTTTCCAACTGAAAATACCTGTAGAAATCCGCCCGCCATCCTATAAACTGTAAACGAAAAGTATTGTCACAGTCATGGTGGTCTCGTATCGTTAGCAAACTTGGCATCTATCAACCTCGGTGGAACAATTAACCACCATGTAAGAGCCTTTGGAAGGGGAGATAAATCCTAATCATAGTTCATCTCTTGGACAGCCATTAGCCGAATTTAAGAATGACCTGTTTGTTTAATCTGTATGAT
>ERZ1740065.3310-NODE-3310-length-10091-cov-10.974492_pt1 | contig 10091 bp, 8 predicted proteins | sample MGYA00581738_ERZ1740065 | MGnify/ENA primary metagenome ERZ1740065 (study PRJEB43018, sample SAMN04849749) | marine metagenome | isolation source: floating plastic debris | place: Pacific Ocean | collected 2008-09-01 | study: EMG produced TPA metagenomics...
CCCTCTCCCGTTCCCTCCCTCTCTCCCTCTCTCTCCCACTCTCCCTCTCTCCCTCCCTCTCTCTCTCTAACCTGCATTACCGAACTCTCACGCCTCAGCTGGATCCAACCATCGACTGGTGGAGAGCAGCGGTAGTTCAAACATGAGTGTCTAATTTTTTCATTCATAAATGGCCAGTTTTCTTTTGTGTCATTGTTAATGAATTACCGCAGTTGTGACAAACAATTACAACGTAAACTTCGTTGGCTTGAGTCGCCAGGTTTGTCACACTGCGGCGTTTGTGTAGCCAGTGTCACCTTGTTGGTTGGGATTAGTGCTGCGGCACTGGATAACACCCATTGATAGGAAGCACACCGTTCATAATCTCACCCTCCTCGCCTGCCTTATCTCTGCCCGCTAACCCAGTGCTCCGTGTCACAGTCCCTTTCACACCAATACTCTACGTCCTACAGGGGGAAGTATATAAACCGGAGACAATCTCCACCGATGGCCCGGGCCTACTCATGGCTCGATTCTACATACGGTATGGCTTCCTGCTGCGCGACAATTACACTTGCTCCTTACAGCAGCCAGACGGCCAGGTCCTCTCAAAGACTTCAAAAGTCTCTCTCTATGGTGATTATTTTGTCTCCAAACCAGTTGTTAACATTTCTGGACATGTGAGATAGTGATCTAGCCATTCTCTCTCACTGCATGGCATCTCAGTGACACCTCGTCAGGCCTTCAATAGGAAATCAATTCGTGATTGACTCGACAATTGTTCGAGTATACTCTTCCATGCAAGGAGCCGCTTTTCGTGATTTTCATTCATTACTATTTACTACCGATGTATTTTCTCACTCGTGCTCCGTCTATTTGCAAAGATTTCAAACTGCTACTAAAGCAGCTTAACAGTTTCGCAAACACTGAAATGAATTTAGAAAGCTGTGCGTGTTTTAGATCTGCCAAGCCTGACGAGGGCGCCCAACATCACGCAGTCAGGCGGGCTGGGGGAGTACACCACCCTCATCCTGCCGCGCTGGGATCCTGAGCTGGGTGACTATGGCGACGGGCCTGTAGTCAGCTATATAGTGAGGGCGTGCGAAGGTGAGATATCAGCCCTCACTCACGAGTCCTTGTAATGATGGCCAATCAGCTAATGAAGCTGGTAGGGTGCTGCTTCACTCACTGAGCCACAGCGGCAGCAGCTTGATATGATCTAGGTAGGGGGAAGACTGGTTAGCCTGAGAAATTGATCTCAGCGGTGTGATAAAAGCCTGTCTTGTCTATCTGTACGTGGCGTTCGATTACATACCATTGTAATAACGGCATTGTTCTCTGTTCACTCACCAGTGCGTGGAAGACAATCGTGCTCGGACACAGCTGATCACAGGGCCTACAGATTTATCACCGAGCAGCCGGCGTTCAACTTCTCGGCGTTTCCTGTCGTTCTGTACAAGATATTACGGCCTGGCTTCGAGCACAAGTTTGTGTACAGCGCGCGGCGCCAGGGCTCTAACGGCATTGGGGCTGTCAGCCCTCCCCTCTCCTACACTATTCCCTGTCGCAGTCAGTTCCTACTCCGTAACAATCAAGCTGTACTCAATTCTTAAATTCTGATAGTATAATACTTTTAACCTACAGAACCGACTCTTGGACCGACCATTCACAGGAACTACACGATGCAGAGATACGAACTATGGAAAAGAGTCAACGTGACCATATCTTGGAGTGTGAGTCGTCTTTCCCTGACTATAGCTACACACAGTTGATACACGTACTTTTCCTGCAGTCCCTTAAGATTAAGATGCACTTATGTTGAGATTCTCTCAGTGGCCACGTTACGTAACGTTATGTAACAGTATATACTGTAAGGTACTTTAGGAGCAGTTAGGGAATTGTTTATTTTTGAGTGTGGCTGACCTCACCGAGTTACGCAACTGTTAATCTTAATCAGTTATAGGCAGTATTTACTTAGAACATACCGCTATTCAGGGAGGGTCAAGGTCATCTGTCACGGTATCATTGACTCCCTCGGACTCTCCACGACATCAGCTGTGAGGGTCAGGTATCCATATTTCATTCATCACCCTGCATTTTGCGCCTAAATTACAAAGATCTTCAATGCAAGGGGCCATTAATTAGAAATAACATATGGCTGTAATATTATATGCCAGTCGCATGGGATGACAACTCCTTAGACTAGTTATCACGATTGATTTCAGTACCCGAGTGTGGACCACGTCAACTGCCGCGGTATATCCAAAGTCATCATCAAGTTCATAGGTGAAGGTCACCCGGTAGAACAGTTTGAATATTCCGGCCATACCGTCAACATCACCACTTTACTGCATCCGTACACGGTTTACCGCGTCCTCGTCTCGTTCACTAACGACGCCGGTTTGATGAGCACCGCCGACATGCTCGTGATCAACCGTACTCTCTCCGTCACTCCTGGCAGTGTGTCCGTATCCGACGTACACATCATCAACTCCACATCTGCCCGTATCTCCTGGCTGCCTGTCAAACGGCCCTACGGAGTTGTCTCCTCCTACGAGGTATGTCACCGCTGCAATGCACTGTAAAACAGAAAACTTCGTGTCTCGGATATTTTTGCTGTCAAACAATGAGTAAGCAGCTTGCTAATGGCAACTGATGCGTTTATTGATTACAATACAATTACAATTGCTAATTCACTGCTATTTATGTGTTATTATAGCAGCGAATTAGCAATTAGCAAATTTACTGGATGTTTGATTATAGGTTTTCCTTGCAAATAGTTCTAGTTTTACAATACATGGGGCCAGCAGCTGACTGAGATACGAAATAATGGAAAATATCGATTCCTATGGCAGGTCAAGGTCTCCCAGACATCCAATGATCTGAGTTTGTCTACGGGATGTGTGGTAGAGGATGCGTGGAGGGAGCCAGCGAACAATCATTACAGCTGTGTTATATCTGGCATACGCCTGCACCAGACCTACAACATCACGGTCAGTCTCTCACTACCCCTCACACACACACACTGATTGTTGATTGGCCGAGTGTTTGCGGTTAAGCATACCAGAGTTGTCCTCTCCTGTATTGGCAGTAGTCTTCTGAGTCATGTGGAGACAATAGTGTAGGTTTACTACCTAGTCTTGAACAGTACAGTGTGAGTAAAGGGCACCTGAACTGGCGAGTAACTTGTCAGGGCCTCAGTCTACTGCGAGGTAGTGTGGAGAGTTACGGAAAGCCAAAGCGCAATGCTAAAGACAGGAGAATTAATTCATCAAGTACCAAGTATGCTATGCTAGAATAATATTATATTCCGGTATACTATGTGTGGGAGGATATCGAGTAACGCTATCAGTGTGTGTCAGTGTCATGGTGTCATTAGTATATATATTATGTATATTAGTGATAATCCAGCTGGCTATTGCTGCCATTGTCTTTAGTCTTTAGTGAATTAGAAATGGCCAAACAGCTATCTTTGACATTTGCGTTTGGTGTGCTGGCTTTCCATAGAGAGTGGACAAAGTGAGCGAATAGGCTATTAGGATTTTTGCATCATGTACTAAGAAATTGGAATTCCCGATAGAGACTGGCCGTCTTATTTACATCTGGTAAGCAGATGTTGTGGGATATTACTGCATGGGTGGCCTCCATAGCACCAAATCATTCTCTCACAGAGAGAAATTGATCTCTTAGATTAGATTTATTTATTACTGTCTCTGAATAGAGAAATATCAGCTTTGCAGAGCGGAGAGAGACTAACCCAGATAAAATGTCCTGGTTTTGAGACTTGTCCCCCTTGCTTTCTGATAGGTGTTGCGCGCACTAGCTGGCCTTGTTGTATGTGAGATTTACCTCCGCACTCAGTTCAGTGAACAGTTGAGGCATTGCAGCAGTAGCTGATTGACCTCTGCCTCCCTATCAATAGCGCCGATTGTTGCCGACCAGGGGTTCAATCAGTGCCTGTGTGCCATTGTTTACATAACAAAGATTGAATCATTTTAGGATAGGATCTGGCGGCTGATTGCCGTATCTATCTTGAATCATTCAACATTCCCCTGTAATTAAACTCTGGAGAGAATATTGGTCGTTCTTGTCAAAGTTGACTTTGAGTCATTTAGACTGAGCTCCCAGGGATTATTGACCTGAGGCGGTGTAGGAGCCGAGGCTAGGTTTTAAAGCCAGTGGAGTCAGAGGTCACTGAGGCATTCAGCCACTCAGAGCGCTGTGAATGGATCTATTGTAAGGGATTATAGTGCCGGCTAACACTAATCCTGAGATATTGGCAGTCAGACCACACATCTATCGCCTGCATTCGCATGTTGTGATACCGGAGTAGAGATGCGGTGTCCTGCTCTTGCGGCTCTGCTGCTAACTACGTTGACACTCTTCACACCACACCTTGTTACAGCTGAACCCGTAGCTGTGGACACCACCGCTGCCTCAGTGGAGAGTCTTACCAGTGGTAAGTGCTGACTTACTCTCCTCCTCGTTTCAGGTACGTGCCCAGAACTCTGTGGGCTACGGTAAGAGCAGCTCTGTATGGACGTTCTATGTCGACTACTCAGGTACGTAGCTGCTATTTGTAACAACTTCCTTTCCTCTGCTGCTCAACGATGCTAGCCAGCCAGCGGCAGCACCTTGATAAGAACACTGCTGTCGCCACGCTGTGGTAGTTGAGTGCTCTAAATTGGCTGCTCACAGTATCTATGCTCTGTTTGAACTCCCCTCCCCTAGCCATCCTCTCTCCTATCTCAGTTGTTGTACTACCGATCTCTCTTCACTCCTTACCACGAGCTAGTTCGCCTACTCTCTGCCGTTTGCCAGACATAACGTTATGATTTTGTTACATACTCAGCGTGTCTTCAATGCTTCTGTGTGCCAAAAGCATGTAATAGGATGACATAATCTGATTTGACACTCATTCATTGGTGGTCTGTATCACTGGCATCCAGAGGCAGGTGCCCTATGGTCGATATTACCATCTGCTTCTCGATCAATACTATGTTGTTTGCATTCGCCATCAGTTCGGCTTCGATGTTTGAGAACAAGATTTTCGTATCAACCAAAGGAAATTAGCGTTTTATCAAAGCTGATTAAGCCGGTTGTAGTTTCATTGTAGTTAGTTAGCTAATGCTCCTGCCTCTACCTCTAGTAGTGCACTGCTGCCATGCTGCCTGCTCTCTAGTGACGCTACACTCCCACAGGCACACTGCCTGACAGGGACGTCCCAATGGAGGAACCTACCCTACAGCCTCCCTATCCGCCTTGGCCACAATTTAGTTAGCTGGTGGTTGTTCGGCTATCAGACACCTGCCAGCAAGTGCCTGTCCCATGCCAAAGCCCCTCCTGTTATCACAGTGGTGGCCTCTGCTCTTCATCTAGCATATGGTATTGCTCCCCTGTCTAGGCTGGAAGAAAGGCTTCATTGTGCAGGTCTGTCCCCACACGCCTTCTTGTACAGCTGGTAGTGTATCACATGCACTAGAGAGAGGGGGAGAGAGATGGCGTTGTATGGCGTCTGTTTGCAGTGTCTCGGGAAGGCATTGATTTCATTAAGTCCAGTCCAGCTATTTATCGCAGGAAAGCAGATGGCGAACAATTAGCCTTGTCAGTATGTGTGATACTGATATATACCTAGCTACCTTCTCTCACTGCCTTCGTCATCATCCTTCTCTTTACCTCAGGCTGACATTTCAACAGTTTACCCGAAACCTATCCTCTGATCTACAGGGTGCCTAGCCTCTGAAAGCTGTGCTACTCTTCTCATGTGGTCTGCTATCTTAGGAAATGCCACTCTGTAATGGCTTTGCTCAGTCTAGTGGGTGGTAGAAACTGCCATAACCCTTCAGATTTCTAGACACCAACTTTACACAAGTCATGTGTGTCCAGCCACCTGACGACTAGTGCCGACTGGTGACACTTGTTTGCCCATGCCAAACTCCTAGGTGGTCTGCTGGTCTTCTGCAAGCGTGCCCAGCATTGTACACATTCTTTAGTCACAGGACTGCTAATTGTAGCAATTGTTGTCATAATAATCGTAGTGTCATTATCGTATTTTCTTAGATAGAATTACAGATTGTTCACTGCTAAAAGCTGCAACAGTCGCTTACACGCATCATGTCGATAATATGTGGGTCTGGGAGCACAGCTCATCTCTTCTGCCACCAATGTTGTCCGACCCTTCTGTCTTGTCGTTACCTCCCTTGCCCAAGCTCTCGCGTCTTGCCCTGGTTTATCAGGCTCCAGCTGTGTGCTGCCATCGTTATCGCTCTGCCAGTACGAATTATCTGCAGTTCATCCGTACCCCGAAGCCTCTTTCAGCCTGTCCTTCCTGCCCAACGATCAGTCTGTCTGCGCAGCCTACCTCATGTCAGCTGTTACTGTGTCAAGTACTGTAGCAGGATGAGTTTGTTTAACTTTTCTACCAGTGGAATGCCCACACCTGTATATCATATTACTCTCATGTTTGTGTCCCATACATCACGACTTATTCAAATGTCTGCGATTGCAGCAATGACCTTGACACTGATGTCAAATCCTCAGTGACTCTTTACATATCTGCTCTCTCTCATTACAGTGCCTGGAGCCATCGGAACGCTCTTAAATATTTCAAGGACACACAACTCCCTACTGCTGGAATGGAGTGAGCCGGATAATACAGGAGGCTTGGCTATCATCACATACAGGGTGAGTGGAGGACTACCGCTGACTGCTGACTGCTGACCCGTCAGTAGCCGTGGTGTTTATCTTAGCCTGTCTTCTGTATATAATGTATCAACATGCCTGCCACAGCTGCAGTCACACTGTACTGTCACTAGTACTGCCTCTGGATAGAACTTGTCTCAACAAATCCGTCTTGAATGCCCAACTACTAAATATACTAAACTACCAAACAGTGGCAGTCCCTGTTATCCTTTGGTCTCCGGTAACCAGCATGTTTTCGCAGGCAGGCGTAACATTGATTCAAACTCACTCATCTTTGTCTGACTGCCGGTTGCTCATGCCAGTAGTTTTTGTCACGACTGGAGCAATGCCATGCCATTTCTAGTTAAGGAAGTGACACACAGTTCTGGAATCTCCCATGGATCTGATTCAATCAGATTAGTTAGTATTGTATTAGTAGTATTGCCGTATTCCTAGGCCAACAGATTCTCCACTACCGGTAGTATTACCTGTACGTCTGCGGATGTCAGACGTATGCGTGACCAACGTCTGTTTGCTGGCGTCATGGTTGTTTTATTGTTTTACAGCTGAGCTGTTCCGCCGGCGAGTTTAATGTCGACTACAAAATACAGAAAGCCGGCCTGACACAATACAATATCACTGGCCTGCCTCGACCCAGCGCCCTCTACTCGTGTACCATACGGGCCTGCAACGATCTTGGCTGCTCCAACGAATCTACACACGCCAACGTCTACACCAAGCCGCCGCGTATGTGCTGCCACTTAGTACTGCGAGTTGTCCCCTCGCTCACCCTGGTTGACCATCTGAGTCCCATGTTACAGAGCCTGTGACGCCCGCTGTACCTCTGGTGATAGAAGAGAAATCTAGTGAAGAAACGATTACTGTACAGCTGTCTCCGAGCAGTTGCTGCAGGTATGCGGTCTCTGTCACCCGTCCGACCGACCTAGTAGTCGTGTTTTAGTTGGCTACACTGTCTGTGTGTCCTTGCAGCCATTACCGAGTGGTCGTGCAGTCGGCTGGCGTGTCCAGATCCAAGAGACTCGCCGATGACGAGTCGAGTAGCTGCGGTCCCTGCTGCCAGCAATCTGAGTCATCATGCTACATCGCCGCTCAGTTCGAGAGAGAACAACTCCCAAAGACTTTCACTATCGGTGACAACGAGAGGTAAACGCCATGTAGTTTGTGACTTTCACTCATGTGACGTGACAGAGGTTTACTGACGCATGTTGTTCCACTTGTAGTTATGGCGGGTTTTACAACCGTAAACTTGCCGACGGCAAGGCATACCGCGTCTGGTTTGGCGCAGGCAGTGTCTTCGACGGCGAAGAGAACTTCAAATACTCGTCAGCCGCCGCAGCAGTTGTTGGTAGGATTTATCCTTCCCTGTAACAGGTTAGCACCCTCGTGATGTATTCTCCTATTCTAGCCTCGGTTCTCCGATTTCAGCTCAGCGGTACGTACCGACCAAAGACACTGATGGCCCGAATACCTCGCTCTACGGCATCATCATAGGCCTGTCAGTATTCACAGCGCTCGTCATCATCGTCATCATCGTGATCGTCCGGTATGAGTTGTCTCCACCTGATTGTCGGCAGCGTTCGCTGCCACGATACTAATAGTTCCCTTGTTCACCAGATATAAGAGAAATAAACAGTTCCGTTTCCGCACTCCTGACACGGAAAAAGTCCTTGAACTTAATGACAATGGCAGCCTGATAAACAACGGGTCGTATCAGAAAGGTAGATAGTTCGCTCTCGTCCCACCTAACCCTGCCTCAGCATGCCCGGACAGCAGTCTGTGTAACTATGGCATCGGTAGCTCTAGTTGTGTCTGCCACCCGTGTCCTCTCTGTCACGTACCTGATGTACTATACATGTGCTTGTGCAGACACGTTCCTTCAACTGGATGGTGAGTTTGGTTTGCTCTCAACTTTCTACTATAACTCTTCCCGCGCTAGTCTCATCTCGTCACCGTGTCGGTAGAAGACAACTCTCATACTAACACTCACCGTGCTGTCCAACTGTCACTAACAGTGTAACTATCACCGAGTAGACATTTCTACACGGCATGTGTCTCTCTGACAGCTTTCATATTTCCCAGTTGTATCTGAAATTTATCCTTCTCTCTATCTCTCTCTCTGCCTCTCTCTCCCCCCTCTCTCTCCCCCTCTTTCTCTCCCATACCATCTGCCCTTTCGTCTCTGCTTCCGATCACTTCGACCCTGTAATACACATACGTAACATGCTGCAATCTGCTGGCATGTAGAAGGTACGTGGATTGTACATCTCTGGCATTACCTGGTTATCATTAAGCCATCATCTCACTACACACATGTGCCCTGGCTGCTCCACTCTCCGCGCTAGTGATTACCTAGTAATCTATGTAATGCTCATCTCATAGCCTCCGCTCCTCACAGCCTCACACAATTCACGTCGGGGTGTTGGTAATGAGCTGCCTCATAGCTGAGGCGCAGTGCGACTGTGTGCTGAGGCTATCAATATCAGCTGTAGGAGCAATGCATCATTAACTAGTCACGTGCCACTCATAGCATGACTAATAGTTGGGTTGTCAGCGTACTAGCTGGTCTCTCTCGCTCTCCATTGACTGTGTGGCACGGAGTGTGGCCTGTGGCCAGGTGTATTATAGCTCTCTACTCGTGTTCACTGTAGCGTGTTGCCTTCACCGCTAGTCAGTCAGTCAGTCAGTCAGTGATCGCTGCCCTGCAATGGATGCATGACTCTGCGTCACGTTGCTACTTTTACCTGCCGTCTCTCCTACTCTACCAGCTCTCTCTCTCCTCATGGTGCTACTCTTGGATTAGTCTTGGGTGTATGGTCGTAGGTAAAACGTGTAATTATCTAGGGCTTGTGGCTGAGACCGATGAATCCGTCACCCGCTGCTACGCGTAAGCAGTGCGCTGCCGTGTCTCCTCCGTCCAGTAGTAAGAAGAAGGGCAGCCTCTGGCGCCTTCTACTCTGTGGTACAGGTAACTTAGCTTGAGTACATACTGCACAGATTCATCTCTCTCTCCCTCTCCCCCCCCCTCTCCCTCTCTCTTTCTCTCCCATACGCTTGATCTGATGTGATTGATGCTCTCCGTTTCAGGTGACGCTGTCAGCGTGGATAGCCTTGACATGAGTAGGCAGCCGAACGGTGAGCCTGTCTACGACAATGTCAAGCTGAAGCACTTCCCCGTCATGGTAGAGGAGCTGCGTGAGTACATAGAGCAGAAGTCTGCTGGTGACGGTTTCAAACGCGAGTACAACCTCATACCCTGGGGCCTCAAGTTCTCTCATGAGGTGGCCAAGCGTGAGGACAACCGGCCCAAGAACCGCTACGGCAACATCATAGCCTGTGAGTGTCTGTCTGTACGTTGGAGAGGGGAGAGGGAGGGAGAGAGGGAGGGTGAGAGAGAGGGGGGAGAGAGGGGG
>ERZ1740065.3311-NODE-3311-length-10091-cov-5.199482_pt1 | contig 10091 bp, 8 predicted proteins | sample MGYA00581738_ERZ1740065 | MGnify/ENA primary metagenome ERZ1740065 (study PRJEB43018, sample SAMN04849749) | marine metagenome | isolation source: floating plastic debris | place: Pacific Ocean | collected 2008-09-01 | study: EMG produced TPA metagenomics...
GACCGCAAGCAAGGCACCAAGCTGCTCAAGCAAAAATCGGGTTGGACCGGACGCGATTTTATCAACCTCTACCAAGTACAACAACAGTCCGACGACAGCTTTTCGGAGGTGGAAGCACTGGCCACCAAAATCAACGGCCTAAACAAAAATACGGGCCCCATCAGCTTCAATGCCGAAGGGACCACGGCCGTCTTTACCCGCAATAGCGACATCGCCAACAAAAAAGAGGCCTACGCCATGCAACTGTACCAAGCCGATCACGTGGATGGCAAGTGGAAAAACGTCGAAGCCATTGGCTTTTGCAATCCCGAATTCAATTACATGCATCCGGCTCTCTCTCCCGATGGCCAGCAACTTTTCTTCGTCACCGACCGCCCCGGTGGGAATGGGGGTACGGAAATCTACCTGTCGGAAAAGAAAGCGGATGGGACTTGGGGTAAACCCGCCAATTTGGGTGCCGTCGTCAATACCGTCGATCACGAGGGCTTTCCCTTTTGCGATCGGGAAGGTCGCCTGTTCTTCAGCTCCAAGGGACACCTCGGCTTTGGGGGCTTCGACATCTTCTTTACCCAACGCGACGAAGCGGGCAACTGGATGAAGCCCACCAACGTGGGTTACCCCATCAATAGCTCTTCCGACGACATCTCCATCTGCCTGCGCGCCGACGGCCAGAGCGGTATGTTTACCTCCAGCCGCAACAAGGCCGGCGACGATGTCTTCTTTTTCGCTCCCGGCAATACGCCCAACGAGGCGCCGCAAGACCTGAGCGAAGTGGATCGCTCCGAACCAGTAGAAGCGGAGCAACCCGTGGCAGTGGAAGCGACGCCCAACAATTCGGCCGTCCAACAAAATACCGTAGCCAAGGCGCCCAGCGAAACGGCGGTCGCCGAAAATACGCTCGACGCCGTCATGTCGACCCCGGAGGCACAGCCCGAACCCGAGGTCAGCCTGACCGAGCTGATGGCCAGCGAAAGCATCGCCATCGATGAACAGCGGAACGAGACGCCCGCGCCCGAAGAAAAGAACAGTGAAATGCCCGCCCCTCCGGCGAGCAGCGAAGTGGCCACCGCCACGGAACAACCCGTGATCAGTATCGAAATCATGGAAGACCCCGAGCGCAGCGCCGAGGTACAGGAATTCGTATCCGAACCACTCGTAGTGGAGGAGCAACCGACCGAAGCCGAGCCCGAGCTACCCAGCCTGGAAGAAGTGATGACGGCAAATCAGGAAAGCGAATTGCCCCCACCCCCAGTCGATACGGAAGCCCCAGTGGCCGCGAGCGTCCCGCCGGAGACCAGCCCGGAGCCCGAAATCTCTACCAGCTCGGAAAGTCCCTCCGAGGTCAGTACCGCCCCCGCCCGACTGGAAACCGAGCCCCTATTGGTGGATAAAGTGCTCACCCTCGACGAAAGTGACCTCCAAACCAAAATCAGCCTACCCGCCGGTAACAGCCTCAGCGAGCTCCAGCTCGACCTGGTCGACCAGCGCGTTTTGACCGATAAAAGCTACCGCCTGCCCAATGTCGACTACGACTTCAACCAATCCCAGGTCACGCCGGAGTTGCGCGTTGCCCTGGATGCCCTGCTGGCGATTCTGGTGGACCACCCCAAGATGGAAGTCCAACTGATTGGCCACACCGCCAGCTTTGGCAACGACGATAAGAACCTACGCCTGTCGCAGGAACGCGCCCGGGCCGCCGCCGATTACCTGGTGGAGCGGGGCGTGGCTACGCACCGCATCAGTCCTTCGGGAGTGGGGGAAAGCCAGTTGTTAAACGAATGCGTCAACGGTATTTTGTGCTCGATCGAGCAGCACTAGGTCAACGAGCGCTTGGAATTGAAGGCGCTGCGCTACTAGTGCTACGGCACCACCACGCGTAGCGCCTTTTCCAGGATTCGAAACTCCACTGGGGTTTCTCCCAGAAATTCGCCATCGACTTCCAGGGAGGTAGCCTTCCCCGCCCGCCCGTCTACGCGGATGTGCCGGGCGTAGTGCTGCTCCACCTCGGCCAACTGGCCAATGCTGCCGTTGTACAATCGGTACAGGTTGGCCAGCACTTTGGGTTTGGCGATTTCCCGAATGAGCGTGAGGGCCAGCCGGCCGTCGTCCAATTGGGCGTGGGGAACGAAGCGCATCCCCCCACCGGAGTAGGGAGCGATGCCGGCGTGAATGGTGTAAAAAACCGCTTCGATTTCCCGATCATCAAAACGGACCCGAGCGGGCCGCAGTTCGTAATCGATCAATCCCCGGAGGGCTTGCCAGAGGTAGCCCAGCGAGCCACCACGTCGGCCACTAGCCACGGCGCGCTGAACGACGAAGGCATCGTAGCCCATACCCGCCACGTTGACGAAATAGCGCTCTTGCTTTTGCCCATCGCGGTGATAACTCACCCAGCCTACATCCTGATAACGGTACTGGCCCCGCCGGAGCATGGCCAGTACTGCTGCCGGCTGCCGAGGAATGCCGTGGGCCTTGATCCTGTCGTTGCCCGTACCGATGGGCAGCAGCGCGTAGTGGAGCTCGGTGGAGGCGACCGCCTTTTGGCTAAAGATCCCGTTGATGGCTTCGTTGTTGGTCCCGTCGCCACCGACGGCTAGGAAGTGGCGGTAGCCTTCCTGGATGGCCTGGCGCACCAATTCGGTGGCGTGGCCGGGGTACTCCGTTACGCCCAGGGTGTAGCGCCAGGAGTGATCGTCCAGCTGGCTTTGGATGTGGGGCCAGCGCCGACGAACCCGACCGCCACCCGCCGTGGGATTGACCAAGATGTACCATTCGCTTTTGTCGCTCATCGGTAAGGGAATAACTTTAGGATTCAATTTCATCGAAAAATAAAAGAACTCGATAGATTTTTCCTCATCTTTAGGACGAATTAAACCTATTTTCCTCCCTCCAATGAGTATCCTACGTTTAGAGCAAGTTTGCAAGAGCTACAACCAGCACCGCGCCGTCGATGAGGTCTCGTTCGAGATTCCAACGGGTTCGATCTTTGGCATGCTGGGCCCCAACGGAGCGGGAAAAACTTCGCTGATCCGCATCATCACGACCATTATCCGGGCGGATTCGGGTACGGTATTTTTCAACGGGGAAAAACTCAGCCACAAGCATCCCGCCCTGATCGGCTACATGCCGGAGGAGCGGGGCCTGTACCGCAAGATGAGGGTGGGCGAGCACCTGCTCTACCTCGAGCGGCTCAATGGCCTACCCAAGCGCCAGGCCAGGGCGGCCCACCAGGAATGGATCGCTCACTGTGGGATTCTCGATTGGTGGGGCAAAAAGCTAGAGGAGATGTCGAAGGGGATGCAGCAAAAAATTCAGTTCATTGCCACGGTAGTCCACCGCCCGCCCCTGCTCATCCTCGACGAACCTTTCTCCGGGCTCGACCCCATCAACACCAACCTGATCAAAGACGAGATTGATAAAATGGCCCGGGAGGGGACCAGCATCATCTTCTCCACCCACCGCATGGAGCAAGTAGAAGAAGTCTGCCAACACATCGTACTGATCAACCAGGGACGCAACGTACTGGAGGGGCCCGTCGACGAAGTCAAGCACCGCTTTAAGGAAAACCGTTTCCGCATCCAGTTCCTCGGCATCCTCCCTTCCGACCTGGAGGAGCGGATCAGCATTATCGAGCGGTGGGCGCAGAGCATCACCGTACAACTCGACGGTACCCAGGATTCCAATAGCCTGCTGCGCTACCTATTGGATCACCAAATTCAGGTGCTGGCCTTCCACGAAATCCTCCCCAGCCTCAACGAGATCTTTATCAAACAAATCGGCGCCTTTGATGCTGCCTCCCAAAATTCCTAAGCGATGGAAAAACTATGGCTCATCATCAAGCGCGAATACCTAACCCGAGTTCGGAAGCGCTCCTTTTTGCTCGCTACTTTTCTCACCCCGCTGGCCTTCGCCATCTTCTTCGTCATCATTGGCGTTATCTTCTCTTACGAAAGCGGCGAAACCCTCCACATCGCCATCGTCGATGAAGGCAAAATCTTGCGCAACAATTTCAGTAAGGATGAGGATAATTTGTACTTCCACGTCGTCTCCACCCCCTTGGAGGAGTTGAGGGAGACCTTTGGTGCGGGCAAATACGACGGCATTCTGGTACTGCCCAAGATCAGCCAACTCCAGGCGCAGGACCACACCGTCTATTACTACCGCGAAAAGCCCTTGGGGCTCGACGTGCGGACGACGGTGGTGGCCAAAGTCCGCAATCGCATCCGAGATTACAAGATGCGCATGCTCAATCTCGAAGAGGTGGACATCCGCAGCCTCAAGGTCAGCGTGGAGTTTCAACCCGAAGCCATTCGGGAGGGAGATGCCGAGAGCAGCTCGATGGCGGCCTGGATTGCGGCGGCCATCGGAGGGATGATGGGGGTAATCATGTACATGACGGTTTTTATTTACGGCATGATGGTGATGCGGAGCGTGATGGAAGAGAAGATGAACCGCATCGTGGAAGTGATGATTTCCTCGGTCAAGCCCTTCCAACTGATGATGGGAAAAATCATCGGGGTGGGCGCCGTAGGCTTGACCCAGGTCGCCATTTGGGGCATTTTGATTCCACTGGTGTACGGCTTGGTCTTTCTCCTCTTTGGCTTCAACAGCTCCCAAACCGAAATGGCCATGTCGACGGCAGACATCGATCAGGTGGACCTCCAGTTGATGGCCGAGCAGATTGGCGGCGAGCTGTGGTCGCAAAATTGGGCCTTGATTCTGCCGCTCTTCGTGTTTTACTTTTTGGGGGGCTATTTTCTCTACGCCTCGTTATTTGCGGCGGTGGGTTCGGCGATGGGTGACGATATGGGAGAGGGACAAGCCCTGACCATTCCCATTACCATTCCGGTGGTGCTGGCTTTTTACATCATGTTTGTAGCGGTGCGGGCGCCCCAGAGTAACTTGGCCGTGTGGTCGTCCATCTTTCCCCTGTTTTCTCCCATCGTGATGCCCGCCCGGCTCGCCTTCGACCCCCCCTGGTGGGAAATTGCGGCTTCGGTACTCAGCCTAGCCGCCACCGCCATCTTCTTCGTCTGGCTATCTGGCCGGATCTATCGGGTCGGCATCCTGATGTACGGTAAGAAGGTAAGCCTGCGCGAGATTGGCCGCTGGCTGTTCTATCGAGGTTAGGGAGGGCTAAAAATCGTTTTTGCTTATACTTCAAAGGTCAGCTCCACCTCATCGCTGGTGGGATGCGCTTGGCAGGTGAGGATGTACCCTTCCTCTACCTCATCGGGATCGAGGGAAAAGCAGATTTCCATTTCGGTACTGCCCTTGGTCACCTTGGCCATACAGGCGGCACAAGAGCCAGCGGTACAGGAATAGGGGGGATCGTGCTTGGCATCGAGCATAGCATCGAGGATGGTCTTGCCCTTGGGAATGGTCAATTCGATCGTTTTCCCCTCCAACAGTACCTTGGCCCGCGCCCCGTCGGTACCCATATTTTGGGCGACCTCCGGATCGACCTCATCGGCGGTAAAGCGCTCGGAGTGGACGTGTTTGGCATCGACCCGCTGCTCCTCCAGCAGGGCCTTTTCGACGGCATTGATCATGGGATTGGGGCCGCAAATGAAGTACTCGCACTGGCCCGTACGGGAGGGATTTTCTTCCAAAAAGTGCGCCACCGCCTGGGCATCGATGCGGCCGGTCTTCCCCGCCCAACTGATCGCCGCCTTTTTGAACAGTCCCGACCAACCTTTTTCCTTTTTCTTAATCGGCTGACTCAGCATGTGCTCCACGATCAGTTGATCCGCGTAGCGCTTGCCCATCTGTTCCAACTGGTCGCGGAAAATGATGCTGTCCTCCGAGCGATTGCCGTAGAGGAGAAAAACCGTACTGAGGGGTTCTTTTTCCAGGATGGTTTTGAGGATCGACATGAGGGGGGTGATGCCGCTACCCGCACCAAACAGGTAGTAGTCCTTGCGCTGGTCGGGGTCGAGATCGGTGTAAAAGCGACCGTCGGGTACCATCACCTCCACGGTATCGCCGGCGCTAAGTTGGTCATTGATGTGGTTGGAGACGAGGCCCCCTTCCAGCCTCTTGACGGTCACCACGAGCTCCTCTTCGACGGGGCTGCTCGACATGGAGTAGGCCCGGCGTTCTTCCTGCCCATTGAGCATAAACCGCAGGGTGAGGTACTGACCTTGGGTGTACTGGAATTGCGGCCTAAGCTCCTGCGGAACGTCGAAGGATAGGGAAACGGCACGGTCGGTCTCGGGGTGTACTCTGGTGATGGTGAGGGGGTGAAAAGTAGTACTCATAACGCAGCAGGATCAGCGGTTTGCGAGGGAAAATTAATCTTTAATTACTACCCCTGGAACAGCAAAATGAGGTGGTGGTTTAGCGGACCCGATAATTTTGACCCAGAAGTGATGGATTGCCCACTTTTCCCCATCATTTGAGTCGATTTTTTCGTATAATAGTTCGGTACACCTTCCCGTTGCCAGCAAATACCTTACGCCATGCTCAGAGATGCAAAATATTTATTGGCCTACCTGATTCCGCTAGCGGTACTGGGGGGCATTTATTTTGGGGGAATTTGGTCGCCGGGATCGGTGTACATCGCTTTTGTAATGATCCCCTTGTTGGAACTCGTTTTGCCCCAGTCGGATCAAAACCTCAGCCCGTCGCTGGAATCTTCCAAAAATGCGTCCTTCTTTTTTGACCTTTTGCTCTACCTCAACATCCCCATTGTGTACGGTCTGCTGTGGTATTTCTTTAGCAGTGCTATGACGAGCGACTGGTCGACCCTCGAAACCATCGGCCTCCTACTCAACATGGGCCTCCTGCTGGGTACCCTAGGCATCAACGTGGCGCACGAATTGGGGCACCGGCCGGAGTGGTACAACCAACTGGCCGCTCAAGCTTTGCTGCTCCCCAATCTGTACCTGCACTTCAACATCGAGCACAACCGCGGCCACCACAAAAACGTGGCTACCGACGAGGACCCCGCCTCCGCCCGACGGGGGGAGGTCGTCTACGCCTTCTGGTTGCGCTCGGTAGTGGGCAGCTACCGCAGCGCCTGGGCCCTGGAAGCGGAGCGCCTGCGCCGCCACGGACAGTCTCCCGGGAGTTGGAACAATCAGATGATCCGTTTCCAGGTCAGTCAGATCGTCTACCTGACGGCCATCGCCGCTTTCTTTGGCCCCCAGGTTCTGCTTTACGCCATTCTCATCGCCATTGGTGGCTTTAGCCTCTTGGAGGTGGTCAACTACATCGAGCACTACGGTTTGCGACGGAAAAAACTGGCCAACGGCCGCTACGAACGGGTCACGCCCCAGCATTCCTGGAATTCGGACCACGAGCTGGGCCGGATTTTTCTCTACGAGCTCACCCGACACGCCGATCATCACTTCAAGGCCAACCGCAAGTACCAGGTCCTACGCCACCTCGACGAAAGCCCACAACTGCCCTACGGTTATCCGGGATCGATGCTGTTGGCCCTCTTCCCCCCCCTGTGGTTTCGCCGGATGGATCGGGAGGTGGACCGCTGGCAGGAAAGCCGGCGCAAGACGGTGGTGGAAAGCACGGGAATGGGCTAAAGACGTAAATTGGAGGTGGAGTATTTGCGCGAGTCATTATCTTTGCCTCAGCAAAATTTACGCATGGCCCAGAAATTATCCATCGTCATCCCCGCTTACAATGAAGAACGCACCATGGCGGCGATTCTCGACCGAGTGCGGGAAGTGGAGTTGATCGAGGGCTTGGAAAAAGAAGTCCTGATCGTCAACGACTGTTCGACCGACGCGACGGAAACCGTCATTCAGGACTACCGCCGGGCCCATCCCGACCTGGCCATTCACTACCAAAAGCTGCCCGTCAACCAAGGCAAGGGGGCGGCCCTCCACGCCGGAATTCGAGCCGCCACCGGCGATTTTCTCATCATCCAAGACGCCGACCTCGAATACGACCCCAAGGAATACAACCTCCTGTTGCCCCCCATTTTGGAGGGCTTTGCCGACGTCGTGTACGGATCGCGTTTTATCGGCGGGCGGCCCCACCGCATCCTGTTCTTTTGGCACTCGATTGGCAACAAGTGGTTGACCGGGCTGTCCAATGCCTTTACCAATTTGAACCTCACTGATATGGAGACTTGCTACAAGCTGTTCCGAACCGAGTTGATTCAGCAGTTGGACTTACGAGAAAAGCGCTTTGGCTTTGAGCCCGAGGTGACGGCCAAGATCGCCCGCTTGCCGGGGGTGCGTCTCTACGAGGTGGGCATTTCGTACTACGGCCGTTCGTACGAGGAGGGGAAAAAAATTGGCTGGCGGGATGGCTTTCGCGCCATTTATTGCATCCTGAAATACAACTTATTTTCGCGCTCATGAAGGAATTTGCCTACAAAGAATACGACCTGGAAGGGATGGAAACCCTCCAAACCATTGCGGAAGCCAATCAGTTCAACGAGTGGATGTACCAGACGACGTCCCGCCAGCTGCGGGGGCGGATCATCGAAATCGGTAGTGGTATCGGCAATATTTCCTCCTTCTACCTGCGCGACGGGCGCTCCCTACACCTGAGCGACATCCGCGCCAACTACTGTGCCTTTCTGCGGGATCAATACGGAAAACACGAGCACATACTGGGCATTTCCCAGATCGACCTGGTGCATCCCGAATTCGAGCGCCACTACCGCGACCTGCTCGGAAGCTTCGACGGACTTTTTGCGCTCAACGTCGTCGAACACATCAAAGACGACCGGCTAGCGATCGCCAATGCCAAGCAGTTGCTCCGACCGGGAGGACGGATGGTCATCCTCGTACCGGCTTACCAGTTTTTGTACAACAGCTTCGACAAAGCCCTAGAGCACTACCGCCGCTACAACAAAAAACGCTTACAAGGTCTCTTTATCGACAACGATCTCCACATCGAGCGTAGCCAGTACTTCAACCTGGCGGGTATTGCGGGCTGGTTTGTGTCGGGGAATATTTTGCGCCGAAAACTCATCCCCTCGGGGCAAATGCAGCTGTACAACCGGCTGGTGCCCTTGTTCAAGTTGGCGGATCGCCTGACTTTTCGGCAAATGGGGCTTTCCGTGATCGTGGAGGGGGTCAAAAAATAGTTACTCCGCCGCCCGGAGGAAGTAGCTTTTGGCCGGTAGTTTGCGTATCTTTACCACGGAGCTTAGGGAGTCCCATTCTTCGGGGTCAGTCGTGGATACAAGCTGCGAATGGCCCTTCGGAATACTTCTGGCGGGTCTAAATGTTGATCCAGCAAGCTATTTTTGGTCATTTATGGCGTTTTTTGCCGTCGAAAGGAAAAAATTAACCTAAAATAAACCCTACTCTCCTGAAAAATGTTGATATTATGTTGATTGGAGAATAATATATGCTTCAGCGATTCAATCCATATCGTCCCATTACCATCTTCGTACTAGTACTCAGCTACGTATGGATTGTTTTCCAATACCCCATTCAGGAGGCCTTGCACATGATTGTCCACATGCCGGACATGCAGCAAGAAACCTTCATCTTCCACTCCCACGACGACGAAGATACCGGTCACTTCCACCGCAATTTGCAATTGCTAGAGGAGGTTGCCGACTCCAATAATGCAGAGGACAGCCCACAGACCGACTTGGAAATAAAAAAGAAAATCGAAATCGTCGATTTTGCCCAGGCTTTGAAACAAGACAGCCCCCCAGCGACACCCACTGTGGCCTTTTACCTCCTCCCCTTTTCTTCTCCTTTCCTAAACGTAAATAGCCCGCCTCCCCGGCCGTGCTAATCTTTTTTGGAGTTCCCTACGCGTATGGACCAGTTTTTCTAGTAGCGCCGTCTTTTCGACGGTGATTGCGTTTGGTCAACCGTTTCGAAAATTATCAGCACATACAAATGGGGTCCTTCCACCAGTGCTTCCCCGCGTTCAGAACGCCGCGGAGACGAAGATTCATTCTCAACGTTTCACCGAAAGGAAAATCACATCATGAAAAAGATTATCTATCCCTTATTGGCCATTCTCTTTATTGGCGTTAAGGTACTGAAGGGCGACGAGTCCCCCTTTGGCCACTGAATAAAATAACACATCCGGGTTCGCCTACCGGCGCGTGCCGGTAGGCCAACCCGGAAGTAACATTTCATTGTTGATGCCAT
>ERZ1740065.3312-NODE-3312-length-10087-cov-12.883772_pt1 | contig 10087 bp, 8 predicted proteins | sample MGYA00581738_ERZ1740065 | MGnify/ENA primary metagenome ERZ1740065 (study PRJEB43018, sample SAMN04849749) | marine metagenome | isolation source: floating plastic debris | place: Pacific Ocean | collected 2008-09-01 | study: EMG produced TPA metagenomics...
ACAGTGTTCAGTACGTACAGCCGATACAGTGTTCAGTACGTACAGCCGATACAGTGTTCAGTACGTACAGCCGATACAGTATTCAGTACGTACAGCCGATACAGTATTCAGTACGTACAGCCGCTACAGTATTCAGTACGTACACACGTACATTGTTATAAGAAAACAAAATAACATGAAAAATAATGTACCATTTTGTAATCACAATCGCTCGAATTCTGATCGAGAGACCGGAAACTTCCTGTCCAGAGTCGTTTGACACTCTGGTGTCTGGCCAACCATCTTGCTGTTTACTCTCTCAAACACTGTGATGATGTCATCGCGGTCCGCCGCTGAGGCTAGCTCTTTCTTTAGGATGGGTACGAAGTAGTTGCGCAATGCTGAGCTGGCATGTAGTGTAGAGAGCAGGATGCAGAAATGTTTGGAAGGGATACTGAATCTTTGCTGACTTCGTCCCGGTCGGGCATCCAGATCACCTGAAGTGTTTTTAGGGTGGTTAGTAGGAGACCCACAACGTGCCTCAGCTAGTGACATAGTGCACAGTCTTATGCAGCTATTAGCGTTAATGCTGCTGAGATGATGGGGATTATTTCTCACTTGTTTTCCTTGTTCGCTGCGAGTTTACTCTCTGCTGCCGACAGGACTGTAGTATCAAGATCTACAACAGTGTAGTATATCATATCAATAGCCCTTCCATTTCCTTTCTGGAAGTATGAGGGCGATAAGAAGCAGGTGAGGTCACAGCACTGTACCTTGGGGGCTAGTGAGGGAGTGCAGATATTCATCAAATCCAGGATACGCTCCACTGAGACATGGCATCTGTCAACGCCTTCGATGTCACCTTCACTTCCATGACTCATGATCGAGACGATCAACGCAGACTTGGGATCGGACGATAAAATACATTCTTGCAACTTGTCGGCTGTGAAATCGCGGATGACATCGGATGATATGCCTTTAGCTGAGAAAGCGTCTATTAGTGACTGCGCTTCTTTCTCAGCTCCAGCGCGCTCGTTTTCTCTGCCCTCAAACTTGTTGTAGAAGACGAGAGAAGTGGGAGGCGATTTCAACCAATAGTATTCATCTATGTACTTGATGAAGGAACCGACACTCTTATTGGCAAGAGACTTTGCAGTGTTGCCATTCCCATCACGAGAGCCGAGAATGTGAAACCAATCATCGGGAGTGTGAACGAGGAGCAGTTTGAATGTCTGCACGTCATTTGACGCCAGATGGTATGACGTCTGACCAGAGTGAGTACGGCTGGTCAGCAGGAACCGCTTCTCCCCAGTACTGACCACTTTTAAAACTCGGGTGATCAAATCACGTCTGCTGAGTTTTACCAGTCGATGGAAAAAGTTCTTCCCTGCTTTGTCGACTATGTTAATGAAAGCCTCTGCTGATGCTCCCTTCTCTATTTCACACACGATTTTTGTCAGGTATTTAAGACAGAATTTCTTACACTTGCACTCCTTTAGGCCAGCCGGCGGTGAGGAGAAGGATGTGAGTGCATCAGCCACAGCTCCCATCAACTTCTTTGACTTACTCGTTTCCAGCAGTGAGATGACACTCTCCTTCAATGGCTCAATGCTCTTCTCTTCCTCACACCTACTTGTACAGCTAGCAGTCTCTTGGCATAACTTAGAACTAGCACCATTTTCATCGCTCTCAATGAGCTTGTATGTGAAACTGATTTCTCCTAGGTTGAAGTGGAACACCGAACTTTCTGCACTGCATCTCCTAGTACTAGTGGTGTAGTACAGCACTGAGCTCATACTAGTAGTAGAGTCAAGCTTGCCAGCACTGCCATCGCTACTTTCCTCCACGGCGAAGGACAAAGAGTTGCCGTTGCTGTTAGGTAGAGGCTGAGTCAAGTTCTTGTGATTAATCAGCATTGTCTGGAACTCATTCGACATTCTGTACTCTTCTGCAGTCTTACCTTCATTGTCTTTGATATCTATCAGGTGCTGTCTCTCTTTAGCATCGGACAAGAGTCCAGTAGAATCATGGCTGTTTTATTGTCGTTATTGTTAGCGGCGACATGGAGAGCGGTTTGTCCTTGCGAGCTGCGTAGCTGCAAGTAGTCTAGTCGCTGCTGCAACGGTACAATCTTTATCAGGAGATTCAGTATCTGGTGCCGTGAAGCGTCGTCGTTGCTAGTATGAAATCGACTACAGCACTGATGAATAGGACGGTATCCATTCCCGAAATACCGAGTCAGAAGGTGTCGCAGACAGTTTTCCCTCCTGCTGATTAAGTTCTGAAGGCTGCTTGTCTTTCCACGATTGATGATATCCTCTAACTCCTCCAACGCTTGTTTCCTACTTGAAGCGGAGTTGCAGTCGCTGCAGCAGACGGTGTGGCCGTCCTTCAGCATCGTCACGCTGAGTATGGTGAAATGAGGGTCGATTTTTTTTGGCCTCCTTATGCTTATCAATTCATAGGTCGATGACGGTCTGTTTTGTTTCGTGATCAATGGTTGGTCATTATGAAATCAAGTCTCACACTTCACCATTCATGCATTGTTTGCTATGAGAGGTGTGAAGTGATTGTGGGAGAGGATAACTCCCAAACAGACCGGGTTCTGGTGATGGTGACAGAAGACTTGTGTGAAGAGATTATCAAACCTCCAATGACATCACTCCTTCAAGGTCATGTGATCGAGGTCGGTTTACACAGTTTAGCCTACGCTAGACTGAACTCAATCTCTGATGAAATGTTTGTCCCGTCAGGTGGCGAGTAGAAACGTGAGGAAATACGAATTTGCCATGAAACAAGCCCACAAAGCTCTCCTAAAACCCATGTAAATATTCTTCTCACGAGAAGAGATCGTCAACGAAGCTGCATGATCTCCAGCTACTACCAAATATATGAACTCACAGCAGCAGATAAAATCAAACATGGCAGCCGACATATCTATCTACCTAGCAGCAGACATCAGGGTCCTAAACAGAAATCTTAGAAGGGTTGAAATGATTGGAATGTCCTCGTTTGCGTCGAAGTACTTCAGCTAGCGTTGCCAGTAACGCTGCTATGCTATGTTGTAGTTTGGTATGGCGTTGACACACACATCATCCATTCACCCATCCAAGCTTGTGCCAGTAAATAAAACTGACCGACAAAACCAACAGTAACGCAGCAAATGTCATCTGGAGACGATTGTAGTTTTTTTGTACAATCATAAAAAATATGAAGATGGTCAAATTTTTTATGTATCTGCCTAAGGAACTGACACCCACTTCTCACAATGACATTGATTTTAAACCAATATCAGATATATTTTTACTGTTATTGCCGGTAATATGCATTGCTTTAAAAAAATACTCATGTCCTCCACATAACTCCCTATAACGCGTCTATTTTTATCTGTTTGAATGCATATATCATTCTATGAATCGACGAACTGCTTAATGAAGGTGTCTCAATGACAATCAACAAACTAATACGCGTATGTATTAAAAAATAAGAGCATAGTATACTGCTCAAAATGATTGCCACTCTGGCTGCGAGGGATGGAAAACTGTAGATTAATGGGTGTTGGGAGTTGTCATCTCTTGGCTGCACTAGATTAGCTGCATTGACAGTGTAATAAAATTGCTGCTGAACAGCCGAGTAGTATCTGGAGTGGGGATAAAATAAATCAAGTTGCGACATTCTGAGTGACACATGGAGGCAGGTGCTTGTTATACCACCGACCTTGTATCAAAAACCAAGATGGTGGGACACTCAGCGATTTACTTGGACCGTCGAGATAACGAAAACCTCTTTTTTAATGAAGTTCTCATTTCAGCGGTCTGTCCATCAGGCATCTTGCCATTTACCCTTGTAAATGCAGCGGCTATGTCTGCGTCGTCTGGCGCTGATTGGAGCTCTTCACTCAGCGCCGGTATGAAAAGATTGCGAAAGGCTAGGTGCCCGTGGAGAGTAGAAATCAGTACGCAGAAATCTGCATCTGGCAATTCGAACCTTTGCTTGTGGTAGTCATGCTGTGTTGGTAGAGGAACCGGGTCGCTTGCTGAAACGAAAGAGAAAAAGATCTAATGCCGTGATGGCTGCATTGTCTCTGTTGATGGCAAAACGGAAAGATGAAAAAGGAAACAGTTTGACTCGTCATTACAGATCGTTGGGCATTTACCAAATGATGAGAGGGTTTGAGTTTAGGTTTACAGTATACTATAGTATACTGTAAACCTAAAGATTTTAGCGACCTCAAATAATAGCTGTAATAGTGGCTCGAAGAAAACGTTATTAAAGTTGAATGCCATATTTTTTATAGCTCATCATATTATATACAAGCTTGAAGGAAATCGCTAAAAATTCTAGCCGTTGTTGATTAAAAATATTGCTGATTTGAGCGAAGCGTTATAATACTTTTTCCGCTAAGAGTTTTGGTATTACAGTAGTATATATTGCTTATGGTATATCTACCATGTTTGACCCATTTAACATCCCCTCTCTTAGTTACAAAGAAGCCGCTCAAACATGGCTTTCCATAAATGAAGGAATCAAAAGAGCGCGAGCTGTTGTTGCTATATGTTGGTGCGCTGACAAAGAGGGAACAGGACAGAAAAGCCAAGCAAGGTTCAAATCAGATTTGGGCTCGCAGAGAAGTGAAGCTATGGCTCAGTGTTGCTTTGAGGTTACCACCCCTGCAGTTTGTACTGTGGGCATTCATGTTATCAGCCCCAGTCATATCATACCGTGTCAGACACCTGTCAGACACCTGTGCTAATTTCAGTTTAGGTTAGCCGTGGAATTTCCAAGCTTGGAAAAGACCCATAGTGAAGGTGCTCTAGCGAAGAATGAAGATGTGCTAGAGGGTAATGCAGGTAAGGCGTAGAGAGATTACCGAAAGCAAGAAAGCTTATTTTGAGGGTATGTTAGCCTAAGAATGAAGCAGTGGAAATAGATTTTGAAGTACAGCCCGCAAGTAATGAAGTTGAGACAACAAAGAATGAAAGTGTGCTAGAGCAGAATGAGACTGCAGGTGAATGAAATGAAGGTGCCATCTTACGTAATGAGACAATAGAGAGCTCATGATGAAGGTATCAGAGTGTAAAATGGACATCAACCATAAAGATTAGGGTACCATAGTTGATAATGAAGACATGGAAGTGAGAATTCTGGAATTATTTTATAAATATACTATATATACTATATATACTATATTGAAACCAGGCGAGTTAGTCACAGCTCTGGTTAGTCACTTGTGATCTACTTCTTGTCGATGTTCACACCTTATAATTATACCGTCGAGAGTTTGACCGCTCCAGAGTTAGACAATTTGAAAGTTTTACGAAAAAGCATCTCTGTCATCCCAATTCACTGCTACCAACTACCAATGACAATGAATAAGAATGAATGAATGGTGATGTCAAACAACCAGAACAAAAGCTATCAAATCCCAGTGCCAATGAGGAGTGCGCACAAGTTTTAAAAGCTTTTTAACTTTCATCGCTGAAAATTAGACTGCTCGAATTCTTATAATATACGCCAAGATATCGGTGAGGAGATAGGATGACATTCAACTAACCTTGGCTAGCAGACGGTGCTGCATTTGTCCGACAGGACTGCAGTATCAGGATCTACAATAGTAACATAGACATTGAGTCTGTTCACTAGTAGTCAAACAGTGGTAACATAGACATAAAATCCATTTACTAGTAGTTGATTATGGCTTCCATCCGCCTCAATGGTGCCTATTCTCAGTAGTCAATGCAGTTCACTTGTCGCCAGAGTTCTACACGCTCTATGATAGGAATGATATTTTGTTTGGTCAGGTCTCCTGGAAAAATGCACATTAAATCCTGGAAAAGCTCCAGAAAAGTCCCAGGGATTTCCCAGAAAGATTTCTAAATTCATGTAATTTTTCCACTTCTGGAGAAACACCCAAGATTATTTCAGCAATTTTTCGGGTGCCTCAGCGGCTTATTAGGGAGGTTTAGCAAGCTATGAGAAAGCTGTATGTGAACGCAAATTTGATCACGTGATCACAAATCGACGTAACTTACGGCGAAAATCTGCATGAGAAGAGCTGCTTTCACGTACGTCATATGGCACATCAGAAGTGACATAAAACCAACTGTCACCACTTAATTTTTTCATTCGTTTTACAATTAATATTTTTTGCACATCTCTGTGACGTTTCAGCTATTTACATGCTCTATAAAGACGAAAATTCAGTGTTCAAAAAATCAACCAGCGTTTGCCGAGTAGCTAAACATCGGACGATTTGATACACGTTATGTGAGTAATCTGACGTAGACGTAGCTACAGCGTGCCTTTGCTAAACCTCCCTATTCTCAGTCAGAAACTCTAAAGATACAGAGATATTTAGATACTGGAGACCTTCACCTTGGGAGTCAGTGAGGGAGTGCATTCATTCATCAGATGGAGTACACTCTGTATGGAGACCCTGCTCTCATCGATGTCTCTAATGTGACCTTTACCTCCGTGGCTCATGATCGAGACGATCAACGCCGACTGGGGATTGGCTGATGAAATACGCTCTCGCAGTTCATCGGCAGTGAAATCGTAGATGACATCAGATGATATGCCTTTAGCTGAGAAACGTCTATCAGTGATTGGGCTTCTTTCTCAGCTCCAGTGCGCTCGTTTTCTTTTCCCTTAAACTTGTTGTAGAAGACGAGAGAAGTGGGAGGCGATTTCAACCAATAGTATTCCTCTATGTGTTTGATAAGTGCATAGACATCGCTACTGGCTAACGAAGCCGCCGTGTTGCCAGATTGATCCAAGGAGCCAAGAATACTAAACCGATTAAAGGGGGTGTGAGAGAGGAGCAGTTCGAATGTCTGCACGCCGTTTGACGCCAAATGGTACGAGGTCTGACCAGAGCGAGTACGGCTAGTCAGCAGGAACCATTTCTCCTCAGTGCTGACGGCATTTAAAACTCGAATGATCAAATCATGTCTGCTGCTTTTCACAAATCGATGGAAGAAGTTATGTCCATCTTCATCAAAGACATTCGTATGATGTTCCATTAAAGAACTGTCATGCTCTATCATGTCAACTAAATCAGCGTCATCACCTGGGGCACCGTGTGATTGGTTCATTCCAGCTTCCTCTATACACCTAATTGGTTGATGCTGACCAGATGCACAAACCGCAGACGCCATGACACCAGTCAATTTCTCTCCTGCTTCCTCACTTTCTTCCAGCCCTAACGCCTGTGATAGACTCATTTCTTGGTTTGATTGTCGTAACTTTGACTTTCTTAGATTCTGTGCGGGCATTCCTGTATCGTTTATACGTAATGCTACTTCTGACATTCCCACACGGTCTCCGTCGAAGCTGGTCATCCCCCTGCCTGGAGCCTTGTTGTCCTGTATACAGCATTCAAAAGCAAATGAGAAAGGGTGCTTGATAATGGTGAGGTAGTCTGAGGCTGTCTTGCCAGATCCGTCCTTCACGCTCTCAAACAACCATCGGGTATCCGGTGACAGCGCTGATATGAGGATTTCCATGGCCTCATGATCATTGCACCTTGCGGCAACATGCAAGGCTGTCATGTCCATAGAGCTGCGCAGCTGGAAGTAGTCCAGTCTCTCGCCATCCGGTATAAAGTCGATGATGCTCCTCAGAACCTGAAGCCGCGATTGTTTATCAGCTGTGGTGTGAACCCAGCTGCAGCAGTTGTGAAGTGGGTAAAAGCCGTTGTTGAACCTCTGAGTGAGGAGATAGAGCATGCAGTTCTCCGTAGGAAGGCTATCCCATAGCTTCCAAAGAAGACATACACTACCTCTAACTATCACTCTCTCAAGTTCTGATACAAACGTATGAGAAGCACATTGCTCACACTGAGCACGGTGCTGGTGCCTCTCCTCCATGTTTGAGTCTGAGCCTCATCGACTGCTGCTATTTATCTGATTTGACAAGGAAGTTGATCACTTATTTGAAAGCACTAAATGTTCACTATCTGTTGGATTCTGTCCAATCAAGTGACGAATAACAAAAGCATACAAATCATCATACGTAGATGGTTAGAAGGGCGATGTTCACACACTCCTTTTATAAAAACTGTTTCAGCTTAACCTCAACTACAGACTGCAGAGTGAAAAAAGGGAAGTTGAGTGATGTGCATTGATGCTGTGCTTTTCAGGAAAGAAGTCAAGATAGCAGAGTCAAACCGAAAAGTGTTATTGCATGAGAAATGACCCATGTGTGTTGTTTATCTCTTGTATACACCATTTATCTGGGGTTCATCTACTAGCCGGCCGCTCCACTAGTCCACGGACTCCGGATAGATAACAGCTCATAATTGCTATGAGCGCTGTGTCCGACAAGTTGACATGTGCGGTAACAATGCTGTTAAACCGTTAAATCTTCACACTGATACGAATATGATCCTCCACTAGTGCAAAATACTTGTTGAATGTCTGTAGACCAGCGTAAGTGAGTACATGATATCGACAGAGATGCTTGACAGGATTGAGGATCTCTGATATCAATCCTTCTCCTATAGTGACAGATTCGGAGTTGTTCATCCCTGCATTCAATTTTTGCGCAACAACAAGGTGGGTAATGATTTATCGGTCTACTAACAGGTCATAGTACCAGTACCTACTACAGGTCTACAACCACACAAAAAGTTCAGCATCAAATGGTTTTTGGCCACAGTTTCATCTAAGCAGCACCTTCTTTGTGCCTTTTATTTGACAACTACATCGACTGACACTTTGAATGCCATATGTGACCCAGCACGACAAAACCAACAATACAAAGCAGCAATTAAAATTTTAACCCACAGTTATCTCTAGATGACAGTTGCCGCGCATTAATGTTGGTTTTGTTGCACTGCGTCACATATGTGAACCAACTGGATTTGTTCAACTCATTTCAGTTGTACAGTAATTCAAGTGCTCTTTAAATAACAGTACGATTTAAAGCTCGATGCCGCAATAAGAACAAGTCCAACGATCATATCAGGTTTTTGAGGATTTATGCATCTTGATCCCTTTCCTAAATACACGTGAAGCTGAAAGAAATGAAGATATTACACTTTTATAACTTTTATACAGGTCAAGTTCAGGAGATGCAATGATCATATTTCCTTCCAGTGATACAGCAATTCTCTGGCGACCAAACCCGGGTAACTTAGCTTGGCTAGAATCACATAGTTGCCAAGAGTTGCCTTCTCTCCACTTGGAGTTATAATTTTTCCGTTGATTTTTCCATCTTCATATAGATTCAATTTTTGCTTGCACCTTTCACAGTCACGGTGTGCTAACCTAAGAAATCAGCATTCATATGACCTTGTAATTACCTTCAGCCTTTCTGGAAATGCCATGAACCTCTCACAATGAGAGTTAGGTGAGTTGGTTTGGAGTTGCCTGCTCTATGCAGATAAGGAAGTATAACAGTGCTTGCTGTTATTACTTTTTCTCATGCCTTCACAGCTCTGGTGTTTGTAACCCCAGATTTATTTGTACCGGCGTTGTCACACCAGCACAGGCGTTATAGTTGTCTTGAACTGTGTTAAATAAAAGAATGGACTTTGATAATGGACTAGCCAACTAGAGGGCAGTACTGATGTGTGTCTGCGTTTCTTACACCCATTCTGTCAGCGTTTTCTTCAAACTCACGCAGAAGTAAAAAATTGGTTGCGTCTGACTAGCTGAGTTAGTACATATCGGATTGGGTCATATTTCTTGTTATTCTGTTATCCTTATATTGAAAAATATTGAGATACTACTAAACAATATCATTGCTGACAGTATGTACAAAAAGTCTTTTTTCTCTACTCAGTGCTTGCTGGTGGTTGTTCATCTGCTTCAGCTGACTTTTGTGCTGCAGAACTACTCTCCACTGCTGAAGTCCCAGCTGGTTGTTCTCCTGATTCTATGTTACCTGCTGCCTCTGCTGCAGCTTCAGGTGCACTAGATGCTTCTGCAGGTGTTTCCGCTGGTGCTTCCGTTGATGGTTGTGCAGCTATTTCTGCTGGTGCCTCCGCAGGTGCTTCTGCTGGTGCCTCTGCTGGTGCCTCTGCTGGTGCCTCTGCTGGTGCCTCTGCTGGTGCCTCTGCAGGTGCCTCAGCAGGTGCTTCTCCCTGTGCCTCTGCAGGTGCCTC
>ERZ1740065.3313-NODE-3313-length-10087-cov-11.997508_pt1 | contig 10087 bp, 12 predicted proteins | sample MGYA00581738_ERZ1740065 | MGnify/ENA primary metagenome ERZ1740065 (study PRJEB43018, sample SAMN04849749) | marine metagenome | isolation source: floating plastic debris | place: Pacific Ocean | collected 2008-09-01 | study: EMG produced TPA metagenomics...
TCCCTCCCTCCCTCCCACCCAATCACCCACACATCCGGTCTCATAGAAATCAGACGTTTGTATACAGTGAGGATGCCTTGGTAGCCTGGGTTTTGATCATACAGGAAGTCCCAGGTCTGTTTGAAAGCTCTGGATACTGTAGAACCAGATCTGATAGCGACGGAAATGTTAGCATTTGCTTCAAACTTATTAAGAAATAAAAGTTAGTGATCCCACAAATGGGGGATAACTCCCATCTAAGTTATAATGGCCATAGTTTTCTATAGTGCGATCCAATGACAGTGACAATTGCTCATCGATATTTTTGCCATGTTTAGACTGTTGCTATCGAATCTGGTTCTACAGTCCTGTAATTTATGCATCGGTTATAAGCCCATAACTAGGAAAAATTATGAGAAGCCTAGGCTACTGCTGAGGTCTTTATGTTTCCCACTATAGCAGAGACTATTATAGAGTCTATAGCAGTTTTCCCGACTCTATCTAGGCTTTGACGAGTTGAGATGTCATTGTGGAGAGTCGACTATCTACCCACCTGTCGCCTGCGGCACTAAACCACCCGAATGCAACCAGCCATGCATCAGAACTCACTCCTGTGAGCACGACGTCACCCATCCGTGCCACTCTATGGAGTCGTGTCCCCCATGTCCTGTGCTGACGGAGAAACGCTGTATGGGTGGCCATGAGGTAATGAAGCAGCGTCATCTTTAATTGAAAAAAATCTAATGACACACATAGTACCATCACGCTGATATATTTCTTGTGACACAGCAATCAGTCGATTGACAGGCAGCCATTTTGTTTCTTAGATTCGTGGTAACATCCCCTGCCATATCAAAGACATCAGCTGTGGTAAGCCGTGTTCTAATCCACTGCCATGTGGCCAGCACAAGTGTAACAGGATATGTCACAAGGTGAGTGAGTCTTATGGTGTAATTAGACTGTCCATTGATTGCAACCTGTCATGTCAGTCTGTCACGTCAGTCTTTAGTCTGTCACACGTCCGTCCGTTTGTCCTGTCTGCTGGAGAGTACAGTTCCTATAATGCATATTATCATGATGATGGAGAATTGAATATCAGCAAAGACCGAATTTCCAAACTCCACTGTTTGAAGCGAGATTTTGATCACTACTAGTATTCCGTAAGCAGTTGGAAGGTCTTCCAAGAATCCTGTCGCGGCATTCGCTAATTTTATGGCCGTTGCGTGATTACAAGACTGTATGAATGATTGGTTTTATGAACTAGAAGAACACAGCAGGTCTTTGTCTAATCAGAACTTCTTTCTGTACCAATTGTGCATAGATGAGAAATTTTAAGACCAGAAATATAAGAGGTTCAGTTTTTCGAACTTTGATAAGCCATAGCTTAGTACCAGTACCCTCTCCACCCTCTACCCTCTCCGCCCTCTACCCTCTGCAATATCTAACCAATAAACCACAGTAGAACATTAGAAAACCAGTAATAACAAATTTGGCAACTAAAATTCTGGAGACTAATCATCTATGCCATCCAGTAGTTGAGGTAGGAGAGACAAACCATTCTACTCTGCCTCAAAAGCAATTACACTTTGGCAAAACTCGTTTATATTGTAGCAGCATTAATTAGTAATTCAGTAATTTAATTTTATAAGCTGGTTGCCTACGAGAATCACGCCGCTACCGTATTTAACATGCAAACATTTGGTTGTGTAATGAATGATCTGATAAGTTCCGATGTCATTAATAGAATCGATGAAGTTCACAGCCTTAATTCTGCTTCACATGATTTCCCTCTAATATGACTCATTCCTGCGTGGATATTATAGGGGGAGTGTGTGACCTCGCAGTGTCAGCAGCCTTGTACCGCTGCCAGAGTGGATTGCGGTCACCCTTGCACGGCCCCCTGTCACCCGGGATCAAGCTGCCCCCAAACCGAGTGCAAGGCTCAAGTCACTCTCAAGTGCGCCTGCGGCGAGAGGAAGGAGAAGATTCTCTGCTACATGGTTGCAGCTAAGACCAAGTAAGAATCAGGAGAAAACAACTCCCTGAGTTAATATGTCCGTAGAGCACTGCGCTACTAGTAATTTGTGTGTTTGAGGTTGAGCATGGCTTCCGTGGCTGTACGAATGAACGACCTGGGATCCAGTGCTGACATGACAGAGTTGATGTCGAGTATCCAAAGAAAAGAGTAAGTGTGTCGATTCCTTTGAATGGAGTCACACTTGGCTGTCGGTGACCTTGTCTGAGATGGCTCTACGGTTGTAGGTTGCCGTGCGATAGTAACTGCGCCGTTGTGGAGAGGAACCGTAGGCTTGCCGATGCGTTTGACGTCGAAATAGTCAACCCTGACGATCTCAACGCTCTCGCTCATCCACAGTTTAGCGATGCACTGAAGAACTTTGCAAGGTACTGCGCTGTCTTAGATTGTGACTATCTACCGTCTCTCGTCTACAGTCTCTCGTCAACTGGAGAGTTTTTATTTATTGTGAACAAAAAATGCGATTCCTTATAACCACCGGCAACCGCAAAAAGCCCCTACAACTGCCAAATCTCCTAAGTCTGATAAGTTGGTAAATTCTTGCATACTTTTCCTAAACCCCCACATTTCTTTCAAACATTCTAGGATCATTCTACAAATATTGCTCAAAATTTAAACAATCGCCACAAACATTTATTCTAATACACAAATGGAGGTGTTTCTTGTCCGGCACATCTGTCTCATCCTTTTCATATCCTGTTTTTGAAGAAATAATCCATCCTTCATCGCGCAAGTTGAGAAAGCTCTATGTGAACTTGTGGAATGTGCTCAACAGGTTAGTGATCATGGTCAGTGCATGTCACAAGTTGGTCGGCCAAATATTCAACCAAATATTTTTGTAGTCTAAGCAGGCAATGAGATCTCATGTGTTCCCTGCCATGAAGAGGGAGCAGAGGAAGATGATACACGAACTTGCCGAGTTCTACAACTGCAGCTCAGTCAGCTACGATGAGGAACCACAACGCAACGTTGTCGCCTCCGCCCACAAGTATGTTGTAGGAGTTAGTCTGCTGTAGAGACGCCAAGAAATGACATGTTTGCTTCCTTATAGAAACCAATGCCATATGCCAGCGCAGACCCTCACCAGTTACATGCAGTTTGAGAGTAGGCCGCGCCCGCCCCGCCCTATACCTGCTCATGTACCAGAGGACCAGCTCAAGTAAGTGATTTCTCATGTAGGCGGGCTAAGGTTCCATTCTTATCGATCAGTCCACCACCGTGTCACTAGGTGAAGGAGTTCAGCCTCTCCTCCCTCAGTCGCATGTCATCGATATTTATGGTGAACCTGTGCCACCATTTATCTCCCCAAGCAGTTAATCTGAGTGATGGTTACAAACAACAAATTTACGTGGCAATTGTACTTTTTGTCTTCGATAGGCTGAACTCGAAGCGGGAGCTGCTCTCTACTGAAGCGAAGACTGATAAGCCATTCGACTACTTTGATATGACCCAGTAGTGTGAGCAATAGTGACGGCCAAATATTGATTCAAAATTTTATTTTGCAAAATTTGATAAATGTACAATAGAAGGGTGTATGTCCAATAAATAGATTAGCTGTATTAAAGCAGCGACGCCCATTCCTTCTCATTCTCCATCTTGTACTCTGTGCAGTACAGCTACACTTCCACCTGCAGCACACAAAGGCTACGACTGAGAATCGAGGAGAGGCAGCGCGCTGTCATTTATATAGTGCAGCAGACTGCTGTCATTTCTTACCAAATTCTGTGTTCTATTAATATCTAGCTGAGGTGCAAGGTTGGCATAAAATCTGACGTCCCTGTCGCAGTCTGACTTCAGCTTTGTCTCCTTCTCAACCAGTTCATCATGATGAGGGTTGCGAGGACTGGTAAAGTAATCTACAACCAACCAGGATAGAGTTTCACTCTCCCTCAGTACAGACTATTATGGAGTAGACACTGGAGTTATCTCCCTTACCAATTGGCAGCAGTCCCTGAGAGAAGAGTTGCGCCGTGGCTATGCGTACATTGGGCACCTTGTCAAGGGCGAGTGTGAGGAGACTGGGTAGCAGCTCCTTAGAGAACTGGTCCGGTTCTAGAGAGCTGTCGACCAGAGAGCGATGGCACACCTGTACAAACCTGCCAGAGCGGGAGAGACAATAAAGAATCGGTACACCGGTCATATAGGGGAGGGAGGGGGGGGGGAGAAATCTACATACGTCTGTCGAGCGTGCCACTTGTCACTGTGAGCCAGGTTCTTGATGAGGTCGTCGACTAGCATGAGCCTGAGCTGCGAGTGTCCAGCGCCTCTCAGCATCATGAGCACGCGACTCATCTACAACAGGGGAAACAGGCCGTCAGTCCACCTGGGAAACTGCACCTGAATATATGCATAAAATCCCCATCAGCGGAATTAATAAGCTCGCAGCACTGTGCCATCTTGATTGATTGGGATCAGGAGAGAGAGAGAGGAGGGGGAGAGAGATGCTGAGGAGGAGGTGGGCAGCAGACAGACTTACCAGCGGCAGTGAGGCAGTCCTGACATCTGCGACTCGGTCGGTGATGAGGGACATGGCTAGTGGCTCGATGTACTGCACGACATCGTCCGGCTTGTACAGGCCGCACAGCCTGGTCAGCTGCCTGTAACAAAGAGTTCCAACCAGATGTAGGACATGACAACCAGCACATGTAGGTACAATACTGCAGGAGGCCTTCGCTCAGACAGTACGAATAACAACAAGCATTGACCAACCAGGGCCTACCAGATCAAGTGTTATCATCACCACGAAGAAATTTGGGAGGGAGAGCCGATACCTACGTGATACCGAGGGTAATATGGACTTACTGCGCTAGGTCAAGCCTAGTCCTCCACACCCTGTCATTGTCTGTCTTCATGAACTCTGCTAACTTTGGCAAATAGCTCTTCCTGGTATTCACATCCAACAACTGCAATCAGGATTGCTATAGCTGCTGTGCTATGAAAGTGGAATGAGGAAGGGAGAGGGAGATTCTACGAACATACCCTGATGAAGTCTGAGAGATGCGAGAGCACACCGATTCGAACTTCATCCAGGTCCTTGATGAAGCCGTCAAAGATTGGTACAAGGTCGGAATGTACAAGCTCTGGGCCGAGTATGATTGCGAGTTCGTGTATGGAGTACGCCAGCGTCCGCCTCACCTTCCACTGTCGAGTGACACAAGGGACATTAACTCGCACAGCCGCTCTGATGGTATAGATATACCTTTACCTATACCATGTGACACTGTGACAGAGATGGTTTACCTGCATGTCTGAGACGAGGTTCTCGTACAGCGTGCGCAGGCACTTCCAGTTGTCCTTGCCGAGCGTGTAGGCGACGGCGGGCAGGCTGTAGGCACAGTGCTGAGCAATGTCGCTGTCCACAGTCTGAGCGCGTGACGGGTCTGTCATACTGAGGTAGTTCTCCAGCAGCAGGTGTGGAATGATATCCTAACCAGTGAGCGAAAGAGCGAGGTCAATGACAAACCAGTCCACTTGTACAGGGGTTGTACAGCTGCAGTAGCGAGCCTACCTGCTGCTTGGCCATCAGCTCCGACAGTACGCCGTATGACTCACCGCCGCTGCTGCCCGTACTCTGCGTCCTGATATGATCTCGCATGCCTCCCGAGGCCAGTATCGACGCGTAGGTGGGAGCGCAGATCCCAGACATGTCAAGGACAGACAGCGTAACAGACGGCTGGCTGTCGGGCCCGAATACAAATGTCCGCTGCTCGCTGTTGGAAGAATTGGTAAGAGAGAGGCCTGATTGTAAGTTAGAGGACAGCGTAGCGAGGCTAGCGCCGTCGCCCGCCTGCCCCTGGTTGCTCAGAGATGCCGGCTCGACCTCGGACACCTCCCTCAAGATTGACTCCAGATCCAGAGTCGGTACCGGCTCGCGCCAGTACTGGAATGAATCAAAGCCGCCGGGCGTCTCGACGGGCTGGCTCTCCTCACTGACACCAGCAGACGTCTCCCCACCAGACATATCATCGACCTCACTTTGCTGCTGCTGCCAACGAACCTGGTGGAAGAGTGGAGATTAGTAATGCGATTGTAAATGAGCAGATAGGCAGCGGTGCTCAGCAGTAGCGTACCTCTTCTTTGGAGACAGTCAAGCTGTTGGTCATCAGCTTCTGAGCCACACCCGAGTCTGTGTCAGCAGAGAGGTCCATGTTTGTCGAGTGCGACGGATCGCCATCCTTGGCGGACTCTGGCACTTCAGCACTTAGTTCAGTTACCGCTGCCTCGCTGCCAATACACCAATGACATCACAGTCGAATGTGAGAGACGGCTCGCACTGCCTGCCACGAGGTAGTATACGTACGAGGGCGACGAAGAGGCATCGCTCTGCGGGCGATGGATGGCCACGGCAGCAACGACAGGTGGGTTGCACGTGTCCAGAGGTTCCACCCTTAGGATACCGTCCTCATCAAAGTATAGACCAGTCATGTTTGGGTTGGCGAACGTGGATATGAAGGGCCCCAGCGCTTGAAACGCAGACATTCTCACCTGTGGAGAGATAGAGAATGCTGCCTAGCACCCAGTTTGACTCATCGCGTAGGCTAAAAGGACCTATAGCAGGGAGGAATGGCATAAATGCCTCCAGCCGCCTCCACCACACACACCATCTGTCACACGTCAAGTCAATAGTAATTAGCATCGGTTGGTGAGGATAAGTGCCAGTACAATTTAGTGCTGGGGCAGCTTACAGCCTTAAAGTAGTGAGCAATAATGGAATTACACTGCCAGCCTGTGAGCTACAGGTACAGGTGTGAATTGGATAACAGGTCAGTCCAGCCATCGATCCCAGTAATGATCAGTTCGGGCCACTCACTCACCCATCGAGACTGGTCGCAGAGCAAGCCCACAAACAGCTGCGCCAGGTCATTATGCCGGGCTGAAGGTGACAGCGAGCTGCTCACGTCCATGAAGCATTCCGTACACGCCTTCCTCACTCCCCATATCCCATCCTCACACAGATTGAAGAACTTGGGTAGCTGTGGACAGAGAAGGAGGGCGTAATTCATCACAATATACACGGACATCTACAACTGGGGTGAGCAGGGACCAGGTTTATATTCATAGTGTCTGCACACACTCGGAGGGGATAGGTGGCCTAGTGGGGCAGTGGCAGCCATCAGCCACTACTGCGTTCTCAGTGCGGTGGCCCAGAGAGAATAACAAGCCTGAGAAGCTCGTCAAGAGTAAATAACAACCGCACACCCTATGGGTTTGGCAACTCGTAAATAGCGCTGTTATACGATAGGCAGGTATGGGCTCTGGGTAGAGAGAGGCTCTGGGTATAGGGGGTGACCACAGGCTCGGTATAATGAATCAACACAAGTGCTCTACGGTCCGGTGCACCTGGCTCCAGCCATCAACTGCACTGGATTACCTGACCACCACTGGTTAGAGGCTCTCCACCAACCTTCTCTCCTGAGAGCTAACTATTGCTGGCTCTTCGAGACTCGGAGAGAAAGAACCGCTGTCGCTATCGACACCTATACAGCCTCACCCCATCCAACAGTTTGATGGCGGGTATTCGAGGGGATGGGGGAGATACTGACCAGATAATCCTCGGCTAGTTGGGGGCCAACAGCGCGGCACATGTCTCCTATGGTCGTGGCGCAGACCTTGCGGATGTGGAACATAGACTCTGAGCATAGCTCGCAGAACTTGGGTAGAAACACCGTCTCCACGAGCACCTGCCTCACCACCGGGCTGATCCTCACCATCAGCTGTCAAAACAGAATACAAGGCAGCTGTCAGTACAGCAGACTGAACACAGATAGGGAGAATAGCAGGGAGGAGTAGGATGTGCTGGCGGTCGCTGTACACCAACTACCCTACCAGCAGGTGCATGGATGGTTAGATTATCTAATGCCATGTAGTAGAGCTGTGACTAAGGAGCTCATATCAAAGCAGGCTGTGATATGTCAGTGCCGAGCACATCCCAACCACTTTGACAGGACCTCCATCAGCATCACACCCGCGGGGCGGCCATTACGGCCATGACGTAACGCCACCAGCGTCACGCGCCAGGAGTACACAGCGTCAAGATGGTGAGAGACACGTGTACTGCTTGGTAGTTTCGGTAGTCATACCATTGCAATGCATCACCTCCACTACGCCCAAGTATCAAAGCAGGCTGTGATATGTACAGGAGTGATTTCACATCGCAGCCACTTTGACAGTTGGGAATAGACCCACAGTGTCCATGACATAATATAGTCAGGCAGAAGCATGCAAGGTGTCATTGACACTGCCAGTCCCATGCGGCCTGGCAGACATCCACGGTGGCACCGACTAGACAGTGATAAGCAGACACAGCTAGTGACACGAGCGCGGCGGGGCACATGAGACACAGCGCACCTCATCAAAGCTAACTGTGATATGACATGACAGCAGCAAATCACAGCTACTTTGATGCGGTGCGGCCATGACTTTCCGACACCTAGTACCAGACACGGCTACCATCTATGGCTGGCCACGCACATGGTCACGCGAAGACAACTACACAACGTCCCGGTATTCGCACTAAGCAGTGAGTGAATCGACCAACTCTCTCTCTCTCAAACACAAACTATAATCACGGTGAATCACGTACGTACACGCTCAGTGCCACTTACCAGCTGCGAGTGAATACATTCTACCAGCAGGACGTCCACCAGTTCACCACGACGAAACCAGCATTCAATTTTGGCGGTCGTACACGGCCTTGTGTAAAAGACACGGCGGTGAGCTGTACAGCGTGCGACATCTCACTACCCATGTCTTTCAGACAATGGCGTGCTGTAACTCGCGCCGTTGTGTCTCAGCGTTCACTCAAGCAAGCAGGCGCGAGCGCGCTCTGCTCTAACTGGCCCACACGGCTGATACGTGAGACCGTATAGTAACGGCTCTCCTCCGTTCAAACGACCAGCATAAAGCCTCCCATCCAAATGCAAATGGGGTCAAACCACAGCGGCCACAAGCCCGCTGGAAGCGTCGAGAGCTGCTCCCTATACCTCTATCAACTGTGGCTAGCCAGCCAAGAGCCAAGAGAGAAAGCGGGCCAGGCTCTCTCGGCCATAGATAGCGACGGACAGCAAACAGTGGTTGTAGATAGCGTCACGCATTCATACACATGCTCATATATACACGCTGCTTGCACACAAACACTCCAACGTATCATATAATGTATACACATATACGGATAACTACGCCGCATCAGCCTTGCCTATCAGCACAACCGATTGTAACCAGTCAGAGTTGAAGCCATGTCCGGCGGGAATAGCTGGGGATCAAGATGACCGATTACTCACCGTCACAGCCTCGGTGCGGTATTCCTCGGGCATCTTCTCTGGAGTGAAGAGTTCCAGCAGCGCCGGACATATTACCTCCTCCACATGACCTACAGAATAGACATAACACGACTAGTCCAGACTGCATCTGTTCGCATCAATGACAGCTGACCCAGAGAAAGCGCATGCATGCATGCATACACAGGTTGTTTACTTCTCTCTGCCAGCCATCGCCCAGCTACATAGCAATGCTGGCTAGAGAGGACAGCTGGCTGCTACTCGCAGTTATCCGTGCCAGCAGTGAATGCTGTCTAAACAGCTAGAGGTGAGGCCAGCAGAGCCACTAACCAAACTCTCATCACCCACACCAACTGCCTCCTCTCTCCTCCCTCCTCCCTGGTGTTACTGCACTCTCCTCCCTATTGGCCTGCCAGCGGAGACGCAGGGATGGGAAACAGGTCGGCAGGAGGTGGGTGGGAGACAGACGAGAGGGTAGGGAGGTGGAGCGAGAGTTGGTGTAAGACAGGGAAGGCAAGAGTGCGGCTAGTATGTCAGGCTGGTCTAGGCTCGAGGCAAACGCAGATCAAAGCCACATCGAGCCATTAGAAGAGATAATGAGAGGACAGAGCCGAATGAGAAAACCACACGAGTATGGACCGATCTCACCACAAACTGACTATAGCAGTTCCCACGACCGCGATAGAGTAGGTGGGGGGGGGGGGGAGAGAGGGAGAGAGAAGCAGAACGAGGGAGGGCCACACCAGCGGGGGTAACCACGGGACCGAAAGGGCGGCCACATACAGCAGGAGGATTG
>ERZ1740065.3314-NODE-3314-length-10087-cov-7.099581_pt1 | contig 10087 bp, 9 predicted proteins | sample MGYA00581738_ERZ1740065 | MGnify/ENA primary metagenome ERZ1740065 (study PRJEB43018, sample SAMN04849749) | marine metagenome | isolation source: floating plastic debris | place: Pacific Ocean | collected 2008-09-01 | study: EMG produced TPA metagenomics...
CCGCCAAAATGGCGCACCCGAGAGGATTCGAACCTCTGGCCTCTGCCTTCGGAGGGCAGCGCTCTATCCAGCTGAGCTACGGGTGCGCGGCGCTGTCTTGTCTCGCGCGGCGCGGCGCTTAGCAAGCCAATTACGCCACGGCCACCATTAATCGCACCCGCGCCGCGTCCCCGTATCGCTGGTGGGGAACGGCTTAACGCTCCGGAAAGGGGTCTGCGATACATCCCAGAGCCATGTCAGCGCTGTCCCCCCAACAGGCGCGCGCGATGCGCGATGCGGTGGCCCGTCCGGGCAAGGACGCCGAGGGCGCGCAAGAAACGCCGCCTTCGACGCTTGCGGCAAAATGGGAAGACCTCCACGAACAGGCCACCCAGCTTGCCAAACTCGCCGAAATCTCCCCCGAGCCCTTTGTCGGAGCGCTCGCCGCGTTTCCCGCGCAGCTGGGAGAAGCGAGCGAGTGGCAGCGCGAGCTCGCGTGGCAGGGAATTGACGATATTGATGCCATGATGCGCCCCGGACTGGCCGCCCTGGCGACGCTCACCGATCGCGGCGCGGCGACGACCGCGCCGGCGCTGGCTTTGTGGCGCGAGTTTTACGATGCGCGCGGCGCAGTCATGGCGATCGCTCGGGGCCGCGCCTAGCACCCACCGCCACAAGCGCACGGCCGGGCCGATGCGGACAAGCCCAAGCACCTTGACTGTGTTCCTTTTATGTTCCAATCCGTGCGGATGACGGGGAACGCGGGAACAACACTCAGCTCGGCGCCCATGCCCACGGCGACGGAGGTCGCGCGCGGGATCGGACGCGTGTTTGCGCGCAACGGCATCTGGTGCCTTTCGGAAGTCAGCCTCAAGAACGCGCGCCGCGCGGACTTGATGGGAATCGACGCCAAAGGTCTGATCGTCATTGTCGAGATCAAGGTCGCGCGTGGCGATCTGCTCGGCGACACCAAATGGCCTGACTATCTCGATTTTTGCGACCGGTTTTACTGGGGCGTCCCGCCGGGCCTGGATCGCTCACCGCTTGACGGCGCGGCCTATCAGCCTGACGTGAGCGGCGTGATTGTCGCGGACGCCTACGACGCCGAGATTGTCCGCCCGGCTCCGCTTACGCGGCTAAGCGCAGCGCGGCGCAAGGCTCAGGTGGAACGGCTCGCCCGGCTCGCCATGCGGCGGCACACCACGCTCCTCGATCCACACTGCGCCGAGCTTGACCAGAACGCCTGACAATCAGGGCTGTTCAAGGGGCTTCGCGCTCGCCATACACAGCGGTGTGGAAAGAGCGCGCGCATGATCCCGGCTGATACGCCCATCTGGATGGCCGCCTTCTTGGGCGGGTTGGCGATGACGGTGATGGTGGCGATACGCTATTTCCTGGCGAGCGGCGCCTTTGCATGGGCCACGCGACGGTTCCGCCCGGGCCTGTATAAGGGGCTGGGCAAGCAGCTCGCCAAAGAGATCCGCTGGTCTTTGATCGCTGCGTTTCTCTATGGCGCGCCAACCGGGCTTATCATCTGGGGCTGGAATCATCACGGCTGGACGCGGCTCTACAGCGACTGGGGCGCCTACCCTGCATGGTATCTTCCGCTTTCGGTGTTCCTCTATCTGTTTATCCAAGACACCTGGTTCTATTGGAGCCATCGCGCGATGCACTGGCCTCCTTTATTCCGGCTCGCGCACGCGGTCCATCACGACAGCCGTCCGCCCACCGCCTGGACCGCGATGAGCTTTCATCCGATTGAATCGCTGAGCGGCGCGATCGTGCTGCCGATCCTGGTGTTTGTCTTGCCGATCCACATCGCCATGATCGCGGTGGTGCTGAGCGTCGCGACGGTGATGGGCGTCACCAACCACATGGGCTGGGAGATGTTTCCCCGGTGGCTTGTTCATTCACGGTTGGGCGATTGGCTGATAACCGCCAGCCACCACGAACGGCATCACGAGGAGTATCGATGCAATTACGGCCTGTATTTCCGCTTTTGGGATCGCATGTGCGGGACGGATCGCGGGCTTTCGAAGCGGATCCTCGCCGACAGCGACGCGCACCGCCTGGTGCCCGCCGAGGCCGGGGCTGGAGCGTGAGACGCCTCGCCACACTGGGCGCCTGCGCCGCCTTGGGCACCGCCGCGCCCGCCTACGCTGGAGAGGTTGTGATCACCATCACGAACATGCGCTCAACCGAAGGCGTGGTGCGCGCCTGCATGACGACCCAGGAGAAGATCTTTCCCAAATGCCGCAAGGACCCCGCATCGCATCGCACCGTTGTGCCGGCCGGCGAGAGCGTGACGATCCGCTTCACCGATGTCGAACCGGGGACCTATGCGATTGCGCTGCTGCATGATGAAAACGACGACGGCAAAGCGAACCGGGCGCTCGGCATGATGCCCAAAGAAGGCTATGGCTTTTCGCGCGACGCCAAGGTGCGCATGGGCCCGCCAAAGTTTGAAGACGCTGTGTTTGAGCACACCGGCGAAGACCAAGAGCTGACCATCAAGATGCGCTACTTTCTGTGAGCGACACCTTGAGAAAAAGCCGGGCCTGACGCCGCAAGGCAGCCCTTTGCGCAGAGCCCGAAAAAGCGTGATGGCTCAGCGACGTCGCCGATCACACCGTAACGGTCCAGAAAGTTGCGACAATTCTGGCGCAACTTAACGCGATGTTTACCACGTCAGGCGAAAGCTCTGCCCCAGAGACGCAAATAAGGGGCGACAATGGCCATGGACACGCTGCGGGGGACCTTCGAATCCGGCGATCATTCGGACCGCCAAGACTTCGATGACGACCACGATACAAGCGTTGACGCCGAAGGCGGAGAGGCTTCACGCGACCTTCCGCCGACCGCGATCGGCCAGGACGAACGCCGGATGCAGGTGCGCGCCTACAACCATTGGGCGGGCCTTCTGGGCGATCGAACCTACCCCTCAATCGAAGACCTGGACCTCAACAGCCTGACCGATTTCGGCCCCTATTCGGTGCTGCTCGATTTTTCTGTCGGGATCGAAGATCCGGTTGTCCATTTCCTCGGATCGCAATTGGCCGAGGAATGCAGCGCGCCGATCCCGATTGAGCGGCTTTCCGACGTCCCGCCGCGCTCGCTTCTGAGCCGGATCACCGATCACTACATGCAGATCATGGCCAACCAGGCGCCGATTGGCTTCGAAGCGGAATTCGTCAACCAGCGCGGCGCCTCGATCTTGTACCGCGGCATCCTGTTGCCCTTTTCGAGCGATGATGAGACCATCGATTTCATCTATGGCGTGATCAACTGGAAAGAGATGGCCGACGCGGCCACCGCGGATGAGCTGCTGCTTGAAATCGATCAGGCCCTCGACGCGGACGAAGAGGTCGACGACGCCGAACCCGCGCGCCACCATGAAGACACGATCGAAGACTGGGCCGATTCCCCAGCGCACGAAGCGGGCGAAGAGGATAGCGACGCGCTCATCACCCCACCCGCCGACGCTCTGAGCGACAACATCGCCGACTTCGAAACCCCGCAAGACACGGGATATGACGACGAGCCGAGCGACGCAGACCTCGAACTGCCGGTGCCCGACTTCGGTCAATACACGCTCGATGATCCCTATGCGGATGAGGACGAAGACGAGAACGAGGATTCGAGCGCTGGTTACAGCTTTGCCTCGCTCTCCGATCACATCGACGCGCCCGCTCGCAAAGTTATCGATCTGGACGCGGAGAAGTTCGACCCTGACCATTACCGGGTCGACGAAGCACCGACCGAGCCAGCGGTCCCGCAGGTCTACGAAGCCGAGCTGGAAGACGCCCAAGACGCGCCCGAGCCCTTCGCGGCGTGGAACGAGCCCGACGCACAGGAACCCGACGCACAGGAACCCGACACACAGGAACCCGGCACACAGGAGCCTGACGTCGAGCCGGTCGCGCTAGAGTGGTCTGAAACCGATGATCTTCACGGTTGCCTTGCTTCTGCGCGCGAACTGGCCCGCAACGCCAGCGTCTCGGAAGATCGCAGCCGCCAGGCGCTCTACGCGGCGGTCGGGCGGGCGTACGACTTCTCGCTTGCGGCGAAAGAAGCCCCCGCTGAGTACAACGCTTTGATCGAGGAAAGCGGCCTTTCGGTCCAGGAACGCGCGCCGATGACACCGGTGGTGAAACTGGTCTTTGGCAGCGGATACGACAAGACACGCCTCACCGAATACGCTGCGGCTTTGAGCCACGCGCATCGCCTTGAGCTGGAGCGCGGAGCGCTGGCCGGCTATCTCGCCGACGCGGATGGCGGCCTTAAGGGTGTGGTCAACGCCGAGCGCCGCCTGCGCCGCGAGGAAAGTGGCAAAACGGTCGAACCCGAGCGCGTTCTGCGCGAAGCGCTGGCGCAAAAGCTGCGCGAACTCGAGGCGCTGACGCTGACCGGAGAGGGACCGGAATTTTCGCTCGTCATGGTGCGCCGCGGCGGTGTTGAGGACATCGAAGTGATCGGCGAAGTCAGCGAGGACATGGCGTTGATCGAGCGCGCAGCGCGCAAGCTTGTCGGCTAAAGCGGGGCGGCACGGCCGTTCGGGCCGCACGCAAGAGCTATACGGCGAGCCGCCGAAGCGTTAAGCCCACCTGCGGTTGTGATTGATCCGGGGCCTGCTTCCTTGCGAATTTTCCTTTGGGCGCTCGGCGCGCTGGTTCTGGTGCTGGTGTTCGGCGGCGTCGCGCTGCAAGTGGCGATCGCGCGCAACGGCCCGGCCGTGCTTGACGCGGTGGACCGGCTGACCGGTGGAAGCCGGGGCGCGGCCAAGCTGGCCACGCTTTCGACCGGAGAGAACCCTGCGCAAAAGCTGATCCTATGGGGTCCTGCGGATCGCGACCCCGGCGATGCGCCGTTGCCGGTGATCGTGTTTGCGCATGGGGGCAGTTGGCGCACTGGTGATCCGGCCGATTATGGCTTTGTGGCGCGCGCTTTTGTACCAGAAGGGTACATAGTGGCGCTCGCCGGGTACCGCTTGGTTAGGGATGACGCGCCAGACGGCGTGTATCCCGCCATGATCGAAGACACCGCGCGCGCGATCACGCGCGTTCACGATGAGATCGCGCACTATGGCGGCGACCCGCAACGGATCACACTCGCCGGGCACTCAGCGGGCGCGTACAATGTCGTCATGGCGATGATGGAGCGCCAATGGCTCGGCCATCAAGGGCTCGACGCGGACGCGCTTGCGGGGGTGGTCGGCATGGCGGGGCCGTATGACTTTTATCCGTTCGACAGCGATTCCACCCGCGCCGCTTTTGGCTCGGCGAGCGACCCCGAAGCCACGCAGGTTCTCAACCATGTCAGGGGCGACGCTCCGCCCGTACTGCTCATTCACGGAGAGAGGGACACGCTGGTGCGCCCGCGCAATTCGCGCGAATTGGCGCAGCTCATCGAAACCGCAGGCGGCGACGTCACAATCAAGCTTTATCCTGAAATGGAGCATAACGACCCTTTGATTTCGCTCGCCTCCCCCTGGCGCGGCGGACGTGACGTCGCGCAAACCATCACCGGTTTCGCCGCCCAAACGAGCGAGCCTCCTTCGCGCTAGAGCGTCTGGGACCCGAAGCGACACGCTTTCAGTTTCCGTTCAGACCGAGACACGTTACAAGGCCCTTCATGCGCTCGCTTCGCTCGATCCCGGCTCTCACCTTTGCCTTTGTTGCAGCCCTGGCTTTCGCCATCGCGCCGGCCAGCGCCCAATCGCGTCTGCGCGACGCGGAGACCGAAGCGCTACTCAGCGATATGATTGAACCGCTGGTCGAAGCCAGCGAGCTGGAACCGGGCAATGTCGAGGTTGTGCTGATCAACGATTCGTCGATCAACGCCTTTGTCGCGGGCGGTCAGGTGGTTTACATCCACACCGGATTGATCAACGCGGCCGAAACCGCGAACGAAGTCCAAGGTGTCCTCGCGCACGAACTGGGTCACATCACCGCTGGCCACGTCGCGCGCTTTGAGGAACGGATTGCCGGCGCCCAGGGGCTGACCCTGCTCTCGCTGCTGGCTGGCGTCGGCGCGGTGCTGGCCGGCGCCCCGCCCGAGGCGGGTTTCGGCCTGTTTGGCGTCGGCGTGCAGGCGGGCACGGCGAATTTCCTCAGTTTCAACCGCAATCAGGAAGCGGCGACCGACTTGGCGGGCGCGCGTTATCAGTCGGGCGCGGAAATCTCGGGCCGCGGCATGCTCAAGTTCTTCGAACGCCTGCGCAGCCTCGAAATCCGGCGCGGATACAGCCAGGCGGACGAAGCCGCCTATGGTCGCACCCACCCGCTCTCGGGCGATCGTATCGCAACCTTGCGCGAATTGCTCGAATCCGATCCCGCCTGGAACACCCCCGATAACGCCGAATTGCAAGAGCGCTTTCTTCAGGTAAGGGCCAAGCTGTTCGGCTATATCGCGCCGGCCAATCGCACGCTTAACATCTATCCGGAAAGTGACACGAGCCGGGCGGGCCTCTACGCGCGGGCCTACGCCTATCACAAGGACGCGCTGGTCGACAAAGCGCTGGCCTCAGCGGAGGCGCTCCTCGCGCAGGATCCTGACAATCCCTATTATCTGGAAATGCAGGGGCAGATCCTGCTCGAATCGGGCTATGTCGACGAGGCGCTGGTGCCGCTGCGCCGGGCGACCGAGATGACCCGCAATCACCCCTTGATAGCCTCCATCTTCGGCCACGCGCTGATCGCGACCGAGGACGAAGCCAATTACCCGGAGGCCGAAAAGGTGCTGCGCGCCGCAGTGGCGCGTGACCGGCTTAACCCGTTCGCCTGGTACCAACTCGGGGTTGTGTACGCTGCGCGCGGCGACCTTCCGCGTGCGCGCCTCGCCAGCGCGGAACAGCAGGTGATGAGCCGCGCTTACCCGGCTGCGCTGCGCAACGCACAGGCCGCTGAGGCCAGCCTGCCCCGCGGCTCGCCCGACTGGATCCGCGCTCAAGACATTGCGCTGGAAGCGCGCTCAGCGCTGGAACGCCTGCGCGACCGCTGAGTGCACCACCCCTCTGGCGCTGAACCCGGCGCCCCGCTAAACCGCCAAGCATGACAGACGCACCCGCTCCGACCAGTCTCCGCTCTTCGATCATGACCGCTTTGACGGCGCTCATTTTTGGCTTTCTGGGCGCGGCCATCTGGTCCGTTTCAGGCCTAGCCGATAACCGCACCCGCGCCTTTCTGATGGACAATCCCGAAGTCCTGCCCGCCATGGTCAAGGAAATGCAGTCGCGCGAAACCGCGCGGCGCCTCGCCGAGGCGGGCCGGTCGGTGTTTGAAGCCTTCGATGGCGCGGTGCTCGGCAACCCCGTTGGCACCAGAGTGCTGGTGGAGTGGACCGATTACAATTGCCCCTATTGCGAAGCGAGCCTGCGCGACGTTGCGCGACTGGTCGCCGAGGACCCCGATCTCAAAGTGGTGATCCGCGAGAGGCCGATCTTTGAAGGCAGCGAGATGGCCAGCCGCATGGCGCTCGCCGCAGCGTTGCAAGGCAAGTATGGCGCCTTTCACGAAGCGATGTTTGCCTTGGGTCCGACCACTCCCGAAGCGATCAAGCGCGCGGCGACCGCGGTCGGGCTCGACATGGAGCGCGCTGCCAAAGACGCGATGAGCGAACGCGTGACCGCCGAACTCGCCCGCAACGAAGCGCTCGCCCAGCGGATCGGTTTTAGCGGAACACCCGCCTGGGCAACCGGCGACATCGCGCTCGACGGTGCGGTTGGGTATGAGAGTTTGAAACACGCTCTCGACGAAGCCGGCCCGCAGGCGGAAAGCTGATGGGGCGGGCCGCTCACGCAGCGGCAGTGTGCCTGGCGCTTGTTCTGGCCAGCGGAGCGCTGGCTCCGATCGCGGCGCAGAATCTGAAGGACGTCGATCTTGTCGCCGAACGCGCGGCGATCGGGCAGTTTCAGGATCGCGACCAGCGCCTCCAGGACATTGGCTGGATGATGGTGCGGGGCAACGCGGAATTCTGCGAGCGCGTGATCCCCTCGATCGGGCTGCAATTGCAGGACACGGCGAGCTATGGTCGACCGGATATAGCCAAGGCCGCGCTGGAACTGGACGGCGCGTTTGCCGTCCAGACCGCCGCAACCGGATCGCCCGCTGCGCTTTCGGGCGCTTTCGCCCGCAACCGCGAGGTCACCGCAATTGCGGCACAGGATCCCAACCTGTGGGAAGCGGGCAAGCGAATGCACTGGGAACGCCTGACTCGTGCACATGACTGGATCGACGCCGCTCTCACCAAAGCGGGCACGGTGACGATTGGCTTTGCCGACGGTTCAGCGGCGAGCGTGACGGCGGTCCCGGTCTGCACCACGCGGTTTGAAATCCTGGGCGATTCCAAAACGGCGGTTGCGGACGGATCGCGTGTGGTCATCGGCGCGCGCTTTCCCGGATTTGCCTATGAGGAAGACGAGGTGTTTGCCGGCGTCGTCGCTCATGAGCTGGCGCACAACCTCCTGGGCCACCGCGACTGGCTTGAACGCAACAAGCGCAAACGGCGCCACGTCCGCCTGACCGAGCGCGAGGCCGACCGGCTGATGCCATGGATCATGGCCAACGCCGGGTTGGATCCAGCGGGCGCCTACCGCTTCATGACACGCTGGGGCAAGAAACACAGTCTTGGTATCTTCCGCGCGCGCACACACGATGGGTGGGACGAGCGCGCGGAATTTATCGCCGCCGAACTGCCGATCATCGCGGACCTGATGGAGCGCGAAGGCAAAGCGGACTGGTCGGTCCATTTCCGCCGCGAGATTGACCCCAATAAGGGCCTCGACATCGCCCAGCGCGACTGATCCGCCGCCCTCTGGCGCGCCCATTCGCCCGCGCGCTGCGGTAAAAGCCGCTGCCAAGCCTGAAAAAATGGGCTACACCACACGATTATGGCTCGCGCAATGCCCATGCTGCCAATCCAGCCAACCCCGTTCTTCGCCAGCAAGAACCGGGCGTTCTGGAACCTCCAGCTCGCCGGTTGGGGCGGGGCGTTTCTGCTGCGCGCGGTGACAGCGTTCACCAACGGGCTGCCGCTGAATTATCTGATCCTGATCCTCGTGACGACGATCACCGGCTTTTCGATCAGCCTCGTCTTGTCGGTGATCTACCGCGAGCTGATTGGCCGCAAGCCTTTCATCACCTGGGGCGTAACCGCGCTGGTCTTGATCGGGGCGGTGATCGTCTACGGCTCGATCGATGTGTGGTCGCAAAGCATCTATTACGGCGACACGCGCGACGCGAATTTCGCCCAGCGCTTTATCGGCCTCTCTTTCATCCCTTTGACGCTGCTGGGCGGCTGGAGCGCGCTCTATTACGCGATCAACTTCTTTCTGACGGTGGAGCGCCAGGCCGACCGGCTAGAGCGGCTCGAAGCGCAGGCAACCGCTGCGCAGCTGGCGATGCTGCGCTATCAGCTCAACCCGCATTTCCTGTTCAACACCCTGAATTCGATCAGCACGCTGGTGCTCCTCAAGCAGACCGAACCGGCCAACGCGATGCTCACCCGGCTTTCGAGCTTTCTGAGGCACACGCTCATCACTGAGCCGGGCAGCCAGGTAACGCTGGAGCAGGAGATCGAGACGTTGCAGCTCTATCTCGACATCGAACGCATGCGGTTTGAAGAGCGTTTGCGGACCCATTTCGAGATCGAAGAGGCCGCCCTTGGCGCCCAGATGCCTTCGATGTTGCTGCAGCCGCTGATCGAAAACTCGATCAAATACGCGGTTGGCGCACAAGAGGAAGGCGCGCGCATCTCACTCAGCGCGCGCGTGGTGGGCCCGCGCTTGCGCTTGCAGGTCGACGACACCGGGCCGGGCGCCGACCTGACCCCTCGATCGACCCGCGAAGGCACCCCCTTGTCGACCGGCGTGGGTCTTGCAAATATTCGCAACCGCCTTGCGCAAGCCTATGGGACTAGCCATCTGTTCGAAACCCGCTCGCAGCCAGGCGGGGGATTCACAGTGTTGATCGAGTTCCCCTTCCACACCGCGCGCGAAGGCGCGGCGTCCGCCGAAAGCGGCGGCGAAGGCTCTGCCATAGGCACGCAGCCCACCGCATCCGACCCACGCCCCGCCAATCAGCCTGTTTCTTCCGCCCCCGCATACGATCAG
>ERZ1740065.3315-NODE-3315-length-10086-cov-12.245639_pt1 | contig 10086 bp, 4 predicted proteins | sample MGYA00581738_ERZ1740065 | MGnify/ENA primary metagenome ERZ1740065 (study PRJEB43018, sample SAMN04849749) | marine metagenome | isolation source: floating plastic debris | place: Pacific Ocean | collected 2008-09-01 | study: EMG produced TPA metagenomics...
CAGAGGTGGTAAATTCTGTGTGAGATAGAAGAGGTGGCAGCTTTGGGCCACGGTATTTTATGCATTTGCACAGTGTGAGTCGCTCAAAGAAAGCGCACGATACAGTTCGGCTCTGATTGGTCAATGCACAGCCAATGAACGATTCCATTACATTTTAAGCGTTCTTGCTTATGCATCAGGTGAAACCAAATCACCAGCTGGGTGGCCCTCTCACACCGCTCAGATACATGAACTGATGGTATTGTCTGGTGGCCATCGGTGAAGTGTGAATGCGGCTGTAGACCGTGTATTTTATAGCTATTTCGATCACAGATTCCCCTGAATTATGATCACCGTTAGCTTTTGTGGAGAAAGTAAAACAGCGAACAGCCAAGTATACAAACAACCAAACAAACAAACAAATAAACACCGAAGAGTTTTGACTGGTAGATCTAATGATGCTGACAGCATTTTCAAGGCTGATCAAAGATCTAAATCTGCAGGGAGAGACAAAGAGAGAGCCATGACTGCCAGTCCTAGTTAGCTTACGTGATGATGCAACGAGGAGAGAAATAGAGAGGATGCCACCATATCTGCCACAAATATGGTGTATGAAGCATAATCTACGGAACCATTTACTTTCAATCCTAGAAACACCTCACTAAGTGATTAATGGTGGTCAAAAAACTTGGCTTTTGTAACTAGCCCATCGGTTGGAGTGTAATTGTCCGCATACCTCTGTGTGTGTCCATGCCTCGGCTTACTCTCAATTGCTAGCAAAGTTCTGAGCATGTTGGTTTTGTTGTCCATACGGGTGAGTTAGTGAATCGCAGGAATTGCGCAGATGCATTATTTTGTTCACTGCTACAAAAATCAGCTTTTGTCATTCCCCCGTCGATATCCATGCATCCAGCACATGTGCACATCAGCGGGAGTGAGTGGGAGTGAGCGCGCATCAGCCCCACATGCAGGGATGTGCACGAGGGCCATGCGTGCAGATAGGTGGGAATGAGCGCATCCATGAGCCCACATACGCATGCATAACAACGGGAGATTCACAAAAGCCCAAAAATCATAAAAAACTTAACTGCTTGAGAGATTTATGATTGCACAAAATCCGCAGAAACCAGATATTTTTGTCTTGCTCAAGGAACTAAACTTTATTATGTGCATTGGCTTTCATGTCTAAAAATGCTCCCATGGAGAAACTTCTGTGGGCGAGTCACTCACTCGCATGGAAGACTACTCCAGCTAAACTCCCAAGTTTGTCACCAATTGTAAGCGAGCCAAGGTGTGCAAAAGCACACAGGCATGCAGACAATTACAGTTTCAATCAACATGAGAATTATGAAAGCCATGGACTGAGTCATGAAAATTGGTATGCTGGCCATCTCAAGCAACTGGGCCAGAACATATTTGGATAGTTGAGCCAGAGTACATGAGAGATTATGCTCAAAGCCTTGGGAGTATCACAGAAGCCATACTCGACTATTCGCATATTTGGCATATTCGGCAAGCCTTCAGATCTATAAGCTGTGAGACTCATACCTCAATACTAATCAGTAAAATACCTCACCCGGTATGATGCATGCTAACATCATGATCAGTTCGAAAATCTGCCAACAATCGAGGTCTGTTTCTTCTTTGTTGAGTTCATCCTGGTCGTCATAAGTCTGAACATCCAGGTTCTCCTCGGATGGATGGTCGGAATCGGTGGTGGCATTAGACACAACGTCGTCCTGATCAACTGAGCTCATGTGCTCATCTTCGGAGCATTGGATCGGTGCGATACTAAAAGGCTCCCCAAACTTGCCTTCTTGAGCCATTACCGCTGAACAAAATAGAATCATTTCAAGAAGCCATTCTTCAGAATTCTCGAAAGTCCATGGAAGAGAAACAGGAAATGATCCAAAATGGCTAAATAACCAACAGCACACGGTAGTTAAGCCATATACATATCTACATGCTTTTTTTTCCACTCTCCGAGATTTTGCTGGGACACTCCCATATTTTAGCCATCATAAATTAGGATAAAACCTGTTATCATTGATTCTCTGACGTTCTCCTGTGGATTAGAACTATCTCGCTGAACTGAGCTCAAAATGTCAAAATATTAGCTTTAGGGGTAGCGCTACTGAGCTATGGCTTCTCAAAGTTCAGGAAACTGAATGTCCAGTATTTCTAGCATCATTGGTTGACAGGTATATGATCATGGAGGTGAGAAGTTTTCAGCAGCGTGCAGTACAGCTGGGCATACAATCAGAGTTGACCAGCTGATAAACTGTGTTCATGTGCATGGATGAACAAACCCCTCACCAAATACTTGATTGCAAGCACTGTATTCTTTAAATATTTTATATGCATGCACAAATACAAAGAGCATAACAATCTAATGTATATCATTGAATCATTCAAGCTACCACACAAATGCTTACTGTACTGTATTTCACACTAAGGCAAAACAATGCGATTGAGCAAGGCTGATAACTGTGTAATTGGCTGTGGTGAACTGTTTCAATCAAGGGTTGGGAGCGGTTGAATTCTTTTGCACGAAGAGATAAAAAAAAGCTGTGAAAGATCAATTCAAGTCACTGCAGCTCATTATGTAAACATAGCTAGATGTAGTTGTCTAATTTTTTCTTATTAGCCTTAATATGTTACTGAAAAGCTTTAAAAAGTAGCATTAGTGGATTGAATGAAGGGTGGCTGGGAGTTTGACATCTCTACCAGGTTGGATTTCAGTTACAAGCCTCTGCTACTTAGGATACCATCAGCAAATATTTTGTCAATGTAACTTATAGCCTCCCATTTTCTATTCCACTGATGGTGTCATAAATAATGTGTGCAAGCTTTTTGACGGTCATACTTGGGAGAAATGACTGGATAAACATTTCATGAGGTATCTGGTGGATGAAAGGTTATGATTCAGCATTCCAAGAGTCCTAAGAGTTGTCTGCATACTTACTAACTACCCTGTAGTTACAGAGTGTGACAGTATGAAACCGGCTAAAAGTTGAAAGTGACTGCGGCTCACCTGAGGGTTGGGTGCTTGTTGTCTTTAGTGGCAATCAATTTAAACTAGCTGCAAGTGCCTGCAAGTGGTTGTTACATGATTGTATTTGTTTAGTTATGGGAATTCCTGTTGCCAGTGGAGTGTTATTTCCATTGCTCCACCTCCATACGCTTAGGAGCAATTTTGAGTATGCTTGAATGGGTGCACAGCTGCGAGTTTATTGTTTTCATAGCATTGAAAAATAATTTAGGTACCTGGGTGTATATTATGAACAGTAGTCTGTCAAACAATGCTCCATAGCTATCATGCTCTTTTTATATCAAAATTTGGGCATTCTTTACTTTTATGTCGGTATGCCTGCCTAAAAAGCGCATTTTTTGTATGCACTTTGTCTGATATGCTGGCTTAATTTTTTTCACAGTTATTCCGCAGTCTACACGCACTCTATCCGCAGTGAACATCGACGCCGGCATGCCTCCAGGTCCTCTTTGTATCCAAAGGCATTATTGAGCTTTTCAAGCATAATTCGTTGTATCGATACGAAGATACTATCGTGTACATAGCAGTACGAAGAACATGGCTTGTGATATGTGTGCCCATTCACTTCCGGTGTGTTGTTATGGTTTCGTTCCTGAGTAGGTATGGTTTGTGGCTCGAGACGAAGTATTATCCCATGTTTCTACAGAGACGTACTATGTCCTCTGATTTAGGCTGACAATAACCTCCCTGTTATTAATGTTCTTCATGATAAACTCATCCTTAGGATATCATTCCATTATCCAACTTGTGGCCGAACAATAGCTACCATACATCGCAACAGGTGTGCCTGTGTTCATTCTATGCATAGCATTCAGTATTGTACATGAACACAGCGAAAGGGTGCTGAAAATGGGCTAAGCGTGTGATAAGCCATGCCAAGGTCCACAGCGATGAGTGGTTGTACTTGTACCTTCGTGTTTACAAGTGGAAAAAGTGGAGGGGTGAACCAGATCCTCACGGAGTGTTTTATCGTCTTCTGCAAGGCATTGCTGCAGTATACATAGTGACATGGTGGAACAACTCATCGTCATAGTTGTTGTTATACAATAACAACAGTGTTGTAATATCTTTAGATTCTCTTTGTTTTGCTTCTCAATTGTTCGGCGCTCAGACTTGTTTACAACGACTTGAAAAATTGTAAAAAATACTTATTTAAGTTACGATTTCTCTTTCTTCCTGCTGCACTCTTCTACCTATGCTGGTCTGCATCGAGATACCGTAACCTCTCCCCTTATTTCAATCGTATCTAACACCTCAGGATCTATTTTTCTCCTGCACGTAGCATCCAACTCTGATATCGGCTCTTTCTGCCACTACGCCATTGTTGCACCAACTACATAAAGTAATGCAAATATGTAACTTTGGGTCTTCAGTAGTAACATGTGATGTGATGTGATTTTGCTCACGTCCTTGTAGCATGCCTCATGTTGCTTGTACATGTAGTATACATGTTTGCACCGCCGTACACTTTACCGATGCTTTCCTAGTAAACCCAGGCCTCCATGTATGGATGTGAATCTACCCTGCTGTCTAACGTCATGCAGCCACGTGCAGAACTCTGCTGCTGCCTTTGGAGTGTCCACTATGGAAAACATGTAATGCGCAGTGTATGCAGCCATGATACAGTCAGGTGACCTTGTCCGTTAGTTTAACTCCACCTCTACTGAACTGCCGTTGTGTCGCTGTCAGCACTAACGGCCAGATGAAACCCACGGGATGTACTCGGTGACTGTGCAGAACATTCTGGCTGATTCTCAGGTGGTGGTAAAATACGCCGTGTTTGGTTGAATTCTGTGGGTTCGGCTGTGAAAGTGCCGTAACATAGTACATCTACATGCATGGCAGCATATTGTAGCAAGTGCTAGTTCCACTGCCTTACGTTGTTCCCGAATGTCAATGGTGGTGGCTGTGGTGGTGGCTGCGTTGGCGGTTGTTGTGCAACAGCTATTTCTTATGTTCACATGTCAATTTTCGATGATGTGGCTGTCCACATCAAATATGTTTGCCAGCCGGGTCCTGTGACTATATGACACGCCATCTACAAGAGAGCAGTGCATAGGCATATTGTATGCTTGTTATAAGATTATTGAGTGAAAACCATAGTGCCAACTGGTGGTAGAGATTATGAAAGAGTCACCGAAAACTTTCTCTTGGATCACCAACAGTTAAACTAATAGTGGTGTTGAACACCATTCCTTTGCCTGGCCCTTGCCCCATAGGTCATTCTCATTTTAAGACATATCCACATTATTACATCAAGGGAAAAGCTATATTCATAAACAGGTGACCAACCAATTTCCAAGTAAAGTCTGCAATATATAAGACATGTCAGCTATTTCTTATCGCACGTCCTGGCAGCAGGTGATGCTGGAGAGACGATGAAGAATATAATTAATAAATGGGACTCTATTCTCTTTACATGTTTTGCTGCTGACGCAACACAATGGGGATCAACCCTAAGATCGTGTTACCAGGCCAAGTGATTCAATCAAGGATCGGAAATCCTTTCACCATCTAAGACCTATAGTGAGTCCTACCTCATAATCTTTTAAACATTATTGATCACTATTGTCAACATCTTTGTGTGATGTACGTCTTGCCCCTGCAATATTTTTGAGAAACACAGCTCTTGATCTGCCCAAGTGGTTTGCAACCAGGCAGCAGTTGATGCTGGAGAGATCATGAAGAATAGCATCAATAAAAGGGGTCTGTAGTCATTGATAAATAATTTGTATTTTACTTGTAGGACTTAGAATACTCAGGGACAAATTTTTGGTGCCAGATCTCTGACCTACATATACCTGAGACCTGTGCTTTACTGATGCCGCACTCGAGCCGCTGCAGCAATAATAAACTGGGTTCTGACACGTACTGAATTCAATATTGACTGGAGCAAGGTGGAATAATATGGAGCATCCTAGCAGGGGCGCAAATGCCTTTGTCAGTAATAATAGTAACAGTAATAACATTCCCATTCAAGCCTGACGTTGAGACCCTTTTTGATACATCGCTTATGCATACACCCAGATAGCACTGCAAACGCTATAAGATTTGGCACCATTGAAAATTTACCAACTTAGTTGTAAATTCATAGCTATACTCTACATGCCAATCATATTGCTTGTAACATATCAGATTCCGTTATGAGCTACACAAATCATGGATTGAATAAATGCCTGAGTGCCTATTGCAGTTAAAATCCAAATTTATACCCAATAGCTTACAAGTAGCGGAAATACTAGTCAGTTGGCACAAGTTGAGGCTGTGACATACCGAGATGAGATGTAGGAGAGCTCTGCTTTCTATTGAGTGTAGATAAGGGAGTAAATGGAATGCAAGCCATGTTTTTAATTGCACATATACATCAAGTTCTCACCATCAATGGGGAGTAATAGGTTAGTCGTGATCAATGATGTGTGCGATGCGCTGACTGCCAGTATTCAGCATTCACGGAGTCTCCATGACTCTTTGAATGCTGAAGGATACTTAAAGGTAAGTACCAAGTAACAGGTATTTCATTTTACATGTAGGATTCACACAGGAGGATAGATTTCTCTGCATTACAATTAGGAATCTACCAAAAGGGGTGATGCTGCCTCACCTGAAACGTAGGTGCCTGCCATCTTCACTGGCGATCAGGTGTCAGTGGCTGTTAGGTGATAATATTTGTTTATGACTGAGGATTCCTGTTGGTAGTAAATATTAATTTCCATTGTTTATCACCAGGGATGGGGGGAAGGGGGCATCTGGTCACGCATGAACAGACATGTGGTTAATGAGCGCTGCAATGCTAGGTCACTCAATTGATTTGGGTTTGATAAACTAGGTAGAGATATAGCGATCTATGTTTCACATGTCTCTTAGCTCTCAGACTGTATAATATGTTTGTCTCTATGAAAAATTCCTCAATTAATCCTTGTCTACTGATGTGCCATATATATCAATTATATCTGAACTCCCTGAAGCATGAGATTGCATTGTCGGTACAGGTAGATATTATATGTGGTGCATGATGGGACAACTCCCAGTACTTGACTCATCTATTGATGTTCTCTGTTTAGTGGGTACAATTATAGGAGTAGGAGTAGGAGATAACTCAGTGGTGGAGTCTGCACCTCGAGACATGCAAGTGTTGAGAGGTGGTGGGTTCAAATCCCATTTAACCCTCCTGCTGGGCCCTCATTCCGCAGATGTGCTCCGACGTGCTTAGAAACCGAGAGCAACCTGGCGCCGCATTTGGCAGCCTTACCCTTAAGGGTACTTTATTTCTTAGTGTGCAAGCATGGAGACAGCTCACGATTTTAACTGAACTTTCAAATTTTAATCACAGGTGTGTGGCTGTGCGATGAGTGCAGTTGTATTTTCTGTTTCCACTTACTACTAACGGACAAAAATAGTTGAAGCAGACCTTTTCTTTGATGCTGGGCGTCAGTAGCGTTAGCCTGAATCCGCCCTTGTACTGTGTGTGTAGTTGATCATTCGAATGAATCAGCTCTGCAACAATATCCTTGACCAGACTTTTATAGCATCTATATAAATATGAAATGTTCGGCTTTTTTTACTCTTCTATCGGTAGGTGCGTCAGTTTTGTTAAGTTTAGACTAAAGCTTCTCAAGTGCGGTGAAAGTGTAATAAGTGCAGACAAAAGCCGGCGTAGCACCGGCGTAGCACCGGCGTAGCACCGGCGTAGCACCGGCGTAGCACCGGCGCGTGATTACGGCACACCTACTGATAGTAAAAAGTCCATGACTCGTGGGCCTTAAGTTTAGGGACTGGGGCAGAGTAGCTGAGAGCCACTGCATTTCTGATATCAAGAGCAAGGATAGTTGAAAAATTCAGTTTCTCTGACTTTGGAGAAAGTTTCAGGAGATTTTTTGATGAAATTGGAGTTCAAATCAATTGTCAAATGAGATGCTGTGTGGGTTCTGATAATTCTCACACGATACGTGACTAAGTAACCTTATCTACTACCATAATTCACTGCTTAACTTCCTTAACGGCTGCTCATGTTGTCATCAATATCTTTAATCTGAACTGCGTCCATTCCTTATCCATTAACCATTATCGAAATAATGAAAATGGCAGACCAGCTCTACCGCCGCCTGCGGAGTCAGCTTTCTTGGCTTAGAGAAGTGTCAATTCAATTCAATCCACGGTCTCAACGAGTCTAAAATGACCGTAAATCAATCAATTTAGCAACTCGAATGCAACTCGCCTCAAGTTAACTAACTCGAGCTCCCATCTCTGCTTGTAAAAACACAGAACATTGACCGAAAGTACAATCAGTACACTATATACCTGAAGCGTGTTCGGAAATATGATAATACTATGTGCTGTTTTTTAACCCTATTAAAAGTTCAGATGCGTCTGTAATGTATCATAGCAGTAAGCGGTGATATGACATAAAACCCAGCCTACTACTGTTCAACAATGGAGGGTTCTGCTGGGCAGTGCTTGTGAACAATTAGCTTCTTTCGTCCGGTTTTGTCAACTTATCGAATATGACACCGCTTCACGATGCTAACAGACGCTCTGATAAGGTCTTACTCTATTACACTGGATGACAGCAGGATTGCATGAACTTTCAAGCATTACATCACTCCTCAACTTAACCCTTAAGCTTAGTTTTCACTTTTTTGCTATGTCTCTGTGGTGCCGCAGATACGTAGAGCAGCAGGTGTGGACTCTTACGAAATGCATTATTGCGCAATGCATTGGGGCTATCCTTATGCCGCCGACAGTGCTGGGAAAGTTCAGTATGACAAAACTCTTGTGGAGCCATCACAGGCATAGCACGGCTTGCTGACCAGTCGCCAATAGCACGGTACTCACAATTGCCAGTACCATTGCTGATACCATTGCAGGCAATTGAGAACCAGGCTTTACTCTCAATGTACGCATTCTTTCCTTCTAGGTACGGCTCTGTCTTCCTACCCAGTTGCAAGTCACTGCACTATGTTACTGATTCGAAGCTCACTTTATAAGGCACATTATGATGTGTATTTTTCATCATGTATTTTTGCAATTGAATTACGTGAGCAAGTGAGTACACCGTTTCACTGTTTCACTAAACAAAAAAAGCATTCTGGTAGTGACTTAAGTTCCAGAGTCCCGTCCTGGCTATTGATGAACTTCTGGTTTCACCCCTGCGCGCGGTTTTATCTGCGACTGCCATGATTCGGTAGCCCTGGTAGCCATGCGCCGCTTGTACCTATTTAGAAGAAAAATCCTATACCAAACTAACACATGATGACCACTGCTCCCTCTGCATATAGCATCTGTTACCAACTCAATGTCGTGCGTAAAAGAGCCTCGCACATAGAACATTGTGGTAGTCCTGACACTAATTGGGGGAGTTGTTAAAAATGATGTTGATGCTGATGGTATCATTAATAAAGGTCATGACAAGCGGCACATAGTTTTGGCATATAGTATCAGGCACAGAATAAGGTAAAGGCATGAGATAACATAGCAGGTGACCCTTAGTTTCTTGACCCCTCAGAAGCACTAAGGGATGAGAAGTGAAGACGATATATTACCAAGGCTCTGCTTCAGTCTCCGGATATAACTTTGTACGGCGACGACCTCAGGGTGTTGATCATCATAGAATCCTGATAGAATTTCCAAACATTTCTGGAAGTGATCCAATGCTGCTGTGTGATGTTTTTGTGTCCGATACATCTGGCCAATGTTGAAATAGTCGATTGCGATGTTAAGGTGGCCTAAATCGATGTGGACAGCTTCTTCAATGGCAAGACTTTTCTCATGAAACTGCAATGCCTTTGTGTACTCTCGTTGTAACTGGTACACACTGCCAATGTTGGAGTAGTCTATTGCGATGTCAGGGTGGTCCACATCATCATAGACAGCTTTTTTTATGAAAAGACTTTTCTCATGAAACTGCAATGCCTTTGCGTACTCTCCTTGTGACTGATACACACTGCCAATGTTGGAGTAGTTGATTGCGATGTCACGGTGGTTCCCATCACCGTGGATGGCTGTTCTGATGGCGAGACTCTTCTCATGAAATTCCAATGCCTTCGTGTACTCTCCTT
>ERZ1740065.3316-NODE-3316-length-10086-cov-11.252118_pt1 | contig 10086 bp, 9 predicted proteins | sample MGYA00581738_ERZ1740065 | MGnify/ENA primary metagenome ERZ1740065 (study PRJEB43018, sample SAMN04849749) | marine metagenome | isolation source: floating plastic debris | place: Pacific Ocean | collected 2008-09-01 | study: EMG produced TPA metagenomics...
CCCCCCCTCCCCCCCCCCCCCCCCCCCCCCCCCCCCCCCCCCCCCCCCCCCCACTTGCTAAAGTATTGCAGGTCAGTGCTAGCCTGACCATTGGTCTGTGCAGTATACTGATATGGAGGCAAATAGGTATGCCTCTTTTTCTACTTTCTGAATGCTCATGCCTGACTTATGTGCTCATTTCAGCTTATAATTATCATTTACTTTCAGTTGCACCAAAATACTACAATACAGTCTGTGACCCGTTGCTGCATTCTGTGCCGGTTAGTGTCAGCTGGCTCTTACACAGTAACTGAAGGTAGAAGAAGCTAAATAGGATTCCCCCCCTCCCCCAGTAACCAGGAGGAGGAGCTCACCTAGCCATAGTATCGCCTGATTGACATCAAATGGGTACTTCATATCACCATCGACAAGTCCTGGCGTATCGACAAACGTCACCAGACTGAACTTCTTCTGCTTGGAGGTGCTGATCTCCGTGGTAAGGTAGTCAGTCACGCCTGTGGTGAGACAATGCAATGTATATAGACAGTATATAAACTGCAATCTGCCAACAATGGGAACCCTTCACAGCGCACAGCTAGAACTAATAAAAAAATACATGAGTGAGGGAGCAGGAGGGCTACCGGTGCTAATCAAATTACCTTCAGTCTGACGGAGCGGTTCGAAGTGAGGATAAAGATGGAGTGTAGCATTGCCCTGTGAGACAGAGAGAGTCACATTGCGGTATTATAACTCATGGACAGGATCTCTACGGGCTCATCTCGGCAATAAATCACCTACCGTCAATGACTCTCGCTTTCTACCACTGGTAACAAATGTAAACCCTTGTGTTTCTATGGCAACTCCTGTTCTCTGCACGTGTTCCTCAATGTACCTTCAATTAGCACAAGTAGTGTAAGCATTGTGGCCATTTTGGTGCCGAAGGTACTAAACTCCTGGCTGATTTAAGTTGACAGCATGGTCACGGTGTCAACATCTTTTGAATCCAGAACATGAGCATCTTTTGTAGCCCACTTACCAATTGATAAAGGAGCTTTTGCCAGCTGAGTGATTCCCAATCAGCAGGACGGTGATCTTTTTCCTAGGAGCCAAAAGGCTAAGTTCCATATCTTTGGCAACTTTCACCAGACCTGAGAACGAGTCGGATTCAATCAGTAATACAAAGGTTCAAAACCCATAAATGCAAATTAAAGGGGATCAATGGCACAATACTGTGAAATTAAGTGAATTCGAAGAAGGATCAAACGAATGACATCAATTACATAATATCATATTGATGCCACGTCACTACAACAGCTGATCAACAGGTCAGAATAAATAAATCAACCCGTATATAGTAGTACCAACCTTTCTCACTTTCTGTGTACAAGGTATGACATTCTTTAAGTATCTTTTCATTCACTGACACTGTAGCAGTTTCAGCTGCATTGGCAGAACTTCTCTGCTTCAATTTCCCAGACATCGTACAAGTACTAGTAGCCACCGGTCGAAATGCAGTTTCTGAAACTAGCGGTTTTCCATCACCAAGAGCTGCACATCCGCACATACGTGTTGCTAATTATTGATAATTTACGATAAAAATAGGAATAGTTTGTCATATATCGTGAACACATTTTCTGTTCATTTATATCTCAGTGAAACATATGATGTTATTTTCTGTCGAATTGTTATGTTTTCAATTGCGTATCAGTCTCCATGGTATCCTGTCTCCCCGAAATCATGGCGAGACAAATGAACGAGAACCCTCTAGGCCCTAATATACTGCTTACTGGTGAGAATCATCGTTTTAATCATACTGTTTTCGCATGATTTATGGGTTTAGATGGTTTTAAAGGTGGAATTGTTTATTTCAGGTACTCCTGGGACTGGTAAATCTACGCTCGGAAGAGAGCTCGCAGACAGAACCCAGCTGAATTACATCAATGTTGGCGAATATGCTAAAGACAACGATTTCTTTGATGGCTATGACGAAGATTACAAATGTCCAGTCCTTGATGAGGATAGGGTGAGTTACTCAGGCGTTTTTGCTGTTGTTGGTGAGGTAGATGCTGACTACCGAAGCACAGATCTGCCGTAACGTTTACCTTACATTCGCATTGGTAGCGATAGGCAGTCCGTATACACCAGTTTTTACTCGACCCAAACCGACATACAGATGGACATAGCTCCACGCGCAATAGACGGGTAGATAAGTAAGTTGGAACTGTTTGGAAAATCCTGACCACATAACTAGTTGTGGACTGCCTATCTCTGCCAATGTGACCAGATCAAGGTCAAATGTGCTATGGAAATTATGGTGAATCTGGCCTAATGCAGCTGCTGTTTGTTCGTATCATCGGTTTAGATGCATGAAAATGAATTTAATTAGTTAATTAAATTAGCATGAAAAGTAAAATTCCAATGTATGAAGTCTGGGAACCCGGAACATTCCTCTCTTCAAATTATCTCCCAGTTTCATTTTCTCCAGCTTCTCGATGACTTAGAAGACACCATGCAGCGAGGCGGAAATATCGTCGACTACCACGGCTGCGACTTCTTCCCCGAACGCTGGTTCGACATCGTATTCGTTCTGCGATGCAACAACAAGAACCTCTTCAACCGTCTGGAGGCCAGGTAATCCAGTTTTCTACGCTGATCAGTAAGTTATATAGCGTGTATGTGAATGTGACCATGGTTTGTTATATTACCAGAGGATACAGTGGTAAGAAGCTGTCAGACAATGTGGAGTGTGAAATCATGCAGACACTACTGGAGGAGGCTAGGGAGTCATACTCCATTGAAATCGTCCATGAATTAAATAGCAACACGCCGGAGGAGTTAGAACAAAATATGGAGCGGATATGTTCTTGGATTGAACAGTGGCAAAATCCATCGTCATAGCAACAGAGGCTGCAATGCATTATCGATGATATGACTGTTATTATACACAGAGGAACATTAACCAACTCATTGCTCCATTTTGTATACCGTTTATTTAATACGTTTATTTTTAATTATGGTAAAAATTGGCATCAATTCGGACCTTACCATAACATGTTGAATAGATACCATGTATCGTAGCTTTTACATGAAATTCATTCATCCACCCTGACACTATTCTACCAGCTATTGCGCAGCGATCCCTCCGCTGTACTTCAAGCTGCCATCTCTGCTGGTTGTGGAGATGTTATCGGTGGGAGGACTTGGAACTTGGCGGAGCCAATGCGACTGCTGTGAGGGTTTTCAGAATCGGGTTTAGTGTAAGACATAGAGTTAGGGAGGTCTGTATCTCGGCCGCTGCCTGACATGAGCTGTATTCTGTCCACCATCTCAGTCGGTAGGCTTCCATCCTCTGTCTTATCTCCTCCTAATGGCCAAAACATTACTGGTAAGAGCAGACAACTCCAACTATTACCTGACAACTGCTATTTCTCCCAGTACCTTCAATTCTATCAGCGATGGTGCCTTCTCTGCTCTTGTTGTTGGAGGCCCGTGATTCGCTGCTACTGCTGTTAGAAGATGAGCTGCTGCTACTGCTACTACTGCTGCTGCTACTGCTGGCAACGGATGGTGCGTTCCTTGACATTGGCCTTGTGTTACCCAATCCCAGTTGATTCGGTAAATCAGCTGGCGCTGTTCTTGGCATTCTAAACAGACACAGCATAACCATGTAAAGGAGAGCAACTACATCTGACTAGGGCTATGGTCTTGGTTGCGCAATGAGTGCTTTCAACTGACCGCTCTACTATCTGCTCATATAAAGACGACATGTAGCCCACGACTGCATCCTTTGCCTGCTCTCTTCGTCTAATGAAGGATGCTTCCAGCTACAACACGTTACAGATGCTGTGAAACGTGGAGCTGTAGTGAAAGTGTGTAAGAAGTATATACTAGCACATGTGCACTCACCACACCACCCTTTGGACTGTTGTCATGTAGGTTGGGCACTCTAGCGTAACCCCTGCCTCCCGTATCTGGCCGGGAGTCGTGTTTGCCTGATCCTGACCCTACCGATTGTCGATCTGGTGTCTTAGATCCCTCGGATCCTGCCGGTGACTGCGTAGACATCCCCAGGTACTCCATAATCAGACGTCTCAGCGTCTTGTATGCATCGACAATATCATCTGAAATAGTAGACCAATGAAAACAGGGGACATATTTTTAAGGGAACATGTCTGTCTTTGAATGGGGCTGCTACGTACCACTGTTTATTGTGTAGTCGAAGAAGCCAGGATGTTCCTGGTTGAATGTTGTGTATAACGATGTTCGTTTGAGTATCTCGTTAATGTGCCCATCTGTGTAAATGCCTTGAGCCCTCAATCGCTTTTCGTGTGCCTCTTTCTCCAGCGGTAAGATAAGTACGTATCTCGGCGCAAAATGTGTCTTCTTCAGCGTCAGAACACCCTGATCGTCATGACAACTAGTGTATATTTAGTGTCATCATAGTTAGGTTTTCGGGAGAGTATGACCAGATTTTTTAACAAACCTCCAGCTCCATGTTGACAACGGAGGCCAGGCCTTCAGCAGCGACAGTTTCGATCGAGTCTATACTCAGTCCGTACCATTGGCCATTGTACATGTTGGTCTCGATGAAGCAGCCAAGCTTAATCAGCTCCTCAAACTCATCTATACTGCAGAACTTGTAGTCCCTGCCGTGCACCTCTTCCTGGTGTCGTCGTCGCGTTGTGTGACTGACACTGTTAACAAGTGGTTGCAAAATGACTTACAGATTTATGCTGAATCCACTGCCTTGTGACCTGCCATTTTCTATTGATTCTAAATATTTATGAGAAGCAATAGCACCAACTGTTCCCGCTATCTCACACATCTTTTTATGATTAACTGCATCTCATGCAGGTAGAAGTCTAGATTCACCAGACCTTCGACAATGCACCTACCCATAGCCAAAATAGTCTGAGAACTCCTCCACTAGCTTTTGTGCGAGGTCTCGTTTTCCTGCTCCTTGAGGCCCGACGAGGACGAGCATAGGATATGGTGTTTCTACACTCGGCAGTGTGCTAGATAAAACAATCATGACAGCATCACTGCAGTATAGCTAACATTCTGAATGGTATTGGATGAAAATTACCTTTCCAACACTCTCTTGGGCTGGAGGAAAGAATAGACAGTGTGCATCACGTGATCCCTCTGAGCTACAACTTCCATCGGTGGGTCAAAAAGGTTTGTTGCAGATACCTGGAGGAAGAAGTCGCATGAATAAACAAACGCGCGTCTGGCCAAGTTTGGTTTTGCGAGAGAAACAGCGTTTACTACCTTTTCCTTTACATCAATTTTTCTTCGGTCAAGTTCCTTCAGCTTTGGAATCCTGAATAGTATGAGCAGCCTGTAGTCTGGGAGCTCGTTTATCGGATTTCTGGAGAGGTTAAGGTCTCTCAACATGTTCAAGTCTTTTACAAACTTGATTTCAGTAATGTCTATCACCTGCAGGAAATTGTAAATTACAAATTATAATAGTAAATTATAATTTATAATATTATAGATTAATATATAAATGATATATATTATGGAGTAATATATGGTACATATAGTAAATTACATTGCATCTCACAGCAGTGTTACACCCGATCACCCGGCAGGAACTGTAGATCTGTATCTTACCTCATTGCATTCCAGATCTATAGACTCCAGGAGGTCATGCTTCTGAAGTCCTGCCAAGCTTCTGATTTTGTTACCTGATAAGTCAATGCTTTGCAGAAGAGTCAAGCATTCCAAATTGTCTATGCTGTTGATCTCATTGTATTTCTATGGAAAGAGAGCAACCTTGTATTGTGTGCTGGTGTTGATGACTAAGAGGGTTGTCATACTTGTACTCCTTACCAGGCAGAGTTGTCTGATTGGCAGTCCCTCCATTCCTTCGACTTTCTTCACAGTGTTATGGGCTAGGCTCAAGTATTGTAGACGACTGCAACTTGAGAGACCTCTTATCTCTGATATGCTGTTGTCTACAGAAACGAAACAAAATCAGTCTTCACAAATTTGGGAGTGCGATGATTAGTTGATAATATGCGATTAGCTCAGTGGAACTCACTATCGAGGTTAAGGCGTTCCAAAGCTGTGTAGTTGCTCAGATCTGGGATCTCTTGTATGGAGTTGAAAGAGCAATCGGCAATGCGCAGGTTTCTCGGAGCAGGATGCATGCCGAGACATTCAGTAAGCTGATTGTGTGAGCAGTCCAACTCGAGCAGATGTTGAAGACAGCTAAGAGCTGATATATCTAGAAAAGCCACCAGCACACTTTGTATATCACGTGATCATCCCAGATTGGTTCAGCTAGTAAAAATCTCGCTATCACCTTGTAAGTCATTGTAGGACACGTCAACTTTTTGCAGATGTACATATTCGTTCATGATTGAGATGTCGATCAGTTGATACCCCTGTAATTTGTAACAACAGCGAGGTGTTTTAAAAATATTTAACTAATAAATGTGTTTACGATATACTGGGTTTTTGTATTTACTGCAATAGTGCAGTCCAAGTAGACCAGTGAAACACCGTAAGCATCACGACCAAAATTCTTGAGACCTCGAGCCACTGTTTCATCATCGAGAATTCCTCCCTGTGACAACTGAAATAAATCAACATCACATAGAGCCATTGTAGCTAACGACAGTATTTTTTACATTGACGGTTGAACGAGGAGAGGAGGTGACTACCTGTTCTTCATCTTGTCTGTTTGCATAAGATGCCGTCGTGACTGCTCCAGTTTCAGCATCCATGTCACAACACTCGTCTGCATTTTGAGTTTCATCTGGAGCTTCATCGAGCTTCAGTATGTTTGTTGGATGAGTGAGCATGAGATTTTGCTCATACAACTCATCCTCAAGGTCTGGTGTGTACAGGTATCGAACTTGCTCTCCGTCGCCTGAGCTCGCCATTTTGCTGCTTCTAGGATACCCATTGATCCCGCACCAAAGTGAACAGCTTTCGAGTGGCAATATCATCATAAAAGTGGCTTATTAATCTTTTTCTTTGGACAAATAATATATTAAAAGGATGATTGAATTTATAAAAAAATGAAATATAACAAATATGTTTTCTTCTAATTTCTAACTAAAATTTAATACGTCATTATTGGGTCAACTTGTGCGGGCCTACTCTTTCCTCGTGAACATAGTAACGCACCTATGCCCTGAACGCACCTAATTTAATACAGTGTGCTTTTGTTTGTCAGGCAAATGTACATGTAGATGAAGTTTGACGATCATGTTTCCGAATATTGGTCGTGAGCCATACTTCAACATGGTAGTGTGAAGCTAAGAGAAAACGCGGTAAGGTTTCTTGGAGTTTTGCTACATATTCGCAACTGTGCTCTCTTTTGCTTTTCATAAATGATACATATATCCTCGCTGTGTTTTATTTCAGTTTAAGGCATCCTGGTCCTCTATCTGAAAGTCATGATATCATTGGAAGACTCGTACTTTTTTGACCAAAGCCCGTTCAGGCCACCAATAAGACGGTACAAGAAAACAGTGGAGGAATTGCCTCAGAGTCTGCGGTTTGCTCAGTTGAATCCTAAACTAGCAGGTTTCTACAAAGACTCCAAACAGGATGAAGACCAGGTTGATGCCTCAGAAGGTATTTAGGTCATTCCATTTGATGTATAAAGTCCAGCTTTAGTAGATCAAACCTAGTGCTTAGTCCCTGCCTAACTATCGGTGTGCAATATCATCGAGTGGAGATGGCAGGCAGGCCCATACCATACAGCCAATATCATGCATATGCTCTAGTGGAATTTTGTTTACTACAAATTTTCTCTGGGTAAAAGTAGAATTTCCACAACCTGATTTGGTTGGAGGGGTGGTGGAAATCCTTTGGATAGGCCTGCACAGCATCATCCTGCTCAGTTCATCGGCTTCAACACATATGTGGTTATACTTATTATAAGGCTAGTAGTATCAATGTGAATGGTTGATAAATATACTGATGCTGGTAAAGTGCTTACTTCTAGCCTGCTAACTTCACGCAGCTCCCCCTCCCTGCACTGATGTGTCCGAGAGCCAAGACTCGCCTATACATGCTAACTATGGCGACACTCAGGAAATAGTTCAGGCCTTTTGATAATGATATAATAATAATAATAATAATAATAATAATAATAATAAGATCATAATTGATAATAAAATATAGTAAATGAACTTTTCATAGATCTTTTAGCGTTTCATCTTCATGAGAAATCTGAGTCCCTTTGAGATACTATTGATTGCATACTATGGTGCACCCAATATGTAGATGGTTTGAATTAAAACCCTGTTTTATTTCTCCTATGCAATCGGGTCATCATCTCCACTATATATGTAACGTAATGCGGCACTCTAACTATGCTTGGCTCAATTCATTAATTTGTTCTGTGCCGAGCTACCAGGTGTTGTCAGATGTGAACCATATTTGATTGCTCAGCTGAGCTCATAAGGTGCGAAAATGTTTATGTTGATTTCCTCATGATTTCAAATGATGTAATTATATTATTAATTAATTAATTAAATATTGATAATAATTAATTAAATCATCAATTCACATTTCCAACTTTACTAAATTATAGGATTTGTACATTGATAAAGCCTTTACGCTTGCCCATGGCGGATTATGAGCGCTGTTAGTGTGTAATTATTCACCATGAAGAGATTAGTTGAACCATTTGTTATCCTGTTTTATTGTCTAATCAAAAGTCGCTCAATCGTAAATGGCGTGGCGCGTACCTGTATGTATGTATGTGTACCTATGTACGTGTAAATTACATTGCAGGTGTAAAGGACAGCATACTACCTGAGATTTCGAATACATTCGCATCCATAAAGAGCCAGATTCTCGCTGGGTTTTTGCCCGAGCAGGACACGACCCGCCAGGCTCTAGCTGACAGCAAACTCGGTAACGCTACCTGCGCCATGGCCTCTGGCTATTTGCTAATTAAACACTCGTAACCCAAACATTCTTTACGTGTCTCCTGTCCAACTGATCAGCCATAGATTGGATGACTGGAGTTCAAATCTAAACTCACAAAGAGACTCGTTGTACTGCTCAATCGCTGACCGAGCCCGCTTCATCAGCAGTCAATCTTAGACAAGCAATTTGCCTGTTATGTTTTTTGCCTGTTGTGCATGCGTTTGCGCCGAAACGATGTATTGGAATTGCATTGGTGCGCGTGTGTCCCCTATTTGAGATTGTGCACACGCATGTATGTATGCATGGGATTTGGAAATGGGCAATTAATCACTTGTCTCCATGAACAGCAATAGTAAATAATTGCCAAATCCTATATAACTAATGGCTTTATACTTGTAAAACTGCTTCAATTGGCAACAAAGCCTTTGCTTGTCGCACTGATCCTCAAATTGCTCTTTTACTAGCTGCCCCTCACGTGCTGGAGGAACTGGCCAGACTTCTGCCGCTGGTGAAGACATGCAAGAAGAGGATCACGTTCCCTCGCAGTTTAGAGCTCGTGCTACAAAGCATGTTTGATGATTTGATATACGATGCTAGGTAGGTGGTGACAACTCCCTCTATCATCGCTGACAAACATACTCCTATTTATCTGGGGATTTCCAATATTTCACTCTACAGCCATTGTATTGGTTTATTTTGGCCAGCCAATTTTTATATATGACCGATTGCTAATCGATCAAGCTGGTACTGGTCTCAGTCGTGGTTGTTTGGGGTTACTGAGAGTTCCTGTGACATGTCTGTAGAATCTCAACGCTCCTATTTATAGATGATGTATGATGACATATGTCTTATTAGTATCAGCTAAGGAAACATCAGCACCTGGTGGCAAGGCATCATTATAATATCATATGTCTCATAGAAGACAAGTATTTCCCAGGCGTTCCAGTATTTTAGGGATGAAACTGTTATTATTGGTTATTGTTTATTGTTTATTGGTTATTGGTTGCTATTGGTTTCCTAATGTTCTCCTGAGGTTCATTGGTTAGATATTACTCAAATATGGCATAACCCTAGCTGTAGGTTCCTGTACTGTAGAGGGTCAGGGGTCAGCTGTAGAGAAACAAATCTCCTCTAGAATAAAAAGAATAAAGAAATAAAAAAAAAGAAAAAAAATAAAAGAAAGAAAAAGAAAAAGAGAAATAAAAAATA
>ERZ1740065.3317-NODE-3317-length-10085-cov-11.474975_pt1 | contig 10085 bp, 5 predicted proteins | sample MGYA00581738_ERZ1740065 | MGnify/ENA primary metagenome ERZ1740065 (study PRJEB43018, sample SAMN04849749) | marine metagenome | isolation source: floating plastic debris | place: Pacific Ocean | collected 2008-09-01 | study: EMG produced TPA metagenomics...
ATGCAGCTGCGACTCTGCGTCAACCCTACCTCAACGCCCACTAGAAGCGTCTGGCTAAAGCGAACCTATTGTGATAGACCAATGGGTGCGCGTACTAACCGAGACACGAGGTCATGACCTTTCGGTAGCCAATAGCGGCTGATGTCAAACATGCTAGACATCGAAGCGTCGGGCGATTATCCAGACGGCGTGTCCACTGCTTTGTGACGCTTTGGCCCGTACGTGCTGGGTTCGCGCCTAGTGGGCGCAGGCCTTCATTGTCACATGTCAGACTAAATACCAGTTAGTAATTAGTTCTGCTGGGTCGATCATTATTTAGATAGATAGATAGATTTTTATTTATTTAAATTTTATTGAAGTGTTTTGCTCACAATGACCCAGTAGTCATTTTAGGTCAGCAAAACGGTGCGATCAAATAGTTTATGTAGCAACAACCCAGAAATCAGATACGAGTGAACTCGCATGTCATCCAAAGTGTGTACTAGGCACTGCTAGGCCTCGTGGGGCTCATGTTGCTAGAAACCGAAGGCATTTAAATTCCCCTGTTTCTATCAATCCTCGACTCTCAATTCCATCAATTCCAGATCCAAAGACTCTGGGTTTTTGTTCTAAGATATGTGAAGACAGTAAACCGCAGTTTGTTTATAGCTAAACCAGGATCAGTATTAGATGACTGTGCGTGATGCAAGCGCAGATCTAGAATAACGCGATTGACACCTTTGCATCGGTCAAAAAACCTGCCCCAAATATTTTATCTCTCGGCTAGTATAGATAGAGAAACCAGGAATGAACTCGTTTCACAGTCAGTCACCAGTCAGGCATTTTATACTCTTCTATTGTAACACCGACGTATCAGCGGCGCGTGATTCTGGCGCGCCTACCGGTAGAAGAGTAAAAACAAGCCACACCACAGTTACCATAGTTACCATAGTTACCATAGTTACCATAGTTACCACAGTTACCATAGTTACCACAGTTACCATAGTTACCACAGTTACCATAGTTACCATAGTTACCACAGTTACCATAGTTACCATAGTTACCACAGCTACCACAGTTACCATAGTTACCGCTAAATTATTGGCTGTTCAGTCAGAGGTAATCGATGATCTCTGGTTTATTCAACAGACAGAAGCTGATCTTTGGGCTGCTATGAGTCAATGAGGTCCTCATCAATCAACGAAATGCCTGGATCCGCCCCTGTGATGAGGATCACATTTGATACTCTCAACTTTTAGAATCAGTTCATTGTTGAGCAAAAGTTCTACCCACAGGTAGAATTGGTTTTCGGGAATATTTGGATTAGAGGTATCGATTGAATCGGTCGAAATGGACTCAGCATTACTGCACGTGTGATTCGTCAACGATTGCACGTAGCCTGATTCCCCATGGCCTGATTTCGTTATAGTTCCACGTCACAGTTTGCGACAAGTACACTTTGTGTCTACTTTGCGCAGTTTCTTTCAGTGATTTGCATGGCTGCTCTCCGCTGGTTGCTATCTGAAAATCAGGCTTAAATATGTCCTCCATTTTTATGGCATGTTACTAGGGCTTTCGTCATTTCATGATACTCTTATCTGTGAGTATGAGGGGGGATATAGCTCAGTGGTAGAGCAATCGGCTGCAGTCCGATAGGCCCTGGGTTCAACTCCCAGTGTCCCCTGTTTTTTTTCTCTCCAGTTTTCACAGCTGACTTATTTTTCTCTCTAGTTCTGATAGCTGACCTTGTTATTTACAGGAAACTTGTTCCGCTTGTGGTCCTTCTTCCCCACACACCAAAACCTGTAGAAGAGGAAAATGACAGCAGTATCAGTGACAGGTTCAACATAGTCCTGCAGGTCGCTACGAAAGTGCAGGTAAAACCGAACCCATAACCAGTCAACTCCAATACACACCGCACACAAAACTCTCTCGGACTCAGGCTAGCACTGCTGAAGCCTTTACATAATTCAAAAATGTGCCTTTATTGTTTCACTGGCTACTAGTAAGAATAGATAAAGAACCAGTTACTCATCTCACCTTAGACCATAAAATCAACAGACGCAAGCTGCTCTTCCGGCAGCTATGAGTTGATGAGCTTCTGCGTCAGTCAAGATGCCTGGATTCACCCCGGAGTGCGGCATGAGGGAAAACATGGGTTTCAGTACATGATTGTATCATATTGACGTTGTTTTCCAGAATGGTCTTGGACAGATAGCTGATAGCCTGGAAAGAGTATCAAAGTAAGTGGCAATGGTTGCCTTGACCTTGTTGTCCATAGATATTGGTATCTAGGCGTCAATACTAGACAATCGCTCTCTGTTTTAGTTTGTTGCTTTGGAAACAGCCTGAACATACTAAAAGAATATTTGTTCCGCTCTGCGTCGGCATGTTGGTGTCGATGATCGTTTCCATGGATACGGTAGTGACCATGGCGGGTACGCATGCATCCTTAATTACTGTAAAAGTGGAAAATTTAGTGTGGAAAAATATTTAGCGAATACAGCAATTTGAAGGAAATCGCTAATGATAAATACAACTAAGTTTCCATTGGAGTCGTTACATCCTGACAACTTTTCGGAGTTGTCATCTCATGGTTAATAGAAAACTTGCCGATGATCGTAGGCATATTCATGACTTCATAGATGCTGATTTTTCTCGTTGGGGAGGCGTTTCTACTCTATTATTGGAATGGACTCCATCCACAAATGCTAACATTCTTTCTCGCTATTACGCTCATTTGGGGGAAACGTTAAATATTTCTCCTGCCAATGATTCCACTTTTACAGTAATCTCTTCTCTTATCCTTCCATTATGTTATTGTTATTATTCCTTGTGTGTGACTGTTACTATTTGAGTGGTATGGTGTACTGTATTTTACCCATTAAATGCCCCTCACTTAACTAATGCCCAGGAGGGGCACATTTACTACCTATAACCCCCTCGAAGAAGTCTTTTTTATGAATGAAGGAATGGAAAGCGCAGTAACTATATTCATAAGATGGTGTGTTAACTAAAAGGGAACAAGAAAGGAAAGCCAAAAGAGGCTCAAATCAGATTTGGACTTCCTCTTTCTGGCATTTTGGCGGAGGAATAATAAACGGCCTGGGCATAAAACAGGGTGGTAGTTATCGGTACTATGGCTGTGCTTGAAGATGACAACGCACCTCCGATTTCCGCTGCTACGAACTGATACTTTTGTTTGAAGCTAAACACAATTTCCAGCCACTAGTAGGGACTCACTAGTAGGGACTCACTCCAGTGGTAAAATGATTTAACTGCACCACTGCCTCCACCATGCTGCATTTTTACTTGTTGAAAAAGATCACGCTATTTTTTCAAGTAATTTAATAACGCTCTTTATGATGCACAACATTGATAAAAGTGATGAAAAATTAGAAAATTAGGTGATCAAAGACGTCTTCAAATCTTTTTATCTTTTAGTTACTTTTAAAATACTGTTAAATTGTTCTGTTCTGATTTCTCATGTATTTGCAGGCATTGGTGCAGGTCTGAAACTCTTTGTCATTGACCCAGTATACAGGAGATTCCCAAGGGTCAAGGCCAAATATGACTCAACTGCCAAGCTGTGGGAAAACCTTATGACAGACTCAGAGCTGGAGAAGCACCAAAAACTCTCCGCCAATAAAAAAGTGAGTGAAAGTATTCTTAACAACATTTCAAACATATAGAGATACTTCGGAAAATTACCAGGGAAAATGTAAGGGAAAACTATGGGAAAACCTAGGTAAGTAGACTCTGGATGTAGAAATCTGAAAAGAAGATTTTAGTGTCTTCCAGATTATTGACCGCACTGAAACTGACAGCTACCTATCTGTCCTCAAATGAGGCCATCACACGCGCAAGGGACTATCTTATGGTGAGGTCTCTTTCCAGATCTCTAGAAAAATTTCATAGGAATTCGAAGGAGGAGAATTTTGGGAGGGAAGGAGTGAAGGAAGATATACACTTTTCATACCGGTTTCATTTATCTTCTTTTTCTTTCACTCACCTCACATCGTTCAGGACCTGTTGTTAATCTCATACAGGTCGCAGTGTCAAGGTCGCAGAGTGATCGTACACTGAGTACCTCTCCACAAGATCCTACCGAGCAGGAGCCTCTGAGTGAGGAGGATCGTGAGTTCTGTGACCGGTTTAACCTGCCTTACGAAGAGAGGCCTAACAAGGACTCAGGTCAGTTCTAGCGAACATTGCCCTTCCTTCAGCTTTCTAGTTCAGTGGGGTTTTCTTCTCCATCTTGACCTAGAAACTACTAACTTACCTCATTCCAGGAATGTAAGTTTTCAGTAATATTCCACTGTTTTTCTCACTGCAGAATTAACTGAAATGTGTTCAAGGCACCAACACACTTCAGTCTATGTGTAAATTGGTGCGCCAGATGTAGTAGAAGACAACTCTGGATATTTTAAGATGTCCGTGGTATTTTAGAAATGTTCATATACATTGATACAGTTCATAGACATTGATACAGTTCATAGACGTTGGTGCGGTTAATAGACGTTGATATAGGATGACACTGCACTCCGCTGTTGGCAGCACCACTCCCTATGCTTATAGTCACCCGTTGCCAATAAACTACCAATAATGAATCCTATGTTTTCATCACACAGCCTTCAAAGATGGTAGGAGTTGTATCCACTTGGAGAAGGATGTCAAGGTCATGAGGTTGACGACTGCCTACAACAATCACGCTAAAGTCTATCTGACACCCAGGTAGGTCTCTCCTCATTGCATTACCGGCCAGAGAGAATGCTGCCATGTTAATGCATATCAGGTCATACCTTGACATGGCAGGTCATACCCTGACATGGCAGGTCATACCCTGACAAGACAGGTCATACGCTGACATGGCAGGTCATATCCTGTCATAACAGGCCATACCCTGACATGGCAGGTCATATCCTGTCATAACAGGCCATACCCTGAGATAGCAGGTCATACCCTGATATGGCAGGTCATATCCTGACATGACAGGTCATACCCTGTTTTATGAAACAATAATTGTGTCTGTATTTTTTATTACAATAGCCATTAACTCTCCTGCCAAACTTGAATAAGCATTGGGATATATTTTTGCAAGAAGACAACTCCAATTTCATTAATATTTTTGTGAAATGCTGCTGATTTAATTTCCACTTTTATCCAGCGCCACGCAGCAACATACAGGTACAGGTAGCTATTGTCTGTGTTTACTGCAGCTTCCTGTGCTATGAGCTGGTCAGGGGAGACGATCGCCAGGCCATTCCGCTGTCAAGTATCACTCGTGTGGAGAAGCGTAAAGCCGTGTCATTCCTGCCCGGCACTGGCATGGCAATTGAGGTGGCTGTGGAAGGATTCGACAAGGTAACTGTGCCATTGATTACATGTATATGCGGTGTTTTGTTATCTTCCTTGCTGAAATGCCGAAAAAATGTCAACCCAAATCTGATGTGAGCCTCTCTTGACTTCTCATTCTCGGTCCCTTTTTGTTAACACACCAGCTTATAATTATATCCAGTGCTCTTTTGATTTCTTTGTTGATAGAAACCCATATATGGTGGTTGTTTGGGTACTGAGTCGGCGTTGGTTAAGTGAAGTCAGGGAGCTAAATCTGGAAAACACCATATAGGAGACTAGCACTGCTTAAGGCAGCACCTGCGGGCACCTGCTACTGTATCGTTCTTGATAGCAGCTAGGTTTAGACTGTGTGCTCCTGTCAACGCCTGTATGTAGTGTGAACCAAAAGTTCCAAGACTGATTGCAACATATCTATATGCATCTACATGTATGAGCTAAATATCATAGAAATTGATTACTGTATGCATAGATATTTTAGCTGTAAAATTTTATCGATCACTTATGAGCTTGTGCCCATCATAAACAGCTATAAAAAATATAGCATTCAAATTTCATAGCATTCGCATCTAGTCCCCATTATAGCTGTTGTTGTGTTGTCGCTAAATTTTCTAAATTTACAATATTGTCAGCTGTCTACCGGTCTTCATCTCCTTGCGAGCGTAGAGGGAGGCGTGTCATAGTTTGTTAATAATCTTAAACGATGTTACATTTGCAAGGTTTTCTCATTTACTATCCGTCGATTGCATGCTATCTGATGATGTCATTACCTTTTTCTCGCGTCAAGTTTCAGTTTCTGTAATTCTTGCAGCCTCATCTGTTCGGCGGACTTCTACATCGCGATCAGTGCTACAACGACATCATTGAGAGCGGCAAGAGGAACGGCTTCGACTACGCCAAGGATGCGGTGGAGGTGAAGATGGACCTTAGGCTGAGCGAAATCGGTGACACAGTGGAAGGTTTGGAGGCCGATAGCTAGACAACCATACCACTGCTGTAAACTCCTCTAAGACCTCAGTCTATAACCTTGAACTAGTCAAAGATATTAGAGTTAGTATGCTTATTTTGTTGGCGGTGAAGATTTACGGTTTTGGACATGCTAGCCCACGATTGCGTTGTTACAATGATGGTTTGCTTCTGTGATATGAAAAATACAATATTGTCATTCCAACTTCATCTAGTACTGATCTAGCACTGATACTGATCTAGCACTGATACTGATCTAGCACTAGTACTGATCAAGCACTAATCTTAACATTGTCTCTATTCCTATCTGACGCTGCGCATGCTTTCTTCCTATTGGACGGAAAATGAGGTATTGGTACTTTACTTTAAGATAAGCATTTTTAAAGAACTTTGTATCTGTGTTGAGCAGCATCTACATTCCAGATCATCGTTCTATTACACAATCTGAATGGCCATTGTACGCATTGGAAGAATCCTTATATACTGATCTTGTAATATTTCTATCAACTTTGGTGTTTCAATAGCTAAAGCAGGAGTAGCAGCCTTGCTTGAGCCTGCCTACAAGGTGGAGGAGTTGTCCTCTCTCATGTTCTATTGCATTAGTCCAGGTCACATATTCATGGCGGATAAGATTATTCTATATATGCTATATATGCTATATTCAGCATATAGCTGATGATATCCTAGGGGAAAAACGAGTTCAATCTATGGAAATGACATAACAATAAGCATCTTCTGTGTCAAACCCACATTAGACTAACTTGCAAGTCTTTTTGCAACTTTAAGCTCCTGCATCATCAGCAGTACGTCAATTTTCTTCTATGTAAGTAGAGTATTAGCATAGTCCTTTCATGCTTCTGTCACTGTCAGCTCTCCACAGCAAATTAAACAATTTCTCTGATACACGGATTCTTAAAAGCCCGGAAAGGGAGCAAGAGAAATATTCAGCAAATTCTACTCCATAAAGTAGGAAACTCGTAAGTAGGATGATATGAGTGAACCAGTATCCTGTCTCACATGTCACATAACGCATTTCACAATGCATAGTGCAGCACTACTCATTTTGATTGTGTGGATGCTAGTTTTAAAAGAATCAGACTTCACTCATTTTCTATAGACAGACACCTCCTTTTGTACCTCCTAAACAAAAGACGCGTGGAGTTGCCTCACCCAGTAGCAAATTATAGCAACATTTCATCAAAAGATAGCGCCTGTATGGGATCGTTTTAAAATCCCGTAGCGTAAATGTTGTGGGAAACTTTATTATAGGAGTGAATTGTCTGTGGATTAACTTTGTATTTAAGTTGCTGCGTTATGTTTTACATTGAATGTAGAGATGTTTTATCGTATGTGATTATATAGTTTAAGCCAATAGTGAGAATGACACCGACGTTGAGTTTTACGCAATCGGCAGGACATAGAGCAGACTTACAGATTTATAAGATGGAGTAAACGATATAAAAAAATGTCAAGCTGCCATAATAATACAATATTAATAATTATGATAATAATAATGATAATAATAATAATGATATTGGTATACAACAAAAAGAACATAGAAGCAACAATGACAAGATGACAAAGAAAAGATAATAAACAGCACCATGTGAACAAAACTACATAGTATCAAAACTGACAAGAGATGGACTCAATGTCAAAATAATTACCATGCGAAAGTTTGATGATTGAGACTTGCATAACTGCGCCTGTAAAAGTGACAGCAGCTCTTGGCTTTGAGGTTCTGGGCATCAGGCTGGTGTGTCGTGTTTCTGGTGTAGCTGAATACTTGACTACCTACTTGTTCAGTTTGACTCTATCGTCATATAAGTTTTGTTGCACAAGTTACTTTTCTGGTTGTTCATTTAGTCCTGTGTGATTCAAATAAAGTAGATATGCTTGTATGTAAAACTCAACTAGTATTTGTAATTGATTTAGATAAGCAAAACAGTAGAACTCAAGTCATCGAACTAAGTTCGCTGAGAATCACGCAAGTCAGGGACAATCTGAATATGCTGTGAAGCTCTGTGCTTTGGAGAGATGGAAGCTGCAGAGTAGGCGGATTGGCTTTTTTTCATTCTCCCGTCGATATTCATGCATCAGCACGTGTAGGAGTGTGCGAGAGTGAGTACAGATAGGCCCGGGAGTGAGCACGGATAGGCCCGAGAGTGAGCACAGATAGGCGTGGGAGTGAGCACAAAAATCGACAGGAGAATGACAAAAACCAGCGGATTGCATTGCCCTGGTGGTGATGTCAGCTGACAACATGAGTCAGACAAACCGGAAGGTAAATAGTATAATGTCAACAGGTTATTCAGTGGCTGCATGCAAAGCTAGACACGCTAAAACTCAGACTTATTATGTAATATTGCTGTGGACATTTGCATGTCTTCCCTGAGACCGATAAAAAATCAAGTGTTTTCAGCTATCGGACAGACAGACGGACAGAACCTCAAGACGATATTCCAGTTCCCTCATGTTGTATTCAAATTAACGCATAAACAAAATCAATATTCAAACATATTCTTGGATTCCATCATTTGTCTGAACTTCTGCAGGCTCATTTGTCAGCCCTGAAATATTCACAGACTGACATAAGATCATCAGGAAAATGGCACTCAACATTAGATACACAAATGTGAGGGAAAGCAAGACTTCAATATTTTATGGTAGCAATAATGGACGCAACACCGCATACGTTTTGACTGATCTGACAAAAACTACCAGAGACTCCGTTTTTTGACTGTTGAGAAGTCGTAACTTTAATCTTTACTGCAGCTCCATGGTATGTGTGAGCTTGGCTCACCAGCATCTAATGAATGTACTACTGGAAAGAATTAGGAAGGAAATAAATTGTAAAGGAACATAAAATTAGAGGACGAAGTAAAGACTTGAAAGTCCACAACACCACCAGATCTCCTTTATGTAACTATGAAGGAATTCATGTACTATTAATGAATAATCTCATCATCTATGTTTACTCACCACAAATCTGCACCTGCACGTTGGGCAGCCATTAACTACTACATTGCCAAATGGGCAGTATTTCAAACAGGTGGTACCACAAATTCCGCCAGTTCCGGGGAACTTCGCTGAAAATAGAAATACTCAACTACAGATCATGTACTATTGAATACAGATGCTATTCTTGCATGTAGCCTGACTTCAATAGTAAACTACTAGCATCTAGTAGTTTGAGTGAATCAACATCCCCCAGTTAGTCCAGGGGAAGTTCACTATTGACACTATTTGCCTTCAGGAAGAGATGGCTGGGTTTTCAAATTCAACAAGCACCCGCTGTATGAAAAGCATCTTTCTATTCAGCAAGCACCTGTCTATTCAACAAGCATCTGTCTATTTAGTTCTTAATGAGCCCATACCTGTGATACTGCGTTGACTACTCTGACCCACGAAGAAGAGCACAGAGAGGAGAGTCAGACATGCAGTGACGAGCTTCATGGTCGATCCAAGTATGTTAGTAGCAACAGCTGATTTATAAACCACCACAATAGTGTGACTACCAGCATATGCTGCAAGCGTTCACTAAGTGGCATAGAGTGTATAAGTGGTCAGTCAATTTACTTAATGTGTCGCGTATATACATGCATAGGCTTTCCTTCCTTCCCTCCCTTCCTCCTTCCCTCCCCCTCCCTCCCCTTTCTTCCCTCCCTCTTCTTCCCTTCTCTCCCCCTCCCCCCTCTCTCCCCTCCCTCCCCTCCCCCTCCCCTTCTCTCCCCCCCTCCTCCCCCCCCCCCTCCCCCCCCCCCCCCCCCCCCCCCCCCCCCCCC
>ERZ1740065.3318-NODE-3318-length-10082-cov-11.829261_pt1 | contig 10082 bp, 11 predicted proteins | sample MGYA00581738_ERZ1740065 | MGnify/ENA primary metagenome ERZ1740065 (study PRJEB43018, sample SAMN04849749) | marine metagenome | isolation source: floating plastic debris | place: Pacific Ocean | collected 2008-09-01 | study: EMG produced TPA metagenomics...
CCCTTCCTCCCCCTCTTCCTCTCCCTCTCCCTCACTACTCACATTGTTGGTGACGTGAGTGCGTCTCGTTTACAGGAACCAGTTGTCTCCACCTGCAGCACGCTTACCGCCGCATCTGCTGGCAAATCGCCGACCTCAATGCTCACTTTGCACAGTTCGTGACAATGAATCTGCTGAAGGCGTTTACGGAGAACCTCGTGCCCAAATCCGCCTCCCCAGTGCCAGGTACGCGATCTGGTGGCCATGTTGTTACGTCAGCGGTTGATTTAGTGTCTGATGATGGCGTGTGACGGTTATAGACTCGGCTGCCGCGACGCCAACATATGAATCGGAACTCTACACGACTAATATTGTCAGCGTCATAGCCTACATTCTCCAGCAGCCTCCAGCTAAGACAGCTGTCCTGCACTCGCTCCATACCCAGTAGGTTTGACAGTCCGTGATCCGCAGCTATGCGTATACATAGAGAGTGATGATAACGTCCGAATGTATACCAGGTCGGAGAGCGGCGGAGTGGACAGCGGAGTGGAGGACATGTTTGACAAGATGTTGGTTGCCCTGAATACGGTGTCTGAGAAACCGTCGCACAGCCAGTGTCAGGAACACATTGTAGTAAGCCAGCGCTGCCGTCTACCACACCGTGCTGCCGACAGGTCAGCTCTGTCAATCGACTTTATACTTTAGTCGGCGCTGCAGTCGCTCTGTGACGTTGAGCTGTCTCTCATCGACGATCTGGCAGATGTCAAGGTCGAGTTTCAACTAGCCAATGAACTGCCAGACTCGGAATCTCTCAACCGGATCATAGCGGCGCTGCTGGAACACATAGGAAACTACGACCACTGCTACACTTCGATACTGCAGTCCCTGCGCACTCTCCTCATGCTGACCGAGTACAACTACACCTTCGACCTCCTGCGCCAGTCAGTGCAGACGTCTTTGGTGGAACAGGTTTCTCATGATGATCGTAGTTTGTAGCATTTTTATTTTTCCCACAGTGCTCTACTGGCTAACACCAGGAGTGTCTACAGCCTCTTCACCAGACTCAATAACACGTTCAGTAAGGATTCGTCTGACTGTATCTCCACTCTCTCCACGGCCCTCGAACTGCTACGTCTGCTGTCTGCTCCCTCCTCCGCCGATAGTAACTCTTCAGATGACAAATCTCTCGCGCAGCCAATGACCTCTAAAGAATTGGCTCTGGTGCGTTACGTCGACTCGTTGCTATCATCTCAAGTTCTGCAGCGGATTGTAACTTTATCGGTCTTGTCTAGGTTGTCAACTGGAAAGTTCAGCCGCACCCTTTGGACGACCTTGAGAAGCTGTTGGTCGATTTGAAGGAAGAGGCTCTCGAGTTGATTGTTGCTAACATAACCAGTGTTAACCAGCTGCTGAAGCAGGAGGCTGACTCAGAGGGCGATGCAGGTAAAGTCTATGATGGCCGTATTCTGTTCACGCACACGCCTGCAGACTACTGACCTACCACTGTACTGTATTACAGAGACTATGGATACCTCGGCGGCGAAGGAGCGCCTTCCGGAGCCTCTCTCCATCCAGGATCAGTTCTCTCGACGCTCCGTATTCATCATCACGACGCCTGACGAGGAGAAACAGCTGCCTGTCTACTGGCTCTCCAGCCTCATGGCCGACGACTCCAACGTCGACGAGCCAGACCCGGGGTCCGTCTCCCTCCTCCCTCTAAGTCTGAGGCCGATAGCTGGACTTGTCTAACTTATACTGCCTGTGATTTGTGCAGATCATCCATGGACCTGGTCAACCTCTGCGAGCAGTCAATCAAAGATTTCAACTTGGAGGACGAGCTGAAGAAAGCTGAGGCAGGGTCAGACAGCCAGTCTAAGGTGGCTGTAGTGCACACCAGGTAAACACTTTTCTCACTGCTTAGAGGCTTGGTTGCTGTATGAAGAGTTGTCTTACCCTGCTGTTTTGACCGTTAGGAAGAATGAAGTTCTAGCCCTTGGCCAAGTGGGTACCGAGTACAAGGCACCAATGAGGGGGCTCGGTGTGATGAGGCGAGGCCAGCAGCGTGGCCGGTCGTCTGCCAGAGGTCGCGACCACTTCCGCGAGCGCGCCCAGAACACGAGTCGCCCTCCCAGCATGCATGTTGACGACTTCGTAAAGATGGCAGTGAACCCGTCCAGTGATGAGCCGCCGCGGGAGCGAGTGAGTTCAGCCCCCTTGTAATTTACTGCTGCTGTATGTGTCAGTTTATTGTTGTTGTATTGTTTTAGACTAACTTCCCGGCCAGGGATGGCAGAGGAAGGGGCAGCTTTGATAGGGGTCGGGGTCGGCAGAGGTTCCTAACTACACCGGATGGTTTCAAACCCAGTAAGTGTTTGTGAAGCCTGCCAAAGTTAACAGATAGAACTCGCATGGTGAGCGCATCGCTTTACTTACAGATTATCGCGGAGGTTATCACAATGGCCGAAATATGTCACGAGGGAACAACTCCTCACCACGTGGTGCTTACACATATGGCAGCAGAATTGGTCCCAACAGGAACTTTGACAGTATGAATTCTCGCTTTGTCGGTGGAAGAGGCAACAGTCTGTATGTTCACCATCTTGTATGAAATGTGTTGATTTGGTGATATTTACAAGTTACTGTAATCTGATTATGATACATTACAGATCGATGAGAATGGACAGAAGAACATCGTTCTCGCCGGGTCAAGGTCGTTATGGCCCACAGGCTGGCATGGACAGGCGTTACCCATCTAGAAGTGGGCCAACTGACATGGGTGGGGGCAGGGGTCGCGGCATGACTAGCTACTATAGAGATAAGGACAGCAGATCGGCCCTACCCAGAGACAGAGACAGCAGGCCTAACCATTACAGGTCTTACACAAAGTAACAACGATTGCAACAAGTTTATTATCTTGTAAATAGAACTGAAATAAAAAAAGACTGATAGGAGACTATTGTACAAAGTTGATCTTCATCTTTGTTTTTTGTTACCCGAATACAAGTTTGAGCGCGATGACTATAACATTAAATCCGATGAGTGGAACTAAAAGCAGAGGGACGGAGATTAGCCGATATCGTACTACGGAATCAGGTAGTTGGCTGGATAGTTTACTTACTTCGCATCACGGTCCGTATGGACTTCACTAAATTCAAGAGCTGTGCCTTCATTCCAGGTTCCTCTCCAAATGCGGCAGGTTCTGCATTTCCAACTGCAAATGAAACGATCTATGAGTACAGAAATCTTTCCCCACGAGTAATCGCCCTCATGATTTATATTTTTAATAATTAGATACAGACACAAATCAGATTGTTTCATCAGGGCCAGGAATAAAGTTGGCCCATACCGTACATGAAAATCTTATGACATCCAATCAATCAACTGAACAGAGAATACTCACATTTAGACAGAAATCTCTTCTCGTGCAGCACACATACAGCATTCAAAAAGAGAAGTGCTGCCTCCAGGAAAGCATACAGGCCAAAAGCCATCGTACGGGTATACAATCAGGTATTTATTGAAGTTGAAGATGCCAACGATGCGTCAAGGACGTTTAAAGTTCACGCCGGCAATAGCAAGGAGAGGACAACTTCATATTAGTTGCTATACCAGTCTATCAATGGAGTGAGCCAGCTCACTATGAAGACTGACATATCACTATCATCACCTACCATTACTGGAGACCATAGGCGCGTTCGTGCACTGCGAGGCCGTGGAGTGTGACCCTTCGTAAACTAGTAAGCACACGATAAGCACTGGGCTTTTGCATGCTGAAGTTGAGGGTTCCATACCAGAGTGAGGTATGATTGCACTGGGAGGAGTTTTGTCTTTGTCTGTAACTGATAGGCTGCACATTAGATGGTGACAGCTGACAGCACCTCTGTGTTCTGCGCTAGAGCAAGTGACCTGTCATACATACAAATGGAAGGTCTGGCTCAGCCAAAGCTCAGGATACACTACACGCTTTGTTATGTACAGATACGTTTTCTGTAATGCACTTAGTAATGAACGTGTCAGCTCTGGTGATGCATTGTACAGCAGGAGGCAGATTCAAAGGGGTACAGGAACATGTACTTCCCTTTCTAAATGCTAGACCCACCATGAGTATTGTAGTGTATTACACTACATTGTATAAGGTAAAGCATATGACACACTATTCTATGTGATATGCCTGCCTTGTGTACCACATGCAAGGGGAGAACACACAGGGTATTTGAGCGCTTACAGTGAACCTCCCTGTGCTGTCACTAATTCTGACTGTGCCATGATCTTAAAGATCGAATAATGGCAAGTTGGATATGTTCTATTCTCATACGAGTCTGTAGTTTTCATGTTTTATTTAATCAGTATCATTAATTCTACCAAAGTCAGTCTGCTATGAGTCAATCATCCATAGAGACTGCAGTAATGAAGCGTGTGATTTATATACAGATAACATCCAACTAGATCCTTTGACCTCCGACCTCTATCTTGAAGTGCCGTCGATTGGTGGTAATACTCTGTGAGACATGACCTTTGAACCCACTTTATCATACCTGAAACAATTAAGATCAAATGTGATAACATTGCCAATTGAATGAATGTGGGATATTGAATTGATTGATCAACCGATTGGCAATTACTTACTTTGACAGCTTGAACATGGGCTTATCCTCTTTGGGTTGAGACGCACTCGTACGCCTGGAAGCATTCGCCGGCTGAGTTCTTGCTTTCATCATCTCATTCCATGTCATGTTGTTCTTTCCTTTCTTCACCTGCTGCCTCTCATCGGCAGTATTAATGGCCATTGCTGCCTCGGTGTCATCCACTAAACAAAATGAAAGTAAGATGTTATATTCTCATTGCAATCAGTGCTGACATTGATAATGGAACTGGCGTTCCGTTTGCATTTACGTTGGCATTGCCAATGGCACTGGCATTGGCATTGACATGATATTGATGCTGGCAATGACAATGGCAACGATATTGCTGTTGGCATTGCCAATGGCAATGCCACTGACATTGACATTCATGCTGACAATGAGATGGTTGATAACTTACTCATTCTAAGCTGACTGTACCAGTCATCTCTCGCTGCCTGCCACTCATTGGCGTATCCATAAGCTAGCAGCTTGTTCATTGCGGGCTTTCCTGCCATATCGTACATCTGGGGCCTACGGAGTGATTATAGAATTAGTTGTCTGAAAGTCAAATTCGAGCGGAAGGATGAGGTTTGCAATACTGACACGTTGGGATATCTTGAGTTGGCAGTCTCATCAACTGGAGCAGCAGCCGGGACTCGGGGTGCTGACATCGGCGCTGGAGCTGACAACACCTGTGTGTTTGGGTTTCTCGACATGGATACGTGTCTAATCTCTTTGGTACCTACAGAATTATCATTGGAGCTCATCTCTCAGAGCTGATGTAGACCAAGATCCATTGGCTTTTAGTACACAGAACCAGAACTTAGCTTGATATAACGATGATTTGGAGAGGAGGTTATGATTTATGACCTAGGATTATCATGGGGTTGTAGTTAACATGGAGCACAGGCTACTCAACGGTATTCACAAAGTGCTTTCGTACCGAGTAGAGAAGCTGGTAGTCTTCAGTACCATAAACTCACCTGGAGCAACTCTTCCTTTCTTCCAGTAAACCCTTCCCTCTGGATCATTCTTATAATCATAGTCATCACCAAACGGTCTGTGTTCATCGTGTACCATGTACTCTGGCAGCCGGAACTCCCACGGCCTGCAGTAATTGGCAATGAATGAGTGACACATAGGAAATGGAGGCACTCTCACTACTGTCAGCCGTGGTCCTTTCTTACTTGTTAGCCTCCAAATAGTCATCTGCCACTCTATTATCTTCTAGATAGAACCATTCATTCCTAGGATAGGGAACTGGCTGCTCATTTTTGGACTTTGGTTCTCGGAAGCGCAGCAAATCTTCTCTACCTCCCTTCTTGGCGAGTCGCACATACTTTGTGTCTGCAATGAAACATGTGGTTTTGATAAGCTGATATCCATATATGAAGACAGTCTAGATATTTATGCTATTGCCAACCTGTGTCTCTAAACATAGATCGTGGGATGTCGTCAACAGGTATGGATGATAGGTCATTTAGACCTGGGATCTGAGAAGCGAGCGGTACTTCTGCTGGGCCTGACCTTCTAGGTGGCTCTGGCGCATGATAGAACCACCCTACCAATGCAGTATACATAGTATCAGGCTGATCACGAAAAGATCATCTCCTAAATAAGAAGTCAATGAATGACACTACACTTACCTATCTCTGATAGTTTCTGGTGAACTGCCATTGTTTGATGATTCAACTATGTTACTAGAGCTATCAGTCGTCAGTATCAAAATTAAAGCAATTGTGTATTGCCTCTCAAGCTACACTTCGATAGCTCTTCCTACTCTCGCTACTTCAGAGCAAACAAATGAGTAGCTTCAGGTAGTATTTTTATTTACGGCGAACTGTCATGTTGTTTCTTGGTTGCCTAGCAAATACCAGCGCCTTGCGACAGGTACGTAATTTTTTCCGGGGTGCTCAGGTTACCCCGCGCAGTAGTAACAATAAAAGATGAAGAACTGTTTCATTGACGTCGATAAACGCTTTACAATCGTGTTGTTATAGTCAGTAATAGATTCGCAAAATAATTGTCATTGTTTCTAATGTCAAGGTGATAATGGCATGCTCGCCACTTCCCTTAAAGGTTATAGTGAAAATGATCCGAGAAGCGTTCAGGGAGCCATACCTACTCAAGTAACTCGAATTACCAGTAATACATCGATTCAGCAGTTAGAGATTTATTGTTTCGTTGGCAACGTTTTCAGATACAATATCTATAAACACTGTAGTTTCTTGCAGAGGAGGATAATCACAGGCGATGCTATCACTTGCTGACTTAGAAGGCTTGTCTAGTAAGCGTACGAGCAGTGCTAGAGCCGATGAAGTTGAAAGGTAAGGTTATGGTCAACTTTATAACTTCCATGTCGTCCAATCTGTTGAACTAACTCCATTTTCGTTTGCTGATTGAACAGATCTGACTTTACCTTGCTTCACTTCTACTTAGACTTTTCTCAGTACAATTTGATGAATCAAATGATAACAATTCCATTAGTGTGGGACTACGCCATGCATGTGGTAACAGCATTGCGTTTGCGTTGTATCCTACTACTCATAGTCGTATTATCTCGGTGTTTGCCTCCTGAGACATGGCGCAAGTTTGGTCACCACGGTCCCAACAGTGCTGAATGGTAGGGTGGAGCAGGACCTAATTGGAGACTAGATTGTGCTTCGTTATTAGGTTCTTAATTTGAAATCTTCTCTCTTTCCTAACTATGGGCGGAGCCAGATCCATCATGTACATGTGCTGTGCTTAGGCAATCAACCAATCGCGAATTGCATGACACCAATACTGCAATGCGTAAGGGAATGCATTTGGACAAATTCTTCATGCCATCCTTACCCTGTGTTGATGGTAGGATTGTTCGTGGGGTTGGAAATGTATGTTCTTTGTACAGCTGGCTTGCACAAGCTCACGCTGATCTCACTTCTTGGACTATGGAATCGAGGGAATACATGAGAATATGTGACTTCTACAGTAATCGTCATGGTTACCAGCTCTTGTCTATTCCATTACTCATAACAAGTGTACATCTATTTTTGGTAAGATTTATCTCTAACACTGATAGCTGTGTAGGTTTGGTAAGTGAAGCACCCAGTCCTGGCAAGGCAACTCCCACCAGTTCATCATATTATCAGATACACCAAACATTGTATGACAATGACGGACAAGTGCCCCGTTGTTCCTGTATGCAGTACTAACAAACTAGTCAATCCTGTACTGCCATCGTAGAGTCCGCTGGTCGCAGTCACCAGACCAGTTGTGAGACGGTGTATGAGTTGGGGTGTCCAGTGACATCATGACTTGTATGAATGTTTGTAGTTAGTCACTCGCTGTTAGCTGGACAGCCCACTATTACTGTATACTGTAATCTATTTGGGAGGGAATCTTTTTGCGATGTTTGAAATCGCAAAAAATACAATTGTGAAAGATTTCAACGGTTCTTTAGTGATTATAGTTGTAATGAATTTTTTAGTGTAAAATAATTCCAGTCTAGAGTATATGTGTTATATTACTGTGTCTAACTGCCCTCAAAGACAGCTTCTATAAATGAGGAATCAAAAGAGCACCAGCTGTAATTATAAGCTGGTACTAGTATGTAACGAAAAGGGAACAAGAAAAAAGTCAAGAGAGGCTCAAATCAGATCAGGCTTTTGGTTTTTCAGCATTTCAGTGAGAAAAACAATCGATTGAATTGGTAAGTAACGGGTGATTACTCAGACTGCCTGGTTTCTCATTGCGTTTGAGCTGCCACCCTTCATGATCCACTCCATTTCCTCTAGAGTGTACGTGGATGGCAGCATCAGCGGGCCGACATATGCTGAAATATTCACCGAGAGAATCTGGGCCAATCAGCCATTTTTGCTGGTCGGCAATCCGTGTGTAGATGCGACTGGGCAGTCGTGGAAGGCAGTTGACTGCTGGGTCGACGGCTCATCCATCAATACAGACGCGCTGATCCACCTCTACGGTCAGCTCAGTGTCTGTTTGTGTGTCTTTCTGTCTGCAATGTGACACTCCAGCTACTCCCCTGTTCTATAGGCAATGACGTTGTGCCGGTCGCGATCTGTGACGAGAAAAGATTTGATGATCATCCGAAGACTGAGATGACGTTACGAGAGTACCTCACTGGCATGCAGTCACGGAGTACCTGCCTCTACCTGAAAGACTACCACTTCCGCAGGTAATCTCTACTACCCGGTACTAGGATGCAGATTTATACCTGCATAATGCATTTCTGCTCCTAGGCTCCATCCCGAGGCAGATGTGTACACATGTCCCAAATACTTCTTGTCTGATTGGCTGAACGAGTACTGCTGCGATAAGGGGTTTGATGACTACAAGTTTGTGTACATAGGACCCAAAGGATCCTGGTAATTCCCAATTAATATCCACCCAACCGAGAGATGATGCGCTATGATATCAGATGCCCAGATCTGTTTCTTTCTTGTAGGACGCCGTTCCACGCCGACGTACTGCGCTCCTACAGCTGGTCGGCTAACGTCTGCGGATCGAAGAAATGGATCATCTACCCCGCCGGTAAGTCACCCTGCCGGTAAGTCACCCCACCAGTAAGTCACTCCGCCGGTAAGTTACCCTGCTGGTATGTTACCCCGCCAGCAAGTTACCCTGCCGGTAACTTACCCTCCGGTAGGTTACCCCCCAGTAAGTCACTCCGCCGGTAAGTTACCCCACCGATTAGTCACCCCGCCGGTATGTAAGTATGTGGAGAATGGGATTTGCACCACTACTTCAGGAGGGAGGTTCTTGTGGCAGCGTCATGATGGGAAACAGTAGAAATGTCTCGTCGTTGATGGGTTACCTTCTCCCTCATGGCAGGCTGCGAGGACGAGCTAAAAGATGGACTAGGGAAGTTACCGTTTGACGTTTCTATTCCTCCCTATACCGGCGCCGATCACCCGTCGCACCGCCATCGCCTGGAGGTTGTCCAGCGTGCTGGTGAGATCATATTCATACCGAGTGGCTGGCACCACCAGGTTCACAATCTAGTACGTAATGCCACCTCCTCGGCAGTGCTGCCTCCAGCGATTGATTCACATCTCAGTGGCTACGCTCTACTCTTCAGGAGGAGACAATTTCCATCAACCACAACTGGTTTAACGGTTGCAATGTTGGTCTGTGCTGGATTTACCTGCAGCAGAGCCTGCGGCAGGTGGAGAACGAGATCTCAGACTGTAGTGACATGGAAGGCTGGTCCGAACACTGCCAGGTAATTGTCTCCGCATGAATCTATAACCAGCAGCAGTTTACTCTGGTTGCCCTTGTGAAAGGTGTGGGCGAGACGAACGGTATAGACATGAATGTGCGTGATACTTCTCACTTATAGCTGCTATACCATCGTGTTATTGGCCCAGCTCATACATGGGGGGGGGGGGGGAAATACAAGGGGGGGGATGGGGGGATAAAGCCGGGTTGTTTTGAGGGGAGAGGGCGGGGCCAATACAAATATTTGTTGGTTGGGCGGGG
>ERZ1740065.3319-NODE-3319-length-10076-cov-4.156471_pt1 | contig 10076 bp, 8 predicted proteins | sample MGYA00581738_ERZ1740065 | MGnify/ENA primary metagenome ERZ1740065 (study PRJEB43018, sample SAMN04849749) | marine metagenome | isolation source: floating plastic debris | place: Pacific Ocean | collected 2008-09-01 | study: EMG produced TPA metagenomics...
CCTAGTAATTCAAATAGTAGCCCTAGTAAAATCATCTCCCCTAGTAAAAATAGCCCTAGTAGTAACTCCGGGGATAAAGAAAAAACCCTATATTCTAGTAAAATCATCCCCCCTAGTAACAGCCCCAGTAATTTACTAGGGGACAAGGAGAAAAGTAGCCCTAGTAATAGCCCTAGTAAAATCCAGTTCTCCCCTAGTAAAAAGCGCGAGAGGGGAGAAGGTAACGGTTACATCCATTGGCGTACTATTACCAAAAACGGTAAGGAATATCCCCAGGCTTACTACCACTGGAAAGAAGGTAATAAGAAGCGAAGCAAGTACATTCCTAAAAAATTACTCGATATCGTTGAAGAAGCAGAAGCTGCTAAACGTCCAGTTATAGAAATATTGGAATTACTAGGGGTTAAGACTAGCCCCAGTAAATTACTAGGGGATAAAGAAAAAAATAGCCCGGAGTTAAATAATGTAAATGCAGGTATTTCCGAAGGTACAGAAAAATTACTAGGGGATAAGTGGATAAACAACAGTGAAACCAATGTATCACAAGGCATTGAGGGTAGCCCTAGTAATTTAGATAATAGCCCTAGTAAAATTGAGTTCTCCCCTAGTAAAAGACGCAAAGGTGAGGGCAGCGGTAGCATTCACTGGCGTACTATTACTAGGGGAGGAAAAGATTACCCGCAGGCTTATTACCATTACGAGGTTTGGAAAGACGGCGATCGCTTAGTTAAATCGTCGAAGTATATTCCTAAGCGATTATTGCCCCAGATACAGCGACTAGAAGCAGAGAAAACGCTAGTTAGAGAAATATTAAAAGTATTAGGAATAAATCTATAATTTTTGAACATTACAGATTATTTTTATTCATTATCTTTATCTTTCATCGCTAACTTTCATATTCCTTCTTAACCAAAACAAGACGTAGAAAACTAACAACTTCGAGAAAGCACTTTTTGAACCCTTTCAGAAATATGTTCCTTAGCACAAGCTGTCAAGACCGTAATTGCACGCTTGTTGCCCTTCTTAGCGAAATATTCCCATATTGATAGCCAATCATTACAACTAAATGTGTATGCCTGTTTGATTCCCCGTTCGGTAGCAAATCGACATTCTATGGTTTGATGAGACAATTTTATTTTAGAGAAAACTCTAGCTTTTTTAGGTGAGATGTCCATCAACCATTCAGGATTAGCCTCAATGCATTGTAATCCTTCAGTACAGGAAATTCGATATTCTCCAGTTTGTAAAATTAAAACTTCTACAGCAATATTGTCTGCAAGTTTAATTTGAGTTGTATTTGCTTTTATAGGCGGACAATTACTTTTAAAAAAGCGAGGGTTTGGTGTTAAGTGTTCTTTAGAGTACGGATTATTTAGCGCTTCTATCAATTCTTCCCATTCTTCATGACTTAAAGACAATCTATTATGCTGTAACTTATTTTCTTCAAGAAGCTGTCTTAAATAGATTGCAATGCTTGGCAAAGTAATTGCAGTTATAACAACTTTGGAAGGAATTCTCACATTTATTGTTTCTAAATCATTGGATTTCATAAAGTCTATAACATTTGTGTTCGGCTGCCCAACTAGCTGTGCTACACGACGAACGCTCATTACTTGCATACCATCTGGAAGTTGATAAGATGACCAAGAGTGTTGCTTCCATCGCCAAATAGATGCAATTGTTTTTGGTGTTTTTGAATTTCTATTCAGACTAGTAATCTTTGCACAGCCGTGAGAATTCGATGCTTGTTTTTGTTTTATGGTCTTGGGTAGATTCATAATCCGCCTTCTGACTATAACAATATTTACAACTAACGTTTTCCTATTTAACCGCCATTAATATAATGACGATTTTTGTATAGCATTGAGAATTTCCAGGTAGATATATGCACTCTATAACGTCAAAATTTTTTTGATGTTTTACTTGTGTACTAATACTTATTTTTTCATTACTCACTCGTAATAATAGTGAGGTAATACTTACTTTATAGTAGCTTAACTTACGATTAATAACTTGATACAACCTTCATTTAATCGTTTTTTATTTATAGAAAACAATTTGGTCGTTGGATTTATTCTGTTTTAATTACATAAAAAATTATTTACAGAAAATAGCATTATATTAAAATATTAAATAACTATAATACTAATCGTTATTTATCAAGCTATTAAGCGTTTACTGACCGTTTAATTAGTGAATAAAATATGAAACATTTTCGGAATTTTGATTTTTTAAAAATATTCTAGTCGCTAAATAAAATATATGTAAGATTAGATATAAAAAAATATTTATATACAATTACATCACATTAATTTAATTAATAATAAAACAGTCAATAATTATCAAGCTATTACGCATTTATTGACTGTTATTTCGACGAATCATAAATTACTTGTATACTTTTGTATAATTTAAAATTGAATCTATATTTTTTGCCTCTTGTTTTTTACCTTGTTGTAGATAAAGGTTTTTAGCTTGAGAAAGAGATTTCCTTCCATCTGCAAAATTTTTCTGACAGATTAAGCTTATACCTTGCCCTTGATATCCCAGAGCGATTTTAGAATCAAGAGATATTGCTTTTTGGAAAGATTGTTGTGCATTTTTACAGTTAGCTTGTCGCTGTACGGAACCATCAGGCTTAGATAAAGGTATTTTTTGATTCATTAATTTGTAACCCCGCTCAACATAATCTTGCGCTGTCTTTGGCTGTTTGGGTCTCTGAAAATTCTCTGTAATTGATTTGAACCAGAGTTCCATGCCTAGTATCATCCCTAACAAACCTAATCCAAATATGTATGAGAAAGGATTATTACTCATCAAAACAGATAATATTCTCATTTCACGACTTTCTTTATTCCAATGCGGCATAGTTTTTAACTCCTTGACGTGTTTGCAACTCTTTATTCCAAGTTGTTTTGGGCTGTAAAATGATTGAATGAGGTAGAAGTTTTTGAATGGTTCTTATACTTTTACCAGAAATTGCGATACGCGAAGCGTCGCCCGCCCTTTGGGCTATCGCTACATTTGGTATATTCTTGAGAAAATCTACAGGTATAAGAGCGTAATGCTCTGTAAAAGCCATAGAGTTAAGGGTGTCGATAGATAAATAGAGAGTTCTGCTATTGTGAGGAGCGTTTAATATTGCTAAAGATAATGTTTCAATAGGTGAAGAGGTTAACATCGCTGATGTTATGGGATTATTTAAAGTTCTTCCCATACTCAGATGAAACCAACCACTAGAACGTTTACTTCCAGGATGTAAGCTAAAGACATTCGCCGTCATTTCAAATGAATGCAGGTAGGCTCCGGTGACTTCAAAAGAAAGGTTTCGCGCTAAAAATACGATGTTATTATTACTATCTGCATATAGCAAACCGCGTTGATTTAGTGTTTGCAGCAATTTTTGGGGAATACAGTAATTTTGTTGGAAATATTTCTTAACTTCTTTCCAACGGCTTTTACTTGGTACTGGTGGTAAGAAAGTTGTTTCAGGATTTTGATGTGCAATAGTCAAGGCTTTGCTTGTCACCTGATTTGTTACCGCAGCTAGCATCTGCTCTTCGCCAAATTTATCGCGTAACCAAATAAGTGCATCATTAAATTTACATTGATTAACTTTCATTACCAAGTCAATAGCGTTAGTTTTTGACAACAATTGGTTGTCTTGATTTACCCCCAACTCATAAGCAACTAATCCCAAAGGTAATTCTTGACGTTTAATCGTTTTCTTTAAAATTTGTAATTCAAACTCCAAATGCTGGCGCAGTTTTTCGCTCTGTATTGCTGTTTGCTTCAATTCAGTAAGTTGTTTGAGTAAACGAGAGCGTTGATTGAGTTGATAATTAATTATCTCAAACTCAGGAAGCAAAATTTCAATAGCTCGCTGTCGGTATTCTTCGCTTGTTTCATGCACCTGAGTTTTAGGAAGAAAGCGTTCTAAATTTATAAGTTGAGAATCTTGATTTGCAGCAGCATAGTATTTTTTAAGCGTTGTGTAAGTAGCTTTGCTACCCTTAATTCCCCTATAGATACCTAGATGTGCAACTGCACTTCCAAAACTATCTTGTAATTGGGACAACTTAGCTCTTCCACCAAATAATGAACGACAGTTAAGTTTACCTCGTTCATCTAATGGCACGATGTAAGCGTGGATATGAGGTGTTATTTCGTCGAGATGCAATTCTGCTCTGACTACTCTATCTCCCCAAGAAGAATGCAACCAATTAACTGTTGTTTCTACAAATCTATCTACACATTGTTTATCATAGGTTCCTGCTTCATGAGGTGCATCTGGACGGAAGTAAGAAGCACTTGCACTAAGTAACATTTCTACTGCAAGCACAGCATTTGAACGGATTTTCTGCGAACCAATTTTTTCCCTTACCAAGGTTGCTAAATCTTGATATGAGGAATCACCAATGATTCTTATATTAGTTACTTCCGGATTAACATTTGGCGTTTCTCTCTCCCTAGCAGTATGTGCTTCATTACCTGTTAGCATTCCCCAGTTTTTTATTTTTTGGATTCTACAGATAGCTAGTGGCATGATTTATTGCCAATATTGTTTTGCTTTATTTTTGACTACTAAATCAAAAAGTTTTCTTACGTAAGTTTTGAAAATTTTTAATACCTATAATCTCTAGGTTTTCAGTAATACCATAACTTAATTATCAGAATTTTACCCAAATGTTATTTCTTTAACTTATTCACTTCTCATATTTTAATGTGATTAATTTTAATTGTATTTGTGTGTAATTGCTTAACCGACTATTTTTTTAATGTACTAATGATTGCTTGAAAATATATATATTATGTAATTATACATATGCACAAAAATAACTTTATCCCTGTAGGCAAGTTTTATCAAGCTTTATAGGCTTTTAGTCATCCCCTCTGTATATGATTAAAAGTTGAAACTAATAATACCGATAATTTTAGTGTTAATAGCCTTATATTAAGAATCTCTCTTTCGTAGTATTGCAGCTTTTAATATTTATTCGTTATTAATGAAGAAGGAATTTGAAGGAATTAAATACTCCTTGATTATGGAAATATCAATGATGATGAAGAGTAATTTATTATTAGTTATATTCGATAAAGCCATAAGTAAAATTAATAGACAATTATAAAATTTATTTGAATCAAATTTTTTCAATATTTTGGGAACCGAATAATCTTATTTTCATGGCGGAAATTATTAAATTGTGTAGTGAGTTCACATTTAGTTTAAAACTAGTGGCTGCAATATTTCGTATGAATTCAAGTAATAAAGAGAAAGATTTGAATCTGATAAATCAAAAACGGAGCGTGATTTTTGAACCCTAAATTTGTCTAAACCCTTGTATATAAGCTCTTAGAGGATTTATAAATGTATTTGACAGTGAAAAACTTAGTGAAGGATTCTGAAGGAAATTTTTGACCACACCAGACTAAAAATATAATAAATTTTTCTAATATTTTACCTTCATTTACCTTCAAATTCCTTCAAATATTCCACAAATCAAAATAATGAAGATGAGTATTATTATCAAGAAATAAATCGGACTGATGAAATTTTTAGTTTACTCCAAATATGCTTTAGTATTTGCTACTATCTATCGCTACGAATCCTAAAAATATAATTGAATTTCTTCAATACTTATGAGCAGAAATACTCAAGATTTGCCCCTATTAATATTGGCTTTAGACTTTGGAGGAAGTGCTACAAAAGCAATTTACTATACCTTTGACAAAAAAATACCGGCATCGTTAATTATGGAACCAGAGGTGATAAAAGTACCCTTAGAATCAGTTACTTCTGCAAAAGAAATTTTAGGTGCAACTTCTCCAGAAAATATTGCATGGGTAAATATCAATGGCGAAACTTTTGCAGTCGGTTATTTAGCCTTAAAAAAATATTATGCGAACGCTGGCTTGAAAGAATTAAAGTACGAACGAGCAATAGCTAAAACTGCTTCCGCTGTTTGGGTTGCGTCACAAAAGCTCAGGTTAGGTTGTAACTTTCAACTGTCACTTGCTTGTTTGCTTCCACCAGGTGAACTGGAAAATAAAGAAAGTTTAGGAGAGCAACTTAAAGCAGTACTTGCTAACTACATAACGCCGACGGGACCAATGCGGGTGAAGTTAATAGAGTTTAAATGTTTGCCGGAAGGAGCAGGAATATATTTGGCTTACCAAAAGAGAGTAGGAGAAGCGCTTAAAAGGAAAGTAGTTGCTTTGGCGATGATAGGTTACAGAAATGCTTCTGTATTAATCAGCGATAGGGGTGTAGTTGCATCTGATGGTAAAACTTCCGATTTGGGGATGATTCGGCTTTTGGAGCGAGTCGTAGCCAAAACATCAGGACAAACACCTTCTCAACTTGCTCCAGCGATTGTAGCAGCAGGAAGTGAATTATCACCCGTTCCCTTACTACAGTTATTAAGAAGCACGGGAAATGCTAACAAACAGCAAGAGTTACAACAAATTCAAAGAGCGATAAAGCTAGCCAGAAGCGAGTATAGCGCTGCCCTTACAAGTTGGTTAGGTCAGGTGATTCCCCGTCAAGTTGATGAAATATTATTCTGTGGAGGTACGGCAGATTATATGAAGAAGGAATTGAACTTACATTATCGTGGAAAGTCTTGTTTGTGGGGAGTGGGTGCAAACATTCCCAAACAAGTAGACCAATTTTCTTTGTTGGGCAGATTGGCGGACGTTTACAGTCTATTCTTGTACTTTTCACAAGTTGTTGAGAAACGGTATCAATCTGTCGGGATAAGAGGAGGTGATTTCTGATGTCCTCACAAATAGATTTCCGCTGGAGGTATCAACCACGCAATAAGTCAGACGTACAGTTGATGAAATACATTCAAGATAATCGCATTATGGGTAAAACCGAGATGGTGCTATTAGCAGGTAGGTCATTTTGGCTTCCCTATTCCCTATCAATAGACTGTAGTCCACAGCAGTTACGTGCTGTTGCAATGGATGCAGTTCAGGCTTTGAGAAAACAAGCGAAAGATATTTTAGAGTTAGCAGGTTTAGAAGATGTATCTTCAGTACAGTCGCGATTTACAGAAGTTACTCCATCGCAAATTAAACAGAGTACTTTAAATTCTCCAGTCAATACATCTACTTTGAATAAACTTCGTACTCAAGCTGGTGAAAATAATTACGATGATACAGGTTTGAACAATTTTTTGTAATCATCTAGTCAGGATATTTCTGTATCTACTGTCCTCAGCATTTATTTTCTTGAAACTCACATTTTTCATAGGAGCTTTAATTATGGTTGCTAAACGATATAAAAAGAAAAAAGGTAATAACAAAAAGAAAGTAAATAATTTACAATATAATCAACCTCAACCTGATGAATATTTACTTGCTAGTAATAATAATTCTTTTGCTAACAATTCAGAAAATAATATAGATACTGAATCAACTTTATTTAATGAATTAAAAAATGATGAAAAAACCAATTTTATTGAAAATTGGGAAACCGAACTTAGTGATGATTTTATTTCTGATGAAGTAGATAGTAAAAGTATTGTAAATCAAGCTTTATATCAAGAAGATATTCGTAGTAATTATTCAGAAATTTTAAAGCATGAAGAAAATTTATTAGAAGACGATTTTTCGAGTGAAGATAATCAAGATGCGGATGAAGTACCAATATCAAGTAAAGAAAAATATCAATACGAAAACCGAGAAGAACTAATTGAATCATTCAACACTATCCATATAGTTGATGGTGAAAAAGGTGGTGCGGGAAAGTCATTATTTAGCAGAACGTTGATAGAATATTGTAATTTTGTTGGATTAAATATGGCGATAATAGATGCAGATACAAGCAATCAGGATATTGCTAGAATTTATCAAGATGTAGATTTGGCATTTTTCAGCGATGATGAAAATCTTGCTCAAAAAGCAGATTTTATTTTTGAGAAAGCATTTGAAAAATCAGTAATTGTAAACTTACCGTCTCAGGTTTATTCAAATGTAACTAATTGGATAGTTAACAATAATTTGATTGATTTAGGGGCAGAAAACTCAATTAGTTTTGTTAAATGGTTTGTTTGTACCGGAGGTATAGATTCTGTCGATTTTTTCTTACAATCTTTAAAAGATTTAGGAAATCAAATGACTCATGTATTTGTTAAGAATATGGGGTTATGTGATGACTGGAGTTACATAGAAAATATGCCAGAGTTTATCGCAGCCAGAAATGACCACGATTTTATCATAATGGACTTTCCTAAGTTTCCCTACTGGGAACGAAATATTATTGATAGATGCGGATTAACTTTCTATGAATCGCTAACTAATTATGAAATAAAAGTAGTATCAAAGCAGCGAGTTAAAAAATTTCTGAACAAAGCTCACGAAGCTCTTGCTCTTACAAATTTAGTAAAATGAGTCAATTAAATCAAGCGGATATATCCGATAGTTCAGAGAAGAAGACATCCAAAACTGAATCTTCAGAATTACTTACTGAAGCTTTGAAAGGTAAGAGCGAAGAATTTAAAAAGCGAGTCCTGGATTTTGCAATGAGTTATGGATTATCCCAAGATGACCCTTTATTTCTAGTATTGATTGCTACCGGACAGTTAGAAGTAATGCTAGAAGATGCACCTAAAACTTTACGGCTGCTGTTCAAAACTTGGAATCGCGACTTGGCCAACAATTTAGAGATAGTGGAAAAAGTTGCGGTGGAGCGTCAAAAAGTTGCGATTAATAGAGCCGCTCACGCTCTGATTCGCAAAGCACAGTTTACAGAAAGCAGAAAACTTTTAACTTCTGTTATTCCTGCGGGACTATTATTGTTTTTCACTTTGGGAATCGGAACGATTATGGGAATTTTAATGCCACCTTGGATTGCTGGGACATTAAGTGGTGGCTACACACGGGTACAGGCAAATACTTTGACCTGGGATGAACTGGAGGCAATGAAATGGGCAATATCAAGGGAAGGTAAGCTTGCTAGGAATTTAATTGATTGGAATCGCGGCTATTTAGATAACGGAGAATGCGTTAGGGATGCTCAAAGGTTAGGTGTAATTTTATCTCAGTACGGACGTAAAGCGAAGTCAGGCCACTGTGTTATTTGGGCTACTCCACCTCAACAACGTAAGTTTGCTAACTGAACCCCAACAATAAAGTTTATTACTGAGACGTAAACTCATAAACTAGGTCGTAAAGTTATAAACTAGACGCAAAAAAATTGCATTGCAACAAAAATAGAAAGCGTTACGCTTTGCGTTAAGTCTCCGGCTTATCATCATATATAAATTTAAATCTTTCTATCAACAAGTAGGAGAGTTTATAAAGGTTAATGGTATGTAAGTTAGGTATTTGAAGCCAAATAATAAATTACTTTTTGGAGGATATTATAATGAATAGTTCAAGTAACTAAAAACATACAATACCATTAACCTTCTTTTAAGCTTCAAAGTTAGAAGTTATTTTTTTTAGAATAATATACGCTTATGATTTGACTTTTCAGATTCTCTAGCTATCCGCTCCATTTCCTTAACATCCTTTTTTATTTCTTCTAAATCTGTATCATCAAAATAATCTATATCTACATAACCTTCACTTATAAGTTCTTCTGGAGTCATTCCATAAGAAAGTTGGTTAATGCTAGGAGTTACTTTTTTATTCATTCTTAGTTCCTCAAAATTATAAATTACCAGTTTTAATTTTAAAACATTTTTTAAGCTTCGTTCTTAACAAACTATTAACTTTTAATATCTATTTTTTATAAACACTTGGAAAATAAACCAATATATAACTTAAAAAATCAAGAGTTAGTATGATTAGTTTTTCTATATGCCATTAAAACTACTTCGACTTTATTCTCCTTCAAGATGGCTCTAATACTCAATCACTTCGATACAAAAACCAAACAAAATACAGGAATCCAGGAGAGACTTGAAAATACCCTTGCTGAATATCTATTTGATTGTGCTGAATTCAGTATTGGTACAGCTTATCCAGAAGCTACGGTTGCATCCGATTTAACGGAACACAACGGGATGACTCTACAGTTTAGTGCGGGTAAAAGGATGTTTTTTGCTAACAATTCCAATCTTCGT
>ERZ1740065.3321-NODE-3321-length-10073-cov-12.225993_pt1 | contig 10073 bp, 7 predicted proteins | sample MGYA00581738_ERZ1740065 | MGnify/ENA primary metagenome ERZ1740065 (study PRJEB43018, sample SAMN04849749) | marine metagenome | isolation source: floating plastic debris | place: Pacific Ocean | collected 2008-09-01 | study: EMG produced TPA metagenomics...
CCCTCTCTCTCTCTCTCTCTCTCTCTCTCTCTCTCCAACTTCTAATCTCTACTATTCTCTTCTCCCTGTTCCTATCTCTCCCGTCCCCCTCTCTCCCCACACTTGACCTCTCTTAGGCCTAACTACTAACCTTCTGATTTTCTGCTGTTAGGTTCTCTATGTGTCTCCTAGCTTCTGTTCGCTTAAAAGAAAGTTCGGACTTCAGTTTACTGTACTTTTCGAGACTCGATGCATAATCTGCCGTGCATCTTTCGAGGTTTACTACAATGACATCAACCTAGACGTAAGAATCTTGTACAAAATCCACATCAAGGAAGAACGAAACAACATTAACGGTCATCTACTTCTCACCTTGAACATACTTCTTTTCTTCATTCAATTTAATGCAAAAAGCAACTAAGTCGCCATGTGTCATAGCAGCAAGTCCATCATCAAAACTCGTCTCAGCAGGTGTCGTCTCTATTGGTGAAATGATAACAAAATCATCCATCGGTTCAACAGACGACGATGGAGTGCTGAGTGGCATTGGTCCTTGAAGGGACTCAGGAGAACTTGCAGCTGGTTGTTGAGACATTTTGATAACGCATGGAACGCAACTAAACTAATACATCAATCTTTCCCACGCTAATACCCTAGGTATGTAGTAGTTGCTGTAGATACTGCTGTTCGCTGCTGATGGCGGGAGCTAAAAGTACCTGTGACTCGATAGCGCGAGACTACGACGACCTCACTTCGGCCTTCAAGTTTATTCTTTCGCCACTCCGTTGCTTTCTTCTATTCCCTGGCCTTGGACGATAAAAAACCAATACCCGTTTGCAAACGACGAAAAATAATGTACGACGACCGGCAATGGCTGTCACCTCTTCGGTGTATCTCTTTAGGCTCCGCCTACTCAAGGTGAGCTCTGCCTGCCTTCCGGATGCCAGAGTGCACTAGGAAAGAAGAAAGGATGCGATGGATGAATGAAAATGATGGAAGATTTATGATTTATGTCTACGGATAAGAACTCCCCACTAATCATAGCTCTTAGTTGGAGACTACTGTCACAATGATCCCTGCTCATATCACAGAAAATCATGATCAAGTACTCATATTCATATTATCATTACTACTTCGGTGTGCCCTTCGTTGAGATGGTTTGTGCTGACCAGCTAGCTAAGAGTACCCATTATTTTTGGATAGTGGCGATGATCCTCAACCCTTGCAAGCTGACACGTCATCCTTACCTTCCCCTTCATACTTCGAAGACTGCTCATCAGCTGTCAAGCCATGCACTGTACTTTCCATAGATCTGTACTCACTGTTTACTGCAGGCACTGCATCACATATATCGTGCTATAGGATCCAAAACCGTGCCATTTACCGGTAACATCCTCCTTCACTTCGACTCACATCCTGATCTACTGGCACCAAAAGTAGATGCGAACGATATCTACAATACTGGAGCACTGTTTGAGTGAGTAAGACTACGCAACCTCATGTTACTGTGCTCCCTCGGAATCAAGACGCGTGTCTAAGTAGATGAGGAAAGGTAAATCCAAGATGAAAACTCCTCACAAAGCATAGACATAGACATAAAGCAGGATACATTCGATTGACACTGCGTCTAAACCTCGCAGAAAAATTAATGCACATAGGGTTCCTCAACATTAGTACATGTGTGTGAGGGACTATGGCATGGCTTGTATATAGGACTGGTAATTCCCCACCATCCAGACTGGACAACAGTGGTGGAAGGTGAATAGGAAGGCCTAATCTTAACCATGGAATTTTCTGTAGGTCCTTGTGTAATATCAGTGTGTAAGAAACACAGGATCCGGTGAAAAACCAATTCTGCTTACAGTGCGATCAGCATAGAGAGCTGGATAATGCCCGCCCTACTTGCCGGCCATATCGATACGGTCGTTTGGATGAAGAAAAGCTGGTCGGTGCAGATAGATGATGGCTGCCATACTTTCGTTGTCGGACGACATAAGGAGTCAGGTGATATCAAGTTAGTGGCTGCTAATTACTGCTCTATTGGCTCAGAGAGAGAAAGAGGGAAATAGCAGTGACATCAGATGAGTCAGTTGCTGTAGAGTGTCTTGCACGGAAAGAACTCTAGTCATTGATAAACTTGTGTTTGCTATCAGAACAAATAGCTGATGTAACGGGATGAACATATGTCAATTAGCTAAGCAAAATATGACCAAACTTTGCCCACCAGCACCAAAATCTCACCAGAATGTGGTAAAAAGATGAGAGGACAACTCCAGCATATTATGAAAACAGGGGGGTTAAACCTTGGTACATAGCAAATCTTATTGCATATATAAAATCTACATGTCCGATTTACTATGGTGGCGTGATTTTATTGCTATTCGCTCGTCTCTGTAGGTGAAGTAAGGCAAGTCCAAAATAACAATGCGTTGGTGAGCACAAACTCACATCAGGACCTACATCATGGGAGATTGAAAACAAAAATACGACAATAAATCCATGCAGATTGCCTCATTGTTAGTACAAAAACCATAACTCTTATGGAACACGTAACTGTGAAACAGGAAATTTTTGCATTTTTACCCAATTACAACAATTCGCAAATATTTCTTTGTTCGATTGCTCATTTATATGCTCTAGTTGCGACACATGCAAAAATATATTATTGCATTGTGTCATGGATAGAAACAAACAAATTATGGTCGCAAAATTTTTCTCTTTTACAGTACTAGTGTACACCAGTCACATGACCACATATCATAATTCTATTGGTCTATTTTCAGATGTACATGCCATTCAGATTACTTTGCTGGTGAACTGCTCTCCTGCCATGAAGAGGAGCTGGAGTTTGGCAGGTCTGTGAAGCTGCATGTTATGACTGTGCAGTCGAGTGATAGCCTGGATGGCGTTGCGACACGATTGCGGGAGATCCTACACCGCGGGAATATAATACTAGACGTAGATCTAGACTACTTCAGTACAGCAAACCCTTTCCTAGCCATGTACACGGGGCAGCAGCTACTCGCATTGTCTAAACTCTACCACCTCGAGGTCTATGACGATATCGCCATGACAATGAGGAAGAGGAAGGAACAGCTTGACTGGCTGGAGATGGCATTGAAGCTGGCAGTGGAGACGGAAGGCAGTCATACGCTGAACGAAAATACTGAGGAAACGTCTGAGAAGTGAGTGGAGAATATTCTAATCTTCCGTGTTGCTTTGACAGTCTGCATCACGCGTTGATACTCATAGGATGGTAGCGGTGCGGCGCCTAGTATCAGAGCTGATGGCTGCAGGTCCTGTTGATGTCGATTTACTACACGAACACGGATGTACATTCGACACCACAGGACTGCCTCATCACGTCAGCTCTAGTGATGAGATCGACGACTATGTCAAGGAGTTCACTGAACTCCTCTCTCTACTCAAACTAAACCCTAAACTGATCACCATCGCTAGGTAGATACCAGCCACGCACTGCAGAACAGGATTTGATAGTGACAGAAATGTCAACGCTTTCCTTCAATATCCAAATGATACGACCCCATGAGAAGACAACTCCTATAAATTTCCAATCGCTGTCATTTCTATAGCACAATCCGATGATGGCGATGATTTTTTGTCACTATTTTCACTGTGGTTCAACTGTCGCTATCGAATCCGGTTCTGCAGCATCAGTAAGTAATGCAAGCGTTGTGCCGTTCTGACTGACACACATTTGGTGTTCTTTAGATCATCGGATGATGACTATTGCCCTCAAGATCAAGTGAATGTCATTGAGGAGAAGGTCCTTGCGTCGCTACACCATCTCTATGGTTCTGTTGATGTTATGAAACATTACCTTGAGTGACTCAAGCAAAGAAATCTTTTATTTTTTATATAAAAACATATTCATTAGAATTCACTCTAATCTACATCCATCACATCTACCAGACCCAGAATTGAAGGATGCTCTCGCCAGAAATGATCTTTTATGATATCCACATGTTCAGCCACAACTGCGCCTTTCTTACTGTCGGAGTCGTCAGCCCTTGCAGTCTACAAGACGCAAAAGGGTGTTGATTTAAAGCTAGGCAATGTCAATAGGATTGCTACTGCCAGTGTACGTACCGGACTCTTGTGCAGAACTGTACCCTTCTTAAATATCTCGGCCTCGTGGTTATAGTTAGTGTTGAACTCTGAGAAGAGCAGCTCATTCTTCATACCCGAGTCTGTGACCTGTAACCATGGAAACTGGGTCAACAATAATACTATTGTCAGCTAGACAATAAATGATGAGACAGGCTACAGCTGCAGCATTGGTACTTATAGAATGGTTGTGACTGAATCAAATATTCATCAACATCTAGGATATAGTATAAACGTTCGCTGATGGAGTTACTAGTGAACACGAGGAACTCGAGTAGAATGACATAGATCCCGTCTGAGCTATACTGTAAACATAGAAATTTCAGCGTTGTCAAACTATAGCGTTTTTGTCAAATTGGCAGTATTTTGAATATTTTTAGCAATTTCTTTCCGGCTTGTGTATAACATAAAGAGCTATAAAAAATATAGCAACAATTTTAATAACGTTTTTATTCGAGTCGCTAACATAGAAATTTTAGCGACCTCACAATAATAACTATGTTTACAGCATGTAGAGGTTAGTGATGTATAGATATAGGTCACTGAGCTATAGATCGAGGTCATCGAGCTACATATACATGCGTATAGGTCACCAAGCTGACAGGTACAATACCCCAATAACAGTTCAACGTGACAAGGTTTCGGGGTACATCATGGCCTCCAAACAGGTGAAATGAGATGGAGTAGCATAGCTGAGCATAACATGAGTGAAAAATATTCAAATAATAGGTATGTTGAAGAATAAAGGAATTTCTCACATCACCCTTTGATACCATATCAATAAGCACCACCACACTGAGGTACTGAAGACCTACCCTATCAAGAGAGAGCAACTCTCAACTATTAACTTTGGTTTAGCGTGAGGTACCAGTGGTGTCACTCCAAATGCAGGCAGTGACACTGGACTATTTCTATTACTATCGCTACACACCTTCAGCCTGGCCTCCGCTTCCCTCTTATTCAAACCTTTCTCCAGCACCAGCTTCCAGAAGCAGGTGTTGTACAGGTTGTTGATGTGACCTGGTAGTAGTAAGAAAAGAACAAGGCATCATAAACAGCATCCGCTAAACACACGCACATACTACTGTAAAATCGGCATATACTTACAATCAACTTGCCTCCAACTTAGATAGTCTCTGACATTTCTGGTTGTGGGGTAAAGAACTACACGGGAGTCAAACGATGGCGGATACTTGAGAGCGGTGGAAGGAAAATACTTTCTCCAGTTAAAAACATAGTTGGACGTGAACAAGCTTACTACTGAAGAGGCCAACTTACTGAAAGTAATAGAGACACGTATTAGCCATACCAATTCAGTTCAATGAAAGAGTGAGTATTCCTTGAAAATGAAGGCAATGGAAATTGCCTGTACCTCGCACGGCGATTATACGTTTCAGTTTTCCTTTTGAAGATAAAGCTGTACTCATCGCTCTGACCATAACCGAAAACGATGTCGTTAATTGACTCCATCACATTTTCTGCACAGTTATTCATCAGCTGGAGAGCTCTCTCATCATTGGGTTTTCTAAACTCGTGCTGATCTGAAAATCTGTACCATTAATTAAACACAAAGTAACTTCATGAGGAAATGAGTGAATGGGATGAAGTTGTGCGAAATGAAAGTCAGCTTTATTTACCTATGAAAAGCCCGTCCATCTATTCGCACAACGATCCATGTGTTGGGAAGACATCTGTCTAGCTGTTCAAATCGTCTGACATACTCAAACTTGCTCTTCGCCATTCTGAAACGATTGAAGTAACAACTGACAGTCACTTATCGGCTCAAGAGCCACATGCTTGGATAGAAGCTAAGTGTGTATTGCGCCATGCTGGCTGTTCGTGTGATGATTGGTTGATGTCTGGTAAATGCTTAGGACTCCCAAGAGAGCACAACTCACACGAGCTACATTTCCGCTATTGACTGTTCTTCAATCAATAAAGTTCTCTCTGTTTCATAATCAGGCTTTTTGATTATATGCTGGGTGTTTTCTCTCTCCAATGTTGACATTGTGTGGTTTTCTGTTGTCACAACAAATTTTGCTTCGAGTTACATTCATTCACAAAGCTGACACAAGAATCAGTCTGGCAAAGTTTAGCGAGCGTATTTTACATGCAAGAAAATAACAAATTGCTGGATCCATTCGGTAAAAAATTGATTATGATACAAAGAGTAAATACAGCTCGAATGACTAGCACCAGGCTGATAACAGATCTGTTGTAATAAGCACCGACATTCATACCTCCCTAACGCGAGACACTATTTGCAATGTTGTACAAAATTCAACTCGTTAAAAATATACATTTACTATGACATTGGTACTGAACAGTCAGTAATTCTCAAGCATCCAGTGACCGATACACAAGTCCCATCAAACGAGGTGACCTCTCATGTCATCTGTGCTCTCCACTGAAGGCGTGCTCCTACCGATTGATGCGTGGTATATCCCATCTGCAAAAACATCCGAGTTACAATTGGGCACATAAAATTGCGAGTCATAACTTCCGGCGCAGCAGACTCACTGGGGTGAAGAGGCACGTAGTCTACAGAAGGCGAGTAGTTACGCTCCGGAATCATCGGAGGTACGTCAGTGTAAGATGGCCGACTGGACGTTCTGCCTGGTGGGGGCGGGGGTGGTGGTCGATTCATGGCAAATGCAGGCTGCAATGGGTTACCAATTTAAGTTGCAGGTGATTCCAATATCAATGCAACGTAAGATGGAGTTTTCCTTACTCGTCTGTAACCTTCTGGCAGTATCGATTGTTTGCTAAAGTTTCTCAGCTCATTGGCATATAAGTCTTCGTCGGCCCTGCTACCCTGGGACCTCCTATACATCCCATAGTCGCCTTTAGAACCTGCGACAGGTAGAACCATATGACACGCTGATCAGCATTGTAACATGACTCACAAACATTGACCTACTTTCTACGCTGGGCCACGGATTGGCTGGAGGAGAGGTTCTTGCTACCGTCTCCTCCGACATGTACGAATGTTTCTGAGGCTTGATACCATCCAGGCTCTCATCCTCATAGTGCTTCGCGTAATCTTCATCCAGACCTTTCTCATACGTGCTGTAGCTCTTCGCATCATCGTTGAAGTTGCCGTCGTGAGTGCCATAGAGTTCCACGGTGTTACTCTGACTAGTGGAGTCTGTACCTGTTATGAGAATGAGTAGTGTCATTAGTACCATGAAGTCCAGTCGGTTTGAGATCAAATACCATGCAGTCAAATCAGTTTTTGGGTTGAAGCCAACTGTTGTTATAGCACACGGTCTGTTTTAAAAACTGAGTTGCAATCCATTTAGCTATCATGTGATCAAGTCCATTCAGACTCAGTTGTACTATAGCCCAGTCTGTTTGAGACGAGTTGTCAGAAGGCCCAGTCTGTTTGAGACGAGTTGTCAGAAGGCTCAGTCTGTTTGAGACGAGTTGTCAGAAGGCCCAGTCTGTTTGAGATTGGGAGGCTTACCTTCGCTTGACTTCCTCCGCTTCCTTCTCCTCCGGACGAAGATGAATATGAGAACGGTGGTGACAATGAGCAAGAGACCGCCTACCACCGCCAGCACCATGATCACTATGAACATCGGCTCGTCTGGCCTCAGTACCAGGGGCTTAGATGTTGGCGCCACTAAAATCACCAGAGGAAATCAGATACATGAGGTGATAACCAGCGATGGCAGCCTATAAACATAATCATGCACTGTGCACCGAGTGAAAGTAATTGTGTAATTCAAATCCAAACATGGAAGAAAAGGATGATAGGTGAACTCTATTTTCTAACAGATTTTTTGTGTCTACATTTCAAACTGGCCTTACCAGTCTCAATCCGGCTCAGGTAGCCGTCTGTGTAGAGTAAGTCACCATTATTATCGAGTTTAACTTACGTACAGCTTACAAGGTAGTGTGTGGTGGGCTACTTACCGTCAGTGAAAACTTGGATGGCGGAGGAAGAGTAGCCGCTGCCACCCAGCTCGTTTATCCCTTGAACTGTCATCGAGTACTCCGTCTCTGGTTTCAGCCCTGTCACGAATTGAGGGACGTCAGATGAACTGACCGCTCAGTTTGGGTTTGTGTGACGTGAGGACGTACCTTGCAGTGTGAAAGGAGGAGATTGCGCATCTGTATACATAAAACCTTTTGTTCCGGAGGAAGGAATGTGGTAGCGCACTCTATATTTCTGTTCCAGTCCACCGTCAAAGCCTGGCACCCAAGACAGGATGATCGAGTCGTAAGTAATATTCAACACCTGAATGTCTGATGGCGGCTCGGGCTTACCTTCAATGTCACGACACATGTCACAGTATAGATAAATAAGTCACGTACCCTATAAAGGGTTTGTTGTTGTACTTACTGGTGCCACCTAGAATGATATTATGACTGTCTGATCCCTTGCTGTTGGTCGCCGTACAGCCGTAACTGCCGTAATCTGACTCTCCCACCGCCTTCACCGTTAGGCTGAACTTGTGTTTGAAGTCGCCTTCCTTGTTATAACCCTCTTCGTATTTGGAGCCGTCCACCGTTAGAACCTGACCGTCTTTGCTCCATTGTGTGGTAGGTTTAGGGTGAGATATAACGTGACATTTTATGATGCCGTTGTCACGAGTTTGAGCCGCAGCCTTGGCTATATTCGGTTGTTTATCAATCTCAGGAGCGACTATAAAAAGAGAAGAGATGAAAATGCCGAGCTTTCTAGTATCATTCCCAGCTGAAATGATATCCATAACTAAACATACAGTCGACAGGTTTCACTTTGTAGACTTTGGTAGCTGAGCCGTAGTCGTTACTGGCGTCACATGTGAATGCGTCGATGTCATTTCTCTCGACGGCTGGTATAGAAAGGATGATGCTCCGCAGTTTACTGTCTGAGGTTTCTATCCGCAGAGTTCCTTTATCGTAGTCTGCTCGTGACCAGCGGCCGTTGCCGTCGGCAACTGGTGGATTGGCATCAACCACGCAGATGAGTTCTAATGTGCTGTCGCTGTCGCTATAGGCCTGACGCGTGGCTGAGATTGACGCTCCGTCTAATTATAAATAAATGACCTTGACATCACTGACTCACAAGTGGCTGTATAATGAGGTTTGCAGCAATAGCTTACACAGGACATCGATAGAAAAGTCATGCTGAACTTCTCCTTCGCTGTTTTTGGCCTTGACCCTGTATTGTCCCGCGATGTTTCTGTTGACATTAGTGAGAGTCAGCATTCCCTCCGCAGCAGACAATCCAGCTGGGCTGGTGTCCCTCTTTGTCTTAAACGATAGCGCCACGGGTGTTCCATCAGTCACCTGTAAGGAAATCGGGTCATTTTAAATATTATTTTTCATTTTCATCCACAATTTTGAGTAGACTGTAGATCCCAATCTAACCTTGTACCACTCGTACTCTGTCGCTGTGGGGTTCGCAATCACGGAGAAATTAGCTGTAGCATTTTTGCCTTCCTCCAGAGTGATCGATGGTGGCGGACCGTTGAATATGGGTTTGTCTGTAACAAATATGGACGCTGTAAATCAATACATGCGTGCAAATAACAGACATGAATATCTCACCAGGATATGGTGACCAATAAACAAATATATTAAGACAGATTAGCGTGCTTTTTGCTCACAGACACTATTGAATTTACTACAGGGAAACAGAGAGGAAATAAAGAAGGAAAATCTAGACTCAGCGACTCACGGAGTACGTTGAGAGTGACTCCAGCAGTAGCAGATAACTTTATCTCTTCATTCCTCGCACTGCAGTGTACCACGAGACCATTATCGGATGACCTTGGCCTGAATGTCAGCCTAAAATACAGGACATGTTACATGACCTTGACATATAACTAGAGAGAGAAGGGGTAGGGAGGGAGGTAGATAGGGAGAGAGGGAGGGGGGTAGGTAGGGAGGTAGGGAGGAAGGAAGGGAGGGAGAGAGGGAGGGGGGGAGGGAGGGAGGGAGGAGGGAGGGGAGGGAGGAGGGGGGGGAGGGGG
>ERZ1740065.3324-NODE-3324-length-10069-cov-8.966846_pt1 | contig 10069 bp, 9 predicted proteins | sample MGYA00581738_ERZ1740065 | MGnify/ENA primary metagenome ERZ1740065 (study PRJEB43018, sample SAMN04849749) | marine metagenome | isolation source: floating plastic debris | place: Pacific Ocean | collected 2008-09-01 | study: EMG produced TPA metagenomics...
GTCACGAAGGTGGCACCTGTCGCCGCCAGCCGCTCCCTCAGCTCGCGGTAGTTTTCAATGATCCCATTATGAACCACGGCCACCGGGCCGGCACGATGCGGGTGGGCGTTGGAGACATTGGGCGCACCATGCGTGGCCCATCGCGTGTGTCCGATGCCGGATTTGCCTGCCAACGGCTCGTGCACCAGCAAATCTGACAGGTTAAACAGCTTGCCCACAGCGCGCCGACGATCAAGCTCTCCTTCATTGACGGTAGCAATGCCTGCGCTGTCATAGCCACGATATTCCAGCCGCTTGAGCGCTTCCACGAGAATGGGCGCGACCTCATGGTCGCCCAATACCCCCACAATTCCACACATCAGCCTGTCTCCTGCTCTCGTTTTTTCTTTTTTGCTTTCAATAGGGTCATCATTTTGCGTGCCAGGCCGGGCTTGTTCACCTGCTGCCCTCTGGCAAGGGCAAGCGCGCCCGGTTCCACATCTTTGGTGATGACAGATCCAGACGCTGTCATCGCCTCATCTCCCACGCTGACAGGGGCCACAAGCATGGTGTTTGATCCGATAAAGGCCCGTTCCCCCACCGTCGTGCGATGCTTGAGAACGCCGTCATAATTGCAGGTGATTGTGCCGGCCCCGACATTGGTGGCCTGACCGATATGCGCGTCGCCCACATAGCTGAGGTGATTGACCTTAACGCCTTCTTCCAATTGCGCATTTTTCACTTCGACAAAGTTGCCGATTTTGACATTCTCGCTGAGTTCTGTGCCGCCGCGCACGCGCGCAAACGGGCCCACGACGGACCCACGCGCGATATGGGCGTCTTCAATATGCGAAAACGCGCGAATATGCGCGCCCGTCTCCACCGTGACGCCCAAGCCGAACACCACATTTTGCTCGATCACCGTGTCGCGCCCAATGACGGTATCTAGCGCGAAGAAGACAGTGTCAGGAGCCAAAAGGGTCGTGCCGTTCTCCAGAGCTTCAGCCCGCGCACGGTCTTGAAACGCAGCTTCTGCCGCAGCCAGTTCGGCGCGAGAGTTTATCCCCAAGGTCTCGCTTTCATCACAAGAGATTGCGGTCGCGGAAAGACCGTCAGCGCGGGCCAAGGCCACGATGTCAGTGAGGTAGTATTCACCGGCCGCATTTTCGTTCGTCACGCGGCTTACCAGATCCATCAGCCGTGCCGCATCGGCCATGATAATTCCAGAATTGCAGAAGGTTACAGATCGCTCTTCATCATTTGCGTCCTTGAATTCCACGATGCGTTCAAGCGCTGTTCCCGCCATGATGAGGCGCCCGTAGCGACCGGGATCTGCCGCCTCAAACCCCAACACGACGACGTCAGAGGTTTTGCGCGCCTCAGCCATGCGGGTCAGGGTATCAGGAGTGACAAAAGGCGTGTCGCCGTAGAGGATAACCGCGTCGCCAGAAAACCCCTGGAGCGCGGTCGTGGCTTGGGCAACGGCGTGGGCCGTGCCCAGCTGCTCCTCTTGCAAGACAATCTGTGCGCGGGGGTCAAACTCCATCGCCGCCTTGCCCACGGCATCGGCCCCGTGGCCCGCCACCACGATGATACGTTCGGGATCCAGCGCCGCGCCTGCGCGGATGGCGTGTGCCAACATCGGCGCGCTGGCAATCGGATGCAGCACTTTGGGCATGTCAGATTTCATCCGCGTGCCTTTTCCAGCCGCCAGAACAATAAGCGCGGTTGCCATTCAAAGCCTTTCGTTTACATGCCGAACAGGTTTTATCCGCTGTCGCAGGCCACGCAAGACATCGGCGCATCAAAGGTTGTTGCGGCGTGTCACAAAGGCCAGCGGAAATGCGCCAAAGGAAAAGAGGCAGGGCATGGGCACAGTCGTTTTTGATCTCGATGGGACATTGGCTGACACAAGTGGAGATTTGATCGAGGCGGCCAATGTCTGTTTCCGCCAGATGGGCGTGGGTGACCTATTGGTTCATGGTGCTGACGCGGCCACGGCATTGACGGGCGGCAAGGCGATGCTGCGGCTTGGGCTGTCAAGGATGGGCAAGGCGGTGGATGAGGCCGAGGTGGACCGCTGGTACCCGGTCCTGCTGGAAGCCTATGAAGAGAAAATTGACCAGCACACCGTGTTCTTCCCCGGCGCGATGGAGGCCGTGCAGGCGTTGAAAACACACGGGCATAAGGTGTCTATCTGCACCAACAAGCCCGAGAAGCTCGCCCGCATTCTGTTTCGCAGTCTAGGTGCGCTCGACGAATTTCACAGCCTGATCGGGGCCGACACGCTGCCCGTGCGCAAACCAGATCCAGAGCCGCTGCGCGAGGCCGTGCGCCGCGCGGGCGGGGATGTCAGCGATGCCATGATGATTGGCGATACGATCACGGATCATTCCACGGCGCGCGCCGCGGGTGTGCCATCTATTCTGGTCACCTTCGCGCCGGGCCGGGAAAAAGTGGCCGAGCTTGAGCCGGATGCGCTCCTGCATCACTTCGATGATCTGCCAGATATCGCGTCGCAGTACCTGCGTGCATTGTGACAGTTGACCTGAGCCGAAAGAGGCCTCAGAAAAAGACCATGCAAGAGATATTCAAAGGCAACTTCACCCAGCAAGAGCCGATCCCGGAAGACGGGATTGCAGCAGCGCTGGATGTGATGCGCAGCGGACGACTGCATCGCTACAACCTGTCCCCGGGAGAACTTGGCGAGGTGGGGCTGCTCGAACGCGAGTTTGCCGCCTATGTCGGGTCCAAATACGCGCTCGCTGTATGTTCCGGAGGCTACGCCCTGGCCACCGCGTTGCGGGCCTTAGACGTCAAGCCGGGTGACAAGGTTTTGACCAATGCCTTCACGCTGGCCCCCGTGCCGGGGTCGATTGCCAGCGTTGGGGCCGTGCCGGTTTTCGTAGGGGTTACTGAGGATTTGGTGATCGATCTCGATGATCTGGCCGAGAAAGCGCATCTCTCAAACGTGCTGATGCTCAGCCACATGCGCGGGCATATCTGCGACATGGACCGGCTGGTTGAGATCTGCAGCGAGGCTGGCGTGAAAATCGTTGAGGATTGCGCGCACACGATGGGGTCTGCCTGGCGCGGCGTGCCGTCGGGGCGCTACGGCGCGATCGGGTGCTATTCAACGCAGACGTATAAACACATGAATTCGGGCGAAGGCGGGTTCCTCGTGACCGATGATGATGAGATCATGGCGCGGGCGACGATGCTGTCGGGGTCTTACATGCTTTACGAACGCCACGGTGCCGTGCCCGGGCCTGAGGTGTTTGAAAGTGTAAAATACACGACACCCAACGTGTCGGGTCGTATGGATCATCTGCGCGCGGCCATTTTGCGCCCACAGCTCACAAAGTTGGATGCACAATGTGACGCGTGGAATGCCCGCTACCAAGTGGTCGAGGACGGGTTGCGCGACACGCCCGGCTTGCGTCTGGTCGACCGGCCCAATGAAGAGCGCTACGTCGGATCCTCGCTTCAGTTTCTGCTGCTGGATTGGCCTGACGTCGCGATCTCGGATGTGCTCGGCCGCTGTCTCGCGCGCGGGGTAGAGTTGAAATGGTTTGGGGGCGCAGAACCCGTCGGGTTCACCTCTCGCTATGATTCCTGGCGCTATGCGCCGAGCGCGCGCATGCCGGCAAGCGATCGCATTCTTCACGGCGTGATTGATATGCGTCTGCCGCTCACCTTCAGTCTCGAGGATTGCGCGCTCATCGCCCGGATCATCCGGTCAGAGGTCGGTGCCGTTTGGCAGGAACAGGCCGCTTGAAGAGCTGTTCCGGGTCTCTGAGGCCCGAACCTATTTGCAAGATGATCTGACAGACACGCGGTGTCACGATGGCGCGCAGGCGTGATTGACGTGTTTCGCTGTCTGCAGTATAAATGAACAAGCGTTCAATAAATTGGAGGGAGGCCGATGTTCAACGCGACCATGCGGTTTGATCTGGGTGAGGATGTGGACGCTCTGCGTGAGATGACGCATCGTTGGGCGCAGGAGCGCGTGAAGCCACTCGCCGCTGAGATCGACGCGAAGAATGATTTTCCCTCCGAGCTGTGGCGGGAAATGGGGGATCTGGGCCTTTTGGGCATCACCATCCCCGAAGGCTATGGCGGGGCCAATATGGGTTATCTGGCCCACACCGTGGCAATAGAAGAGATAGCGCGGGCCTCTGCGTCAGTCTCGCTAAGCTATGGCGCGCATTCCAATCTGTGCGTCAATCAGATCAATCTCAACGGCACAGATGAACAAAAGGATGCGTATCTGCCCAAGCTGGTGTCTGGCGAACATGTAGGTGCCTTGGCGATGTCTGAGGCCGGCGCCGGAAGCGACGTTGTGTCGATGAAGCTCGCGGCGGAAAAGCGCAACGATCACTACCGCCTCAACGGGACCAAATACTGGATCACCAATGGTCCCGATGCGAACACGCTTGTGGTCTATGCCAAAACCGATCCCGACGGCGGCTCCAAGGGCATAACGGCCTTTCTCATTGAAAAGACAATGAAAGGGTTCTCCACCAGCCCGCATTTTGACAAGCTGGGCATGCGTGGATCCAACACGGCGGAACTGATCTTTGAAGACGTTGAGGTGCCGTTCGAAAACGTCCTCGGCGAAGAGGGCCGCGGCGTTCAGGTGCTGATGTCTGGCCTGGATTATGAGCGCGTTGTCCTCGCGGGCATCGGGCTTGGGATCATGGCCGCCTGTCTGGATGAGATCATGCCCTATCTGGCGGAGCGCAAACAATTCGGCAAACCCATCGGGTCGTTCCAGCTGATGCAGGGCAAGATCGCCGACATGTACACGGCAATGAATTCGGCGCGGGCCTATGTCTATGAAGTGGCCAAGGCCTGCGACCGCGGCGAGGTCACGCGTCAGGATGCGGCGGCCTGCTGCCTTTACGCCAGTGAACAGGGCATGACCCAGGCGCATCAGGCGATCCAGGCCATGGGCGGCGCGGGTTTTCTCAATGATGCCGCCGTGGCGCGGATTTTCCGTGATGCCAAACTGATGGAGATCGGGGCAGGGACGTCCGAGATCCGCCGCATGCTGGTCGGACGCGAATTGATGGACGCGATGACATGAGGGCGCTTGTCGTGTTGGCTGTTTTGGCCACCCCTGCGGCGGCTCAGGACCTGATCTTTTCGCCGGCTGGCACAGAAGCCTGCCTTGACACGACGCAAAACTATGACGCGCGACACGCCTGTGTTGGCACGTCAGCGCGGCAGTGCATGAATATGACGCCGGGTGGAAACAGCACCGTTGGCATGGGTGGCTGCCTTTCGGCGGAGCTAGACTATTGGGATGCACTGCTCAATGACGCCTATGGCGACGTGATTGCTGCGGCCCGCGCAATGGATGCTGAAATGGCAGAGATCGGCGCAACGGTTGCCAGCCAGGAAGACGCTTTGCGCGCCATGCAAAGAGCATGGATCACGTTTCGGGATGCCACATGTGACTATGAATACAGCCAATGGGGCGGAGGGAGTGGCAGCGGGCCTGCGATTGCCGGGTGTCTCATGCGGATGACGGGTGAGCAGACGCTCTATCTCCTGGGGTCTCGTCTGGGCGAGTGATGCTGACCCCGGCCACCTCATATGATGCTCTGTGTGACGCGTTTGACTGGGCCTTGCCAGATAGGCTCAACATGGCCGTGCAGGTCTGCGACAGCTGGGCGGATGAAGCACCGGACCGTGTGGCCATCATTGATCTCAACAGCGGTCGGGATGACGTCACCTATGCCCGGTTGCGTCGTATGGCGGATGCGCTGGCCCATGGGCTGGTCGCCCGCGGTGTGCAACGTGGTGATCGCGTCGGCGTCTTGCGCAGCCAGGATGCTTGGTGTGCTGCCTGCCATATCGCAATATGGAAAATCGGCGCGATATCAATACCTTTGTTCAAGCTCTTTAAGAAAGCCGCACTGAAATCACGGGTGCGAGATGCCGGGGCGCGGATTGTTGTTACCGACGAAGACGGCGACGCGCTCTTGGCGCCGCTGGCAGAGGTTGAGCCACTGATCCCCGAGCGCGTCGATCTGCCTGACTGGGCATTTGAGACCGTGGACACCGGCGCGGAAGATCCTGCCGTCCTGATCTACACATCCGGCACAACCGGCAGCCCCAAAGGCGCGCTGCACGCGCACCGCGTGCTGACCGGGCATTTGCCCGGGGTGGAGCTCAGCCATGATTTCCTGGGCCAGCCGGAAGATTGCCTTTGGACCCCGGCAGATTGGGCGTGGATCGGGGGGCTCTTTGATGTGCTGATGCCGGGCCTTGCGCTTGGTGTGCCGGTGGTGGCCGCGCGTATGGCAAAATTTGATGTAGATACTTGCATGAACCTTATCGAGGAAAGCTCTGTTCGCAATGTGTTTTTCCCGCCTACGGCCCTACGGATGCTTAAGGCGGCCGAGTGCCATATCCCGGGCTTGCGCTCTGTTGCCAGCGGGGGCGAGCCGCTGGGCGCCGAGATGTTGGATTGGGGGCGTCAGGCGTTTGGTCTGACCATCAACGAATTCTACGGTCAGACCGAGTGCAACATGGTCGCCTCAAGTGCTGCGTCGCTCTTTGCGCCAGTGGGCGGCTGCATTGGTCGTGCGGTTCCGGGCCATGACCTGGCCGTGTTGGATGAGGATGGCCAACCGTCTGAGACCGAGGGCGATATTGCGATCAAACGGGGATCTGCCTCCATGATGCTGGGCTATTGGAATCGCCCCCAAGCGACAGAAGACAAGTATCGCGGGGAGTGGATGCTCACGGGCGATCGGGGTGTCTGGCAGGACGGGTATTTGCGGTTTGTCGGCCGGGAAGATGATGTGATTACATCCTCAGGTTACCGAATTGGTCCGGCCGAGATTGAAGATTGCCTGCTCAAGCACCCCAGCGTCGCGACGGTGGGTGTGGTTGGCAAACCATGTGACCTGCGCACAGAAATCGTGAAAGCCTATGTCGTCTTGAAACACGGCTTTGACGCCTCCGACCTTCAGGCTGAGGAGTTGAAGTGTTTCGTGAAGGACCGTCTCGCAAGCTATTCTTATCCAAGAGAAATATCGTTTGAGATGACCTTGCCTATGACGGTCACAGGCAAGATCATCCGCAAAGAGCTCAAGGCGCGCGCTGCAAAAGAGGCCCATCAATGAATGTCTTTTGCAAACACCTCCAGCCTGGCATCGCCCAAGGCGACAACCTGATGATTGTCCTGCCAAATTTTGGCGCCGGGGTTCCGTGTGCGCAAAAGCCTGACAGGGACGCGCAGATGCACCAGGATTTGGGACAACGCATACGCCCGCTGGATATGGGTGGCCGCATGATGTTGGAACCAACACACGCCATTGCGCTCGCCGCGGGCACCAAGGCGGTAGGTGAGGTGGCTGGGCACTTCCAGATATTCATTGAACCAATCCAGATGTTTACGCAGCTCTTTGAGCGCGGGCGAGACGACAGGTCCCCGCGCGCACCAAAGATCGTCGGCGGGCCCGAAGATGCCGCCGCATTGTCGGGACCACGCGTCGTACTGCATGGTTTGAAACCGTATATATTGCATGAGATGTTCGGACCTGCCTGCAAGTCCGCCTCTTCGATGTTCAGATGTGGGAAAACGCACCAGATCCTCCGTGGATTTGGAGGCTGGCGTGACGGGGTCCTGTCAGCTTGGTGCGTTGTAAAAGAACATCGTCTTTCTCATGAAAGGGATCTGCGAAACGCGTTTGGCGGAGAAACGTTCGTCTGGAAACCCATGTCAAAGCAACTGCGGTGTTTTGTGGCAAATCTGCAAAGGGTCTCCTCATGAAGCTGACATCGACGGCCCTGTCCAGCTCAGAAGATTTTCAAGCCAACCGCCGCGCGCATTTGGAGGCTTTGCGGGTGGTCGAGGAGGCCGTACAGGCGGCCGCATCCGGCGGAGGAGAGGCAGCGCGTGCGCGGCATGTGTCCCGTGGCAAGATGCTCCCGCGCGACCGGATTGGTGCATTGCTGGACCCTGGCAGCCCGTTTCTTGAGGTTGGCGCCACTGCAGCGCATGGGCTTTACAACAATGCGGCGCCGGCGGCGGGTGTCGTCGCGGGTGTGGGGCGCGTGGCCGGCACGGATTGTATGATCTTGTGCAACGATGCGACCGTCAAAGGCGGCACGTATTACCCAATGACGGTCAAAAAACATCTGCGCGCACAGGAGATTGCGCAGCAGTGTCACTTGCCTTGCATTTACCTGGTCGACAGCGGCGGCGCGAACCTTCCGAACCAAGATGAGGTGTTCCCAGACCGCGATCACTTCGGCCGGATCTTTTACAATCAGGCGCAGATGAGTGCCCGCGGCATCGCCCAGATCGCGGTGGTGATGGGATCGTGCACGGCCGGTGGGGCGTATGTGCCTGCAATGTCGGATGTGACCATCATTGTGCGCGATCAGGGCACGATTTTCCTGGCTGGCCCTCCCTTGGTGAAGGCTGCGACCGGCGAGGAAGTGACCGCTGAGGATCTTGGCGGGGGCGATGTGCATACCCGCTTGTCGGGGGTGGCGGACTATCTGGCGGAGGATGATGCGCATGCCTTGGCGCTGACCCGTGAGGCCGTCGCGAACCTCAATCTAAAAAAGCCCGACACCGTGGCATGGGCCAGCCCTGAGCCGCCAGCCTATGATCCCGAAGACATTCTCGGCGTGGTGCCCGCAGGGCTGCGCACGCCCTATGACATTCGTGAAGTCCTGGCGCGTGTGGTGGACGGCTCGCGCTTTGATGAGTTCAAGGCGCGGTTTGGGGAGACGTTGGTTTGTGGGTTTGCCCATATTGAGGGCTGTCCGTTGGGCATCATCGCCAATAATGGCGTGCTGTTTTCGGACTCCGCTCAAAAGGGGGCGCATTTCATTGAGCGGTGCTCACAGCGCCGTATCCCCCTGGTGTTTCTGCAGAATATCACTGGCTTTATGGTCGGGCAGCAATATGAAAATGAGGGCATCGCGCGTCATGGGGCAAAAATGGTCACTGCGGTGGCCACAAGCGCTGTGCCAAAAATCACGATGGTCGTCGGCGGTTCTTTTGGGGCAGGAAATTATGGCATGGCAGGAAGGGCTTACAGCCCCAACTTCATGTGGTCTTGGCCCAACTCGCGGATTTCCGTCATGGGAGGTGAGCAGGCCGCGGGCGTGCTGGCGACGGTGCGGCGGCAGGCGATGGAGCGCAAGGGAGAGATCTGGTCAGACGAGCAAGAGGCTGAGTTCAAGCGCCCGACCATCGAGATGTTTGAGCGCCAAAGCCATCCGCTCTACGCCTCGGCCCGGCTGTGGGATGACGGCGTGCTTGACCCGCGCAAATCCCGTGCGGTTCTGGCCTTGTCATTGAAGGCGGCGCTCAACGCGCCGATTGAGGAGACGCGGTTTGGCCTGTTTCGGATGTAGTTTGGGCGTGTCTGTATCGCGTTGGTTTCACGCGGATAACGCATTGATTCAGACAGTGCTGCCGACCTCGCCTGAGCATTTTGATTGCCTGGCGAATGAAGAACTTAAGGCAGTTAGAGCGGAGGTCTTTACTCATGTATGAGATCGTCCGGGGCGACATCACGCAAATGGAAGTGGATGCAATAGTGAACGCCGCGAACCGCTCACTGTTGGGAGGCGGAGGTGTCGATGGCGCGATTCATCGGGCTGCGGGGCCTCAGTTACTGGCTGAGTGCAGGGATTTGGGCGGTTGTGAAACGGGTCAGGCCAAAGTCACGGCGGGTCATAACCTGATTGCCAAACAAGTCATCCATACGGTCGGACCCATCTGGCGGGGCGGTGGGGCAGGTGAAGCTGAACTGCTCAGGTCGTGTTATGATAAGTCACTGAAATTGGCCCGCGAATGCGGGTGTTTGAGCGTGGCTTTCCCTGCGATTTCGACAGGTGCCTATGGTTTTCCTCATGATCAAGCTGCTGAAATTGCGGTTTCAACAGTGATGGATGTCAAGGACATGACAGCCTACCTAGTTGCATTGGATGCGCGCACGGAACGGCACCTTCGCAATGCTGAAAAACGGATCCTTGAGGGACGAGGCGATGTTTGAGCGTATCCTGATCGCCAATCGCGGTGAAATTGCCTGTCGTGTTATCCAGACCGCAC
>ERZ1740065.3326-NODE-3326-length-10066-cov-5.576965_pt1 | contig 10066 bp, 9 predicted proteins | sample MGYA00581738_ERZ1740065 | MGnify/ENA primary metagenome ERZ1740065 (study PRJEB43018, sample SAMN04849749) | marine metagenome | isolation source: floating plastic debris | place: Pacific Ocean | collected 2008-09-01 | study: EMG produced TPA metagenomics...
ACAATCGCCAGGGCGCGCGTACATTTACGGCCATGGTCTGTTCAAACTGATCCAGGCTGGCCTTGTGCGCCCGCGCAGGAAGGCTGATGCCAGCGTTGTTGATGAGGATATCTGGGACGCCGCACTGCGATGAAACCAGTTCGACAAGGCCGTCAGGTGCATCCGGATCGGTCGCGTCAAACGAGAATGCGGCGGCCGATCCGCCCTTATCCGCAATGTCCGCCACAAGAGCTTGGAGCTTACCTGTACTGCGGGCAGCGACCGCCACAGACGCACCTGCACCTGAGAGCGTTTGCGCGAATTGATACCCCAAACCCGAAGAGGCTCCGGTCACCAGTGCTGTCTTTCCTGCTAGCATTCTTGAATCCTGTTTGGTCGGCGTCAAACTGTGACGTGATCGTATCAAATCAATTATTGTCCGACAATATCGTGTTAAAGGGTGACACTGTGCCTAGTTTCTTCGGGCTTTTCGGCCTCACGCCCGCCGCGCAAAGAAACTTTGCTGCAAGGTCTGATATGCGGCGGGGTTGCGGGTCAATTCGATGAAACGCCGGATCTCAAGTCTAAGCGCGGGCTCGATGGGCATCTGCAGCCCATGATAAAGCGCTTCGGCAATCAGCTTGTCTTGCGGTTTTGCGTCGGCACCATCCCGTGTCAGGCCCGCATTTAGACGGTGAAAGAACCGTTCGAAGGTCTGCGCGTCGTCTGTAGCGGAATACCCGCGGGCCATCCAAGGCTGTTCGGCATTCCGGTTGGCGGCAATCCAACCCCTGGCGGCCTGGCACACATGTTCTGCAGGTATCACATCGGTCAAAAGCCCAAGGGATTGCGCGGTCTTGGGATCAAAGGTGGTACCGGCAAGGATGTCCTTAGCGACTTTCTGATATGGTGCGATCCGGGCCATTCGTTGCGTTCCGCCAAATCCCGGCATGAGACCGATGGCTGCCTCAGGCAAGCCAAGCTTGATAGCAGGATCGTTAGCGGCAAACCGTGCGTGGGCGGCCAGCGCCATTTCGAACCCACCGCCGAGAGCGTGACCGTTGATCACCGCCGCAACCGGTTTCCCACAGGTTTCCAAAGCATAGAAGCTTTGCATGACATCGGTCATGATCGACCAAAGGGCCTCGGCCGAGGCATCGAAAAACCCACTGACCATGTTGAGATCAGCCCCCGCATGAAAGGTCTTCTTGCCGGATGTGATCAGAACGCCCGTGATCCGTTTGCTGGAAGTGATTTCAGTCACATGATTTCCGAATTCAGCAATCGCGGCAGCCGAGAAGACGTTAACCTTGGAGCCCGGGTCATCCCAACGCAGTTCGGCGATCCCATCAGCGTCGACATTCAAGGAAATGATCGTGCTCATACCGCGTCTCCATCGATCCGTTCGATAACCATCGCGATAGCCTGACCGGTTGCCGCGCAGAGCGTTGCGCAGCCGAACTGCCTGTCAGTTCGTTCAAGCTCATCAAGCAAGGTACCAAGGATCATGGTGCCGGTTGCACCCAGGGGGTGCCCCATCGCAATCGCACCACCATTGACGTTCATACGGTCTGGTTGAACGCCGGTTTCTTCCAGGAAGTGGAGCACGACCGAAGCAAAGGCTTCGTTCAACTCCCAGAGATCGACATCGTCGTAGCTCAGGCCCGCACGAGCAAGTGCCTTGTCGCAGGCGGCCTTGGGTCCGGTCAGCATGATTGTCGGTTCTGATCCGACCGATGCAAGACCACGGATCCGGGCGCGTGGGCGCAATCCACGCTGCGATGCGGCTTTGGCGGTTCCCAGCAGAACGGCGGCCGCCCCATCCACAATCTGGGAAGAGTTGCCGGCATGGTGGACAAAGCGCATCTCACGAATTTCAGGATATTTCCGCGTTGCGACAGCATCAAACCCCAGCTTTTTGGCATAGCCTTCGAAAGACGGGGTCAGGGCTCCCAATGACTGCATGTCGGCACTGGCGCGGATCGCTTCGTCATGATCAAGGATAGTCAGCCCGTTGCGGTCCTCGACTGGTACGATGCTTTTGGCGAAGCGGCCGTCGGACCAGGCGGCCGAGGCGCGTTTCTGGCTTTCAACAGCGAGGGCATCCACATCATCCCGGCTGTATCCTTTCAGGGTCGCGATCAAATCCGCGGAAACTCCTTGTGGAACGGACTTGTGCGGCAGCGCGAATCCGGGGTCGGACAGAGGTGGCATACCAGAGCACAGCATGGGCACCCGTGACATCATCTCTACACCACCCCCGACTACAAGCTCTGCTTCTCCGCTGGCAGCCTTGCCTGCTGCTATGGCACAAGCTTCCAGGCCAGAAGCGCAAAACCGGTTCACCTGAACACCCGGAATCGATTGATCAAAGCCCGCCACCAAGGCCGCGCTTCGGGCTATGTCGCCGCCATGATCCTGAACAGGGTCCACACAACCCAGCACAGCATCCTCAACTGCCGATGAGGACAGATTGTTCCGCTTTCTGAGGGCCTTCAAAGGGACTGCGGCAAGTTCGATGGGACTAACCTCTGCCAGCGCTCCTACCGAGGCCTTGCCTTTGCCGCGGGGCGTTCTGACCGCGTCAAAAATCTGAACATATTCCATCGTGAAGCTCCTTTACTTGGCGGTCATGCGCAGAGCGCCATCCAAACGGATCACCTCGCCGTTCAACATTGGGTTGGTGCAGATGGCCGCGACCAGATCAGCAAACTCTTCGGCCCGACCCAGCCGCGGAGGAAACGGGACTTTGGCACCAAGTGAGTCCTGCACCTCTTGCGGAAGGCCAGCCATCATTGGTGTCTCAAAGATGCCGGGCGCGATGGTCGTGACCCGAATACCCGACCGCGCGAGTTCTCGGGCAGCTGGAAGTGTCAGGCTGACAACACCACCTTTCGAAGCCGCGTAAGCTGTCTGTCCGATCTGCCCTTCGTAGGCAGCGACAGAGGCTGTATTCACGATAACGCCGCGCTCGCCCTCAGGGTTTGGATCATTTTTTTGCATTGCTTCCGCGGCGAGTCTCATCATGTTGAACGTGCCGACCAGGTTGATCGACACCGCTCGTGCAAACAGGTCAAGATCATGCGCCCCTGCCCGCCCTACAATCTTTTGGCCCGGTGCGATACCGGCGCAGTTGACGAGACCGTCGACACCTTTGAACAGATGTCGGGCACGGGCGATCGCTGCTGCGCCGTCCTCGGCAGATGTGACGTCGGATTTGATGAGTTGCACCCTGTCCCCGTAACGGTCCGAGAATGCAGATGCATTGTCGGGGTTGACGGCCAGACCCAGCACATGGGCTCCGTCTGTTGCCAATCGTTTCGTTACACCCGCGCCTAAACCCGAATTCGCGCCGGCTACAAGAAACGTCTTGCCTTCGATGTCCATCTTAAACTCCCAGGTCAAACTGGGAAATTCGTAGTGGTCGCGGGTATGGCAAACATTGACATTAAAGTTTATAATCTTGAACTAAAATGCCATACTTTTGCCTATGCCGGAACTGAACCGCACCATCGACGACATTTTCGTTTCCGAAGCTCTGGAATGCGCAGAAAATGCCGGTTTGAATGGCTTGGAAATCGCAAGCCGAGTTGCAGATGCGCCTACAAGGATGTCACTGCGGCAGTACGGTCAGTTTTGGTACGCATTGGCGCATGAAATGCAGGACGAGATGTTGGGTATGACCGAATACCAGATGCGTCCGGGTAGTTTTGCGCTCATGTGTCATTCGATTCTAGGGGCGACAACTATTGAAAAGGCGATCCGCCGCGCCTTGTGGTTTCTGAAGGTCGTTGCCGGATCCCCATACGGTGTTTTGACGGTCCGAGGAGGGCAGGCTCATATCACTTTCATCGACCCGGATGGACCAAACTCTGCATTCGCATACCGAACCCTGATGATCGTGCTGCTGGGACCAATTTGCTGGCTTGCGCGCCGCAGAATCCCCCTGTTGCAGGTTTCCTTCCGATGCGCGGCGCCTGCCGGGGCCAGCGCATACAACCGCCTGTTCGGTACTCCGGTCCAGTTTGAGGCCCCGGCGACCAAACTGGTCATAGCAAGCGATCATCTGACGCTGCCTGCACACCTGACGGAAACCGCGCTCAAGCGCTATTTGAAAGACACGCCGGGGAACCTTCTTGTTGGTTATCAAAGCGGTGATGATCTTATCGGTCGTGCGACCGAGAGCCTCATGAAAACCCCGGCCCGCCTGTGGCCTGACTTCGATGGATTTGCTCAACAGTTCGGAATGTCGCCGAGTACATTGAGACGGCGGCTTAAGGGGCAGGGGGCCTCTTACCGATCAATCAAAGCAGATGTCCGGCGGGCGCTTGCGATCAGGCTTTTGACAGATGGCCAGGGGACTGTTTCGGACATCGCCTATGAACTGGGGTATGCCGAGCCAAGCGCATTTTTCAGAGCGTTCCAGATCTGGACCGGAAAGACACCAGCGCAGTTTCGCCACGGTCAGACCAGCGATTAGCTGAATATATGCTGTGCCATGGTGTGTCCGACACAAATGTCCCAAACCCGAAATACCTCGCTTTAGTGTCGGTCTCCATGATAGGCTTGAGGGCGATGACTAAACTCGAACAAGGTGACGGCGAATGAAGCTTGATCTGAACCCAGACAACAATCTTCCCGTGTTTCGCCAGGTGGCGCTGGCGCTGCAACAGAAGATACTTTCGGGAGAACTTGAGCCGGGTCAGCGGCTTCCGGCAGAAACCGCCCTGGCCAATGAAAACAGCATCCACAGATCAACGGTGCGCGAGGCGATCCGGTCTTTGGAGCAACAGGGCCTGCTGTTTCGTGAGGAAGGAAAACGAAAGCTCTTCGTTTCCCGGCCCGACACGCAGGAACTGTCCCGCCGCCTTGTTACTCCGTTGGTTATGAACGGCGTGACGTTCGAAGAGGTCTGGGAGGCCATCCGTGCACTCGATCCCGTTGCTGCAGAGGCTGCATCAAAACGGCGAAACGCCGACTCGATCCGCGCGCTAGAGGACAATATCGCGCAAACTAGGAAACAGATGAACAGCCCTGACGCGTTGGTCAAGCTCGACATCGAATTCCATGAACTGATTGCGATGGCGGCCAACAATCGGGTAATTCAGTCGCTGCGGCTTCCGATCAGCGATCTGTTTTATCCGTCTTTTCAGGCGGTTATGAATAATCTGGATGCTGCCGATCGTATGCTTACGGCCCATGAGAAAATTCTTCAGGCAATCAAATGGGGCGATGCCGAGGAAGCCAAGGAGTGGATGATCAAACATCTCAATGACTTTAGAAAAGGCTATGAACTGGCGAGCCTGGATATCACCAAACCCGCGGCGATGCCCCATGTTGCGATCGGCTGACTGCGCCACCCGTGCTTGCTATTTCGCCAACTCAAGGATTTCCAGAACGTCGCCCGCTCCATGGATTTTGCGGGGGTTTTGGGGTACCCAGGGCGTCGCCAACGAGGCTTGGGCGATTTCGTCAAACGCTTGCCGGGAAATTCCAGCCGTCTCCAGACCGCGAGGAAGTCCTAAGCCCGAAACGAGGTCGTGAAGCACATCGCTTGCTTGCTGGTTCGGGTGGCCCATCGCTTGAGAAACCAGTTTTTGCCGCGCTGAATTCGAGGGCGCGTTCCACTCCATTACCGCCGGAAGCATCAAACAAGATGTATGCCCGTGCGGAATGCCATATCTTGCACCCAGCACATATCCAATTCCGTGACTTGCCCCCATAGGAACGCCGCTTGCGAGCGGCCCCATGGACAGCCATGCGCCCAGAAGACAGTCGAGCCGTGCCGCGTTGTCCGATGGGTCGGCTTTTATCCTGGCAAGCCCGCGCGACAGGAATTCCAACCCGCGCAGAGCTTGTGCATCCCCCAAAGGGTTGGCCGCTTTGGAACAAATGCCCTCGACACAATGATCGATTGCCCTGACGCCAGTCGACAAAAACAGCCATTCCGGGGTATGCGCCGCGACAAAGGGGTCAAGGATTACCACACGCGGCATGAGGCCCGGGTGCTTCAAAATCTCCTTTGTTCCAGCGCGTTCATCGGTGACGCCAGCAATATCGCTGAATTCACCCGCCGATAGCGTCGTCGGGATCGAGATTTGAGGTACGGTCGGCCCACCAAAGTCGGGCGGCAGCGGCAAGCTTTTCGCATCCTTTTTGGTGCGAAGCTGGTCTATCTGCTCGGCGGAGTCGATGCCATTGGCCAAGCATAAGGCGATGGCCTTGGCTGCGTCTGTTGGAGAACCACCACCAATCGTTACAATCAGATCCGCGCCAAAGTCTCGTGCTGCTTGCGTGGCGGCAACGACATCCTTGCGTGGCACATGTGCGGTCACCTGGTCAAAAACCGTCACACGATTGGGACCAAGCGGATGGCAAATCCGTTCGACTTCCTGCGTCTGCCGGTTGAGAGTTCTGCTTGAAACGATAAAGATCCGGTTGGCACCAAGGCGTTCCACTTCTTCCAACAAAGCCGCATGCGCCGGCTTTCCGAACACAACGGCCTCCATCGTTGTCAGTTCTATTCGTGCCATCAGTCTTTCGGTACATGATTTGACCCGGCTTGCGGGCGTATCCGGAAAAAGGCAGCGCGCACCGATCGGGCGCGCTGCCGAGTTTGCATCAATCCACTGCGATCACATCACCGAAAAGGGTCCAGTTTCCATCTTCAAACTTCATCAGCGACATGGCTTCGATTGGGGAGAAATCGTCAGCAGAAGTATTCACACTTATTCCAGGCAGCAGCATCGGTGCTTCGAAACCGTCAAGGTTCGAGGCGATGGCCATAATATTCTCGCGGGTCAGGTTGTCTCCGGCCTCGTTCAGAACATGTTCAAGTGTGAATGCCGAGGAGTAACAGGCCCAGTCCCACCAGTTGCCTTCGGATCCTTTTTCAAAGTAGTTGGCTTTGAATTCGTGCCAGGCCTTCACATCGGGATCGTTGGCATAGGCCGGATCCGAGGGTGCCTTGAGGTACTGGGTCGAAATGATGCCCTCAGCGTTTTCCAATCCGGCGGGATCCAGGACAGCTGACTTTGCGTTGGAAACGCTGACCAGAAACTGGGTGACATCCCAGCCAATCTCGCCGGCGCGGCGGATGGCCTGTGCCGCGAATTTCGGCGAAGCGATATTAAAGAATACTGTGGCACCGCTGTCCTTAAGCGTGGACATCTGGCTGTCAATCGTCGCACCCGTTACATCATAGCTGACTTCGGAGACCACCATACCTTTGTCTTCCAACTGATCGATAAAGGCATCCTTATAGTCTCGCCCAAAGTCATCGTTCTGGTACAGAATGCCGATCTTGGCGTCTGGTATCGCCTCGTTGATGTGCTTGGCATAAATGCGTGCCTCGGCCGCGTAGCTGGGCAGATATGGCATGGTCCAGGGATAGTTCTCAGGGTCGTCCCACTTGGAAGCGCCAGTCGTGATAAATAGCTGCGGTACCTCACGCTGGTTCATATAGCGATGGATGGCCGAATTGGTTGGCGTACCGAGGTCCCCTGCCAGGAACAGCACGCCTTCGCGCTCAACCAGTCGGCGAGCTTGCTCCAGCGTTTTGGCCGGATTGTAACCGTCGTCCTGAACCAGAACATTGATCGTGCGGCCGTTGATACCGCCTTTGTCGTTTACCGCGTTGAAGTAGCCCTCGAAGCAGTGTCCGACCGACCCATAGGCCGAAGCTGGCCCGCTGAGCGGAACAATAACACCGAACTTGATTTCGTCGTCCGTTGCGCCTTCGTCATAGTTGTCGGCCATTGCTGCGCCTGAGGCAAGCAGGCCACCCAAAACAGTCGCAATAGTTGTCTTCAGCATTTGTAGATCCTCCCATTATGCTGCGATGAAAGCGGATAGACCCGCGTGACTGTCACGAACCGCTTTGACCCGCGACTTTGAACTTCAACCAGGCAAACATGCCCGCAAGTCCTTTGGGTTGAATGGCCATGACCAAGATCACGACGGCGCCGTATACGGCCCAACTGCCGCCCTGCCAGACCTCTTCGGTCACATTTGGCACGAGGACGATGAAGGCGCTGCCAAGAATTGGCCCCAGAAGCGGTGAGCAGAGCCCCCCGACAACCACAGCGGTGAAGAGCGAGATCGATAGAAAAAACGGAAAGCTGTCGGGGGCAACAAACTGTACGGCTACCGCCTGAAGCGCTCCACCCACAGAGCAGGCAAGAACGCTGTACACGAATGCCCGTGTCTTGGCTTTGGTGACATCGAACCCCATGGCACGCGCGGCGATCGGGTTGTCGCGGGTTGCGAGCCACGCATAGCCGTTCAGCCCTCGCACAAGCCGGAGCGTGACGTAGGCGAAGGCAAGGAAGTAAACCACAACAGTCAGGTAAATCGACTGGTCAAGATCGAGGCCAGTCCATTTGGGCGCCGGATTAATCAGCAGAAACAAACCTTGAACACCGCCTGTCCACTGCGCGAAAAGATCAGACCGGAGAATTGTGGGGGTAGCGATTGCAAGCCCAAATGTAGCTAGCGCAAGGTACACGCCCTCAAGCCGCAGCGCCGGCTTGCCGATGATCCAGCCCGCTGCCATGCCGACGATACCGGCGACGATGGGCGTGAACGCAAAGGACATGCCGAACTGGTCAATGCAGATAGCAGCCGAATAGGCTCCGATTGCAAAGAATGCTCCATGCCCCAGTGAAATCTGACCGTTGTACCCCATCAGGACATTCAGCCCCATCGCCGCAATGGCATAGGACAGGATCGAACTGGCCAGGAACAACTCATAGCCTTGTAGAGTGCCGGTTGCTGCAAGAAACAGGATGGCAGCCGCGCCATAGCCCAGCCGGGCCCAAAACCTTGCCGACGGCCTGAAGTCTGGCATTTCATGTACCCGATTTGCAGGTTCATTGAGCCCTGTGGTCATATCAAACCCTCCGGGTGACAAGTTCACCGAACAACCCAGCCGGCTTTACCAGCAGAACTGACAGAATAAGAAGAAGCGCGATAAGCTCACGGAACTCGATGCCGTAGGGCACATAGGCTGAGATCATCGCTTCCAAAACGCCGACGATAAGCCCTCCCAATGCTGCACCGAAGGGGCTGGTGATCCCGCCTAGCAAGGCGCCAGCCAGAGCGAAGATCAACGGTGCCAACCCCATGCTGGGATCGAGAAACGTCACGGGCGCGATCATGACACCAGCTATAGCACCAATCGCCGCCGCCAGACCCCAACCAAGCGCCAGCATGAAAGAGACGTTTATCCCGACAAGTCGACTGCTTTCGTGATTGTCGGCGGACGCGCGCAAAGCCAGACCGAGCCTTGTATAGCGAAAGAAGAACCACGTAGCCGCAAGCACAACACACGTTGTCAGAAGTGAACCAAGCGTGTGCGCGCGAATGGAAAGATCGCTCACAATTTGGACCGAGCCATCCGAAAACGCGCTCGGGAAAGGTTTTACCTCATAGTTCCAGATTGCTCCGGCCAAGCTATGAATGCCAAGAAACAAACCGACAAAAACCGCAACGATCACGAGGTCGTCGGCCTCGTCGAAAGGACGGATCACAACGCGTTCCAGAATGACGGCGCCAATGAAGGACACAATCATGGTCAACAGGATCGCTGGCCAGATCGGAACACCCATCTGCACGAGCGTCCAAGCAATAAAGGTTGAAAAAACAGCCAGTTCACCCTGCGCCAGGTTCACGTGGCCGGTAGATTTGTAGATCACCACCAGGGCCAACGCCATGATGGCATAGATGCCGCCGGACGACAGGCCAATAATCAGTTGCTCAAGGAAGAAGGTCATTGTTGCACCTCTGTAGGTGCGGGGTCGTGGCCAAGATAAGCCCGCGCAATTTCCTGGTTTTTAGAGAGTTCTTCCGAAGTGCCGCGCGCAACGACGCTTCCGACCTCCAGAAGCGTCGCGTTGGTTGCCAGTTTTAGTGCGAGGTTCGAGTTTTGCTCGACCAAAAGCATCGAGACACCTTCCTTGGCGGCGATATCTTCCAGGATCTGAAACAGTTGCTTCACGATAACCGGCGCTAACCCGATAGAGGGCTCATCAAGTAGAATGAGCCGGGGTTCGGCCATTAGCGCCCGCCCGATGGCCAGCATCTGTTG
>ERZ1740065.3327-NODE-3327-length-10065-cov-11.214785_pt1 | contig 10065 bp, 12 predicted proteins | sample MGYA00581738_ERZ1740065 | MGnify/ENA primary metagenome ERZ1740065 (study PRJEB43018, sample SAMN04849749) | marine metagenome | isolation source: floating plastic debris | place: Pacific Ocean | collected 2008-09-01 | study: EMG produced TPA metagenomics...
TGTTCTCCACTTACTGTTCATTTAAATTGCAGCTTTCACGGTGTTAATAAACTTCTCCAAACAACCACACCCGTCTGTAAGCCACCCACTAGACACTGGTACCGCTATAGTTGCCATGATGGTAGAGATGATGATGAGTATGAAGTATTAGAAATACATTATGACGAACACATCATTGATCTACAAGATCATATAACACATGGCTTCATCCATTAGTCTTTACCAGAATATCGGTGTCACTTACTTGTAAAAAAACTGTTGCCAATATCTGGAGATCCAACCATGCAATGATTGCTCTGACTTCTAACATGAAGTCATACACTTTTGCATATAATTAAAGTTCAATTGCACACTAATCAAACTAGACAGCTTATGGAGATTAGTAATCTGCTAATCCATGTCAGTGAGTTAGCAGATGGCCATCAAAATTGTTGAACGGAACACTAAATACCTGCAAATGGGGCACTCTAGTTGGCGATCCAAACGATCGTCTTTCTCCAGGCAGCCGAGACAGAAGAAGTGAGAACATTCCAAAACTCTTGGATCCTCCATCTCAACTGCGGATAACATGCAATAGCCACATCGGCCATCTTGCTGCAATGGAGTGTCTGTATGAGCTTCATCGCAGCTAGCCATGGTGAGCGGTAGCTATTCAGCAACTGGGTAGACTGAGCTAACAATAACAGCGGTAGTAGTTGAAAGGAATTGGATTCTATTGTTGTACTGTTTACGGATGACATGTTTAACTTACTTCCTCTGTGTGTGGTGACTGAAGTAAAAAATCAATTGTCTTGATGTTAAAAACAGTGGGGAATCCAATCTGGAATTTCCATATCTTAGAAAATCCACTATGAGGAAGTATGGCTTCCTAGATTCTGATTCAGTGCTAGAGAAAAGCTGTTACTAGAGGGACGCCTCATCTTCCTCTCGCAAAGAACTGGAGGTAAATCAGTCGGCTCTTTTTAAAGTTAAAGTGATTTAGTGTTAACTGCATTCTTTGCCTTCACTTCATCTGCTTACAGTCCAATGGGAATGCGTGTACCAGATATCAGTCTATACACATTCTTAGTGGTGATGGTTCATGGTGATGCGTTGCTCCATGTCGTTGAGTCTCTTTCAGTGTGAACAGGAATGCGGGATTCTTTACCAGAAACTTATACTATCCAATGCTTGATATGCAAAGAAGATAAACAGGTAAGATAGTTCTCGGTCATTGAAGTAACGACATATTCACATGACCGCAGTGAGTAACTGGGATTAGTGTTTTTGTAGAATTTAGCCTTCTTCACAACCTGTAGCCACATGGTTGTGTGTACAGAGTGCTCTCAACAGTGTAATACTTGTCCTATGTGCGAAGTTGAGGTGACGGAGGGCAGTGTGGTCGACTACAAGATTGTTGGACAGTAAAAGATCGACACTACAATCCATCCTTTCATTCCTAGTGAACATTATCAGCAATTTGCTTTAATAACTTTCTTTCAAATACTTGTAAATTTAGGCTTGAGCGGGTGCAGGCCTCTACTACTAAGATAACTGAACCAGACCTTGAGTATCTCTATAGGCTGAAGTTTTTGGACCTGTCGACTCTTTCTGACTTCATCGATACTGCCTCAGAGTCTGTTTTTAAGAAGACTGCACGTAATAAACAACACCGCCTTTTTAATCGTATTGTCGTCAACCAAGTGAGGGCCTCCTCTCGCCTAAATGCTGTTTACCGCCCACCAAAACGCAGGACGCAGAAGTGCTTTAACAGTTTTTTCTGATACTATATGTCTAATTCTAACAAACAAACACATAAGTTTTGTCTTTTTCGACAACGACCCATTTTTATCATGCGCTGATAGACGGGCTGCAACGATAAATAAAACTTACACCTTAAACAACTCCATTGCAAACAAATCGCAGTCTAGTAGTAAATCGCCCCGCATGCTGATGCTGTTACGCTGTATGTTGATGCTGTTACGCTGTATGCTGATGCTGTTACGCTGTATGGTGTGCTCCTCAGTCATCATTGGCAACCTTTACCATTAGGAGGAGTGGACCTGGACTAATATGTTAGAGATGTAATGTTGGATCTCAGTCAATCAATCCATAATCTCGTGAAGCTTAACTCTGGATGGTAACAATTTCATACATGTTTCCACGATTGGTTTTCTCTGCTAATAAATGAGTTTATTACGAGTAAATGAAGGAATAATATGCAAAAACTTATATAAATACACTTTAATGACGATCAGAGTTTTGCCTTTCAACCATCAGCATACTTCTTCTCACAGGGTGCAACTTATACAATAAATTATAGGCCTTAAGATCTGTTGATGTCGTTTTGAGTGACAATTACCCAAAAGTTGCTAAGCCTGGTTGACTATCCGCCTTGGAGAGTTGTCAGAGCTACAAGTAGAGGACCAGTACGGCTCTTCATCCATTGCAATGTAACATAGGATGAGTCATCACCATGAACTGATAAAGAAGCGTTAGTCCTTGCCTCGGCAGCAGCTTGATCTTGAGGAAAGCTGTCAGTCTACTGTCACATATCTGACACACTCTTGGTGGTTGGTGTAGCGACTCCCAGTACTGAGCATGTTGGCAGGGCAGTGCGAGGATATTCGGATCTGATATAAGAGTAGAGTTCAAACATGAGCAGAAATAAATGTATTCCACTAGCTACTCACCTCTCTCAACCGCTGCTACAGTAGTTCTTTTAGGCATATCACCTGATGTTGGTCCTGCACTACTTGATGTTGAAACGGAAAAGATTCAGTTTGGCTCGTTCAATGAGCCACATGGGCATGGAAAACCCGACAAGTTTCACTCTCCATCCTGCTCTGGAACATTCCCTATTGTGTAAAGAAGGAAATGGTATTATATTAGTCTGACACCTCATTTTAACATAATCACTGCGAGAAATATTCTATTATGCGGGATAAAACTCCCAAATCACTCTGATCTGAAGTAAATATCACCTTGCTGTCGAACAAACTGGATACTTATGTACCTCATATTGGAAATTCCTGTGGAAATTGATTCGCTGGGTTTTCCATACCCAAGGAATTCCCAAATCCTTGATATAGACTTCATTGGTTGAAATACTGGGAGGCCAGGTAGGTGAGTATGATTCAATGATATTACTATCCGTGCAATCAATATAGCATATAGGTAGGCTCCTAGACATCGACACGCTTGAGTTATGCCTCAATGAGACAACCTGGAATTTTAAAGCTTTGTTTGTCACTGATGGTATTGATAGCCTTCACTTCACGCATACAGATTCTAGATTACTCCACCTAGGTTTACCTTGAGACTAACCTCTACTAATCCCTTATCTGCCAATGCTTTCATTAAAGTAATCAGTACTTTTGTATAACACTATATGATCAGGTAGGTACATTGACCCTCTGATAAAAATATTCCTGGTTCATTCAGAGTTATTGAGAAGTCCCTGGTAAGTCTCTGAGGGAGCCCATGCAAACTTCTAATAAGATTCCCAACAGGGATTCCCCTGGACTTTTCTGGAACTTCTCCAGAACTTTTCTAGAACTTGTCAGGAACTCTAGCTAAACCAAAAATACTTTCCACCTGACCCTCCATATTCCCATATTCCACTATCAGTGCCATCTTTCCTTGCGTCTCAAATGCTGTGACTTTCTCATTGGACTCACCAGCTAGAGCATGCGGTACCCCTGTGAGATGCACTCTGTAATCTTATTATTCATTCCATACACCTCTATGACCTCTATTATCTCTATGACCATTTTGATATCTGTGACCTATGTGACCTCTGTGATCTCTGTGACTTCTATTACCTCTGTGACCTTTTTGACTTTTGACCTCAGTGAGATAGGTGCGAGGTTTAGGATTCAATTAGAAAGAGGCATATTGCTGCATCGTTGCAACATTCATCCTCATCGCTGAAAATATCCACTGAACGGTCAAATTAGAGAAACTGCAGAACGTTCTGTTACTTATTTTAATTATTTTTACAGGAAATACGTTAAAAAACTGCATCATACTGATGGCTCAAGAAGAAATGAGATGTACCCTATGCTCCACCACAAAACAGGTGAGTCACAAGGGTGCTCTGAGGGTATATGACACTTCTGAAAGTAATAATACTGGAATAAAGTAGATGGTACAGTGTGGAGTATGTCGTACCAAACAGCAGAGTGATTATTTTATGGTGATACAATGTGGTATGCAATATAAGTGTGATGCTTTCAGGAGTATGTCTGCTTTATCCCTTGTCAACACATCGTGGTCTGCGTAAGCTGCATGAGTGACCACTCCTTAACTCGGTGTCCGAAATGCGCATCCTCCATTGGACACAGCATTGATGTTGAGATACAGCAATGACAGCGTTCCATTGACATCTTCATTGCCAGGTATGTACAATTTAGGGCTTCTCTCTGAGTAATTGATGTAAAGTGTCAATGGCTATTAGAGAAAGTAAACTGGGATGTACCGTGTTACAGATATGTGATGGCAGCTCCAGTATAAAGCCACTGACATTCCCTCACATGAGGCAGTCCTAATAACAGACGCGCCACGACCCACTATCCAATCCATTATACATACCATTCAGAGGTCGATTAAGAATGAGTCAAACTCTATACGTGACTGATGTGCTCAGATTTAAGTTTTAATGAGTCCATGCCAGCTATTTTCATGATATATACTTGAAGATCCAATCTATAGAGTTTTCATTCCCTTTATCTGGTAGATTGTACAACTTCTTCTGGTCAGTGCAATGAATGAAACAGTTTTTGGATCAAATCTGCTCTACACTGTTTATGAACAGAGAATAAAAAGTCTGCAGGTATATTTGGAGGCTTAAAAACATTTGTTGCTTATAGCATAAAACAGAAAGTAGAAAGGATAGAGATCGAACCATTTGTTTTCAAACTTGCACATTTTTGTTTAATTTTATAGAGCATTTATGTTAGTACCATCTCTCTCCTCAGCTCACCATCTCATGTACATGTCTGTGTACATGTCCGCCTACTCAAGTGATCTTACATGGTGATTTTGTGATGCTGAATTCCATTTATTTCCTGACTAACTAGTGTCATTTGAGTTACAAATGAACCAAGAAAAGGAGATCAGTAATAGAGTATAGGGTTCTCGCCGCTCAAGATGAAAATGATCTATAATCAGGCTGTTTGCTATGCATTTATCTGCTGCCCTGAGCTCCTGGGCTCATTATGATGGTTCAGATCTTTGGGTCTGCAATAAATATAGGATATCAGCAGTCAGTTGATGGTTGCAATGTGTATCGAGAGAACCTTCCACAGGCACATATTGACAAAACTGGCTGAGAGAGAGCTTTCCTTTTCTTATTCCCTCTCCTCCTCCTTCTCCTCCTTCTCCTCCTCCTCTCTCTCTCCTCTCTCTCACCCTCTCCCTCTCTCTCTCTCTCTCTTGCTCTCCCTCCCTCTCCCTCTTCCCTCTCTCTCTCTCCCCTTCCCTCTCTCTCTCTCTATCTCTCCTCATGCCTCCCCCCCACTCTCCCTCATCTCGCTCCCACTCTCCCCTATCACTCAAGATAATGAAGAGGATATCTTGCTGCACTATCATATTACACCAATAAATATCATATCTAATGATGCGGTCCTTCAGCAAAGCCAGAACATCAGAGACAGCATCTGTATTAGTTAGTTGCTACCAATCATCCACCTGTGACTAAGGTGATGGAGCAAAATGCTGCCACCATCTATTCCATAACATCAGGTAGGCTACTCGTAGTATGTGTGTGAACTCTGTGAGCTACTGATCACACTCTCACTTCACTCTTATTTTTTGCTAGAAGTAAGTTGAGAGAGACTGGATTTTATGAATCCACATTTCTCATTCCCCTTTCGATGTGCGCATCAGGCTTGAAAGCGCCAATATGTTAACTACATACTAAATCCCATTAACTGACATGAAAACAGAGCTGGCGTAAAACAGGCGTAACACAGCACTAACACCAGTGCGTAACGCCAGCGGCACACCAAAAGGAGAGTAAAAAATGCCTACAAGGTTCCCATTGGGTGCTCTCAGTTCCCCCACATGCCACTGGGCTATTGTTAGCATTTTCTATCTATATGTGACCAGGTGTATGTTAAAAGAATTTAAGCAGTCTAACTTTCAGTGATTAAAGTTAAAAAGCTTTCAAAACTTGCGGGTGCACTCCTCTTCGCACTGGGATTTGATAGCTTTCGTTCTGGTATGTTCTGGTATGTTCTGGTATGTTCTGGTATGTTCTGGTATGTTCTGGTATGTTCTGGTATGTTTGACATCACCGTTTGTATCGGTAGTCGGTGGCAGTAGACTAACTGTCAGCAACGCTTTTTATTTAAAGCTTCAAACTGTCTAACTCCGGAGCAGTCGAACTCTAGACTATTCGTCATAAGAATATACACCCCTGATATGCACTATTGCCAGGAATAGAGGCTCCAGTGTGCTACTATACAAAGTTCCTCATATGAAGGTCATCTTACTGAGTACTGTATCAAATCTTACCCGATGAGCTTTCTCCGAATCCTTACACTTCCTGTCACAACCTTCTGGCACCTATAGCAGGTCTGTGGTATGCTGTCCAATGAGTTGATGTGTAGGCCATGTTGGCATGGCAGCACAACAACATTGGGATCTGTAAGGCAATGGTAGAGAAGAAAGCTATAACAAGTGGCAAGTTTGTCCTCACTAGCTAACCAATACTCACCAGTGCTTGACATCATGCTATGGAGACTGCAGACTTTGACCTGCTGAGAGGAAGTGACAATAGTATGTGTTCACTCTAACTTCCAGTAACCACGGAATGAGTCATCAGGAAATCCAAAGTATTCCAAACTTTCCACGCCATCACAGATTTTAGTGAAAAATGGATTTATGAGGTTGCAAAGTGAAGTGGACCAAAGTTTAATCTAAGCCACACCATTTATTCCTATCAGTGATCTACATATATATCATTAGTCACTGAGACTGGCCCCAGAGACATACTGGCAATATAATATCAATGGGAATTCCAGACACTGGTAATACCAGATGGCTACTGCTATTATTCGCTCATTATGGGTGAATAATTATGGGTCGGTAGCATTACTCCTCAATCGTATTGATGGCGGAGAGCACGGTGGATGACCAGCTTGACACGGCCATCAGACTTGGTTATGGTGAGCAGGAAGTCAAGGCTGCACTGAGAGAAAACAGAGGTGAGAAGGAGATGAATTGAGTAACTGCTGAAAGTGTTCTTTGGATTTTGTAACCATGAAGGCTGTGACCAAAACCTCTTCTCTTTTGTTAGATTTGTAGCAAACCAACATTCCCATGCAATTTTAGATGGTGGAGCTGTAGTTCTGTATAGTATTTACATTCAATACCACACACATATCCCATGAAGGAGCGAACAAAATGAAACTCATGGTGGTGCATACTGACTAGCTTGTGTAACTGAGAATACATAGCAATGCATGTGTATGATAGGCGTGATAGACGTGATAGACGTGATAGGCTTGATAGATGTGATAAACGTGATAGACGTGGTAGACGTGGTAGACCTGGTAGACGTGGTAAACGTGGTAGATGTGATAGACGTGGTAGACGTGGTAGACGTGGTAAACGTGGTAGACGTGGTAGATGTGATAGATGTGATAGACGTGATAGATGCCCTGCTGCTTGTTTATTCATAGAGAAAATACAATATTATTGGCCTCATACCAAGTGTTTGATGGACAGGTGCGATGGTCACTAGCCAATTGGTTATGCTTGCTTGCTTACTTACTATTGAAGGTGCGTTTGAGAACATTCAGCGACTGATAGATGTCTTGGAGAGACAAGGTAAGTCACCATCAGCCTCCCCTCACAATGAGTGCTTGCCTCTTGTACTCTTATGATTCCCTCGCTTCTATTGTAGCTAAGAAACCTACAAACTCAGACGTGAACGAAATTTTGTTTCAAATAGAACCGTTACCTGTACATTGTCCTATTCATAGAGTTTGTTCGTATTGATTGATGTATGTGATGTAGCGTGACATGATTAGACAAAAGCCGTGATCGTCTATTTGCGCTCTAAGGATCTACAGAGATAGAATCGATTTTGCATTTTTTGGTCAATTGTCTGTTTTCATGTTATCTGACGAAAGTGATAGTATCGTTTATTTACTAGCCATAACGGTTTTTGTCATTCTCCTGTTGATTTTTGTGCTTACTCCCGTGCCTATCCCCGCTTACTGCCGCTTACTCCGGTTTACTCCCGCTCATGCTGATGCACAAATATCAACGGGAGACAAAATCCGCCGTAGCTACTAATGATGCTAATACTCACTGGTTGAAAGCTTTGGCGATGATGTTGGCTGCCAAATGAGCTGAAGTGGCAGCCACACAAAACATTCTCACTCTAAGAGAATACGGTTGTAGGTTGGAGAGTTTGTACCTTCGTTTTCCTCTAGTCTCACATGTGGAAAATGTCATATTTACCCTTCGAGCACGGTGTTACCATCAAAGTTGTCCTGGCATCGTAGGTGCCTGACTAGTAAAGCTAACTGCACTTTATTTTGTAGCTGATGGACCACACAGCTCCTATCTGACCTGCTTTATCTGCAGAAAACCTCAGCAGGTGATGATTTCATCACTTCAAAATAATGGACTGAGCGATTGACCTGTTGGTGGCAATGACTTGATTGGATAATCTAAATGACCTTGACATATTTTTATCACTGACTATATGGTGACATCGTACCTTTGTACATTGACAGGTGTTTGTTGCCTATGTGCCCTGCAGTCATGTGATCATCTGCAATAGCTGCGACTCAGAGCGGAGCAGCTGTCCAAGATGTGGCGTGCCTATAGAAAGCCGCCATACCACAGTAGTGATGAGTGACACCTAAGATGAGATGTTTGGTACGCGTACTCATACTGCACTGAGAGTACTGGATGGTCAATATGAAAGTACTTGTGCGCTACTACTGCCAGTGCTCAGCCCAAACTAGTCAACTCACCTACACTTCCCACGATCCCCTCGGTAGTTTCACTGTTGGAACTTCGGCCTTTAATTCTTTATCACTTACAGATTGATGAGTTTAGCCTGAGTCCCACTGAGTCTTAGCCGTAGCGGTAGGGTAAGAATTAAATAACCTGTAATTTTTGTCAGACGAGTTGGGGCTGAGTGATATCAGTAGCAGTAGTAGCGCTGATGCCAGTGTGAGGTCTGTTACCAAAGATGTCATTTCAACCTTGATATTGCTCCAGTTAAAACTGCTGCTGTTTGCTACAATTTGATCCGGTGCTTGGTTAATTCATGATGTTAAATTAATATTTGTAATTATTTGTATGACACGTCACATATCACACGTCACACGTTACATCTCAAGTTACCAGCCAGTGACTTCGTATGAGTCACCCAAGTCTGACCATCTCCATTATCAGAGTACTTCTGTACAGAATACTGACTGCTTCATTCTCACTAAATTGCTTGAAATATATGTACCAGATCATATCCCACACCGAGTATCTTTGCTGAGAGCAACGAAGTTGCCATTTAATGGCCATGAAGGCTTATCAGATGGATGTGCAGGGCTCATCTTGACCAGCTACACACTAAAATAATGCCTGTATTGCTTTAAATGATCAGATTTTGCTCAAGTTTCATTGAAACTGGGAACTAGGATAGGCCAGCTTTGCAGATATTTTTAGTACAAGCTCATTTGAAGCATGCAAAATTGGTGATCTGCTAACTTTGTATATCAACCCTCAGGATGTAGAGTGACTTAGCCTTTCACACAGATCTCACAACAAGCCGTGAAGAAAGGTAGTCTGAAGTTCTACTAGAGCAGGGGAAGAAATTACAGTTTGTTGAGATCTTCCTTGTGGCACCTGACACAGAGCCTGGCAGGCACAGTGTCAGAGAAATGTACGCTGTGCTAATGATGGTGGTGGTGGTGGTAGCAGTTATGGCAGCAGTTGTGGGAGCAGTATTATAGAGAGAGGCGATGATAGTAAATAAAATATACGCTCAGCTGGTGATGATCGTGTGTCCTAAGATAGATTTCATTTAGGGAAGAGAGAGAAAGAGAGAGGGGGAGGGAGGGA
>ERZ1740065.3328-NODE-3328-length-10063-cov-11.462730_pt1 | contig 10063 bp, 6 predicted proteins | sample MGYA00581738_ERZ1740065 | MGnify/ENA primary metagenome ERZ1740065 (study PRJEB43018, sample SAMN04849749) | marine metagenome | isolation source: floating plastic debris | place: Pacific Ocean | collected 2008-09-01 | study: EMG produced TPA metagenomics...
TCTCTCCTCCCTTCTCTCCTCCTCCCCTCGCTACCCCTTCTCTCCCTACCACCCTTACTCTTTCTCTCCCTACTGCTGTCCATCTACCCTCTCCCTTCCTGCCCCATCCTATCTGTTACTCGGTCTATGCACTGCAGTGCGGTGCATAGACCGAGTGCTTTGATTCACTCCGGATAGGCTGTCATTTATCATGATCCCCACAGTATCAGCCACAATGTTAATTATCAATTTTTCAGTCTAAATGTTGAATTCTACTGCCAAGGCCCAGATGCCTGCAGTTTCCCAGGGCAGCAGCTTGACTCCTGCTGCACCAAATTCATCATAATTCAGACCTGTTTCGCAATCTAGCGGTACCTACACTGGCTAGGCTTACTGACAGTCAGGATTGTAGCTGTCTAGCATGTGTGATCAATGGCTGGTAACTTTTATCCTCTCTGCATAAAATAAGGTATTGCGCCCGTACAGAGCTGTACATGTACCGACTGGCCGATCGGTGCAACGAGCTACAGTTGGAGTGGTCAGCCTTGATTCCTTCCCGCCAGCATGATGGGCATATGACCCTGTTTGTGATAGCAGTTTGCTGCTAGCCACTGGCAGTCTATGTGTAACAGCTCTCTCCCGGATCCTACATGGCTGAAACAGTTCACCACGCCAGCCTCTGTCAGCGCTGTAGGCTTCAGTCTCATAGGCAATGCGGGATGGCGCTGTGAGCTTCTCACCACTTCTACATCATCTGGCCTTGATTCCCAGCCAAGGACATTCTCCAACCGGCGCTGATGTCATGCCGTCTGATGTTTGTTTTCACATCGTAAACTCCCAAACCCATACTACCAGTTTATAGCTCTAACGGCCATTACTATTACTATCTGGCTAGCCTCACGACGGCCTCCTGTGGAGATTTTATGATCAGGTTGCCTGCACTTTTTGCCCAGTCCAGGCTGCTGTGCCCTCAGCTCCATTACTAGAGACAGTGCAGACACAGTCATCCACTTGAGCTGGAACTTGTCTTCTAGTTTACTCTCGCTTCAAGAAACACGGCATCAGTCTCTTGATGTCACTACCATGATCACGATATGATAGGTCGCAGACGCCTCACCAGACGCCTGCCTGCCCTGCATCGCTGCTGGTAGTCAGGGCGCCCAGCTCTCCTTGTACCTAGTAACCAGAAACCACTAGTGACCCAGCCACAAGTAATCAATTGTCACACACAATCAGCCCCTACGCCTTCACACAGCATGGTGAAACTTATCACCATTTTAGTCCAGCACATCTCTCCCCTCCCCTCCCCTCCCCCCATCACTCAGTACGGGTTTTTGAGCTCTCTGCGATACAATCTACTGGGATGTACTTAGACACTATATCTATCTACTTTACATTGATTGACCTTGTAATGCTTAGCCTGTCACATCTGCTCTCTCTTCCACTTGAACCATTCACGCTCACGCACTCTCCACTGTTCAGATGCCTGATGAGCGACTCGGATGCCACCCGCAGACAGGTTTCGCTGACATCACGTCTCATCCGTTTTTCCGATCGATCGACTGGGACCTGCTGGAACGGCGGCAGATCACTCCTCCATACAAGCCCACCGTATGTAACGACAGGGATCTGGAACATTTCGATCCTCAGTTTACTAGTGAACCAGTTCAGCTGACACCCGATGACAGGTTAGTGGCGACACTTCTTTGTCTTCCCCACCATACACTATATCTGGCTCCCCTGCCACCATCTGGCCATTTATCCCTGGCCTAGAGCTGCCCTGTCGCTAACCACTGGGATTTAGATTTTTTCGGCGTCAGTTTGCTCCTCCTTCAGGCCAGCGCAGAGGATAGTTGCCTGATTGCGTATCCCACTGTGACAGCTGGATTTACGCCCACCTGCCTCTGTGTTTTAGTGACACCATTGCCAAGATAGACCAGTCTGAGTTTGAGGGATTTGAGTACATCAACCCACTGCTGATGAGCAGCGACGAAGCGGTGTAATCTGGAATCGGTGATCATCCACTCGAATCCTCGACCAGCTCAACTGGCTCTCTCTCTCTCCTCTCTACTTAGGCACGCTCACTTCCGGGGCGGCTCTTCAGTTCTACAGCAGCAGCGCCAGCAGTGGCCGCCCGTCTCACTAATTACTCTAAACATATGATATACACAGTCTGGACCAGTTGTAAATAGCATTATGTCTTGCCTGTTGATACTAGTTGTCCAGCTACCCACCAAATACAGTCTATATATACTTCTATTATAGTTTTAACATAATGGTCACTGCGTACGTGTATACCCTTGTTATTTTTATCTGACTTATATGATATTTATATCTAGTTGCGTGATGGAGTATTGGCATATACTCTTTTTTTACAGACGCGGTCTTCATGTAGTCGATCGTGTGTCGATATAATTTCACTGCGACTCTTTTTCGCTGCAATCCAATTCGAACTTAGATCGCAATCGATTGCTAGTTAATTTTGATCAGCAGTCAACAGCTCACCGTCTGCTGCTGTTTTCAATTTTTTATGCCGATGAGTATGGAAAATACAATGATAGCCTTGACCTTGATAGATGTTTTGTGGTTAGACAGCAGCCATTTCCAATAATACATTTCCACGAAAGTCACTTTACAGGACAGGATACTCTCTGCGGGCGTTTGTGACATTTTCTACGTCTCACGTCATTACGCGTCCTTACCAACATCAGCATGGTTTTCCATGGTCTGGCGGTGCAAGACAAAGTCAGAAAATTTTTGGTGATTGTTCATGGTAGAGTTGTTACTGCCTTTCTAAGTGATAGCATTGAATGATAGGACGTACGCTACAACAGAATAACCACTAATCAGCTGAACTGTTAGGTTCAACTACAACTTTACCTGGAGGGTATTTCACTCTCTTTATCACAGTAAACCTCATTCTCTAGTCATCAAGGAGTGATATGATTATCGTTTGATGACATCATGTCTAGGCATATGCCTGCCGATCCCACACCTAAATTTCAATGTCCTGTCACTCACTACCGTCATCGTCTGTTGAGCGGATCGATCGGTGAAACGAGTGAGTGCCTACCTGAATGGCTGCGTATCAGCACTAGCAATGCACTTGGCAGCAAGTCAAGTGAAACTGGAGGGCGGAGCTTATGTCTAGACTGGCGTGAATCGAGACGAGACAGTAAGCTTCTGCGATCAGTGCAAAGGCGTCATTCGTGTGTAGAAGTCGAGACGCGCTGCAACCTACGAGAAGCTCTCGCCTCTGGAACAACCCATCTCTCTGTATTTCTAGACGTCAAACTCTGTGAGTAGACATGAATATTGCGTCGATGAACGCACCAAGCCCACAACTTAGTCAGGTCCTCCACACACATCAGCTTCTGTCCATGAACGGACTCTCAGGACCTTCACTATGGGCTGCGAATTTGGCAAAGCTGGCTGCGGGAACGAACTTCACGGAGAACTACAAGGCTGTCCTGGAGAGCCTTCAGCACGTGAACAAGGATATGTCACAGCCATTGCCATTTGACTTCAAGCTACCGCCTCCTCGGCTCTCAATCCACCCGAGTCCGCTACTGCTCACTGCTGACACGCAAAGTGAGCGGGCTGAAACCGTCCTGGAAGGAGAGAACATAGCTTGCTTTGAAATTGGCGGTGAGAAAAGACTCTGCTTGCCTCAGATACTGAAGACAGTGCTCGCCGACTTCAGTCTGACTCGAATCAATCAGGCCTGCGATGACCTCTACATCTACTGCTCTCGGTGTAACCCCGAGCAACTGGAACTGTTCAAGCAAACTGGTAACTTGCCGCTGACTGCATCTACCTGCGGCCTTATAACTCTGTCTGACGCGGAGAGACTCTGCTCCATCCTCCTACATGGCTCCACCATCGGCCTAACCCAGGATCCTCAGGAACCCAAGAAGCGTCTGTTGAATGAAACATGCATCCCGGTATTACACGAATGCTTCGGCAATGGGTATGGCTACTTGAAATCTGACTTGTACACTTCTCCCGACGATGAATGCATCGAGTGCTCAGACTGTGGGAAGCATTTCTCAATGCAACATTTTGTCTCGCACACACACTCCCGAGTGGAGAACAGGATATGCCATTGGGGCTTTGACAGACAGAACTGGCGATGCTATCTGCAGTTTGACCATGACAGCATCACAGACAGTGCAGAAGGACAGCGTTTGGAAAACGCTTACAATGATATCATTGAACGGTTTTCTTCATTCAGCGCACTGCCAAAGAAACGAAAGGTAAGCCGCTATTCAAACAAACGTCACTAGTAGATAGTACGACTCAATCGACTGCAATGCGCGGCGACTAGTCCATTTCCTCTCCTCGCCAGGCGCAGTGCCATTCCTGAAATCTGGCGGTTGGCGTCTGCAATAAGCAATCAGTTATTTGTGAACAGGCTGGTTATTTCAGGCACATGCTGTAGTAGGCGGCTGTTATGTTATTAACCAGTCTCTCCACTTCCTAGTCATTGAAAACGGTCGGCCCTTTTACTCTACCCAGCGCCAACCCTGTATACCTGGCCACAATGGAACTACCTGCAAACTACCAGGCTTTTGTCTGCCATGTTTTCTCAGAAAGCTGTTGCACAATCGAGGAGCGATGGCTGCCTCCAGCCATTCGTGTTTTCTTTCACTCAATCCAGACCACCACTGACTAGACTAGCCATGTTTTCGCTGTCACTCTAGCAGTTTGACTGGTAAGCTGTTTGCAGTCCGTTATAGCAGTGGCTGCATATTTTCTCCTCTTCCGCATGACGTCGGAAAGCATTGGTGGCTCAGCAGCAATCATGAATGAACTTTTGTATTCTTTCCATCGCTGCGCGTTGGGAGCTAATTCGTATTAGGCACTACCATTTTTTGTGATAACACAGCGCAGCCGTCTCTGGGAGTTGAATGGATGTTTTTGAGCTGATTTGGTTAGGCAGTGTGCTCACAATGGCCGCCGGGTGTGGGTGATTTAGTGCTCCATCTGGAGCACAGCAATGCGCTAACCGGTAGGCAGGAGCTGCCGCATATACAGAGTGTGCAACTCTATTGAGGCAGATGAGCGGCGCTGTCTCGCCTGTTATCGATTATCGACCGGCAGCTTACCTGATGGAATTCGAATAACAACTCTGGCTTATGATCGATAGACCGTCGTCCGACTGGCTGGCTGGCTGAAAGGCGAGAGACTGCAGGCCAATATTCATCACTATTGTGTAACAGAGATAAATGATGAGCTGTCTACTGCCAGCGCCTACTACTCAAAATCCTAGAGCCATTCTTCTCCGATATTTATTACTCCCGCTTGGCAGAGTGGCTCCCAGTGGTGAACATTAGCGGGCCAGCAGCCAGCCTTCTTGTTTATCCAATGATTGTTGAGGTTTCTGTTCACCCCATGGCCTGTAGCGAAGGGCTTGCAGATTGCCGAGTGCTATTGCAGACGTCTGTGTGGTTTGGTTCAGACACAGGAACAGATGGCTCAAAAGTGCTGCCAGCGCTGTTTCGGTAGGGGGCGCTGGTGGCAGACGTCTGGCTGCCGCCCCAATAACTTTGACCCGCTTTTCATGAGCAGACCCAGGTGCTGCAGCTGTCCGTACTGACTAGTGGTACTGACCAGCGTGACCGCTAGGTCAGCAGCAGAGGGAGCTGCTGTTTATAAGATCCATTCTCATAAATGCTGCAAAATTATCGGATGCTGCATGGCTGCTGTAATTAGCTGCGCAGGGTGGTGCAGGAAAGGCAGCATACAAATGGAGAGTGCGGAAGTGCACTCCTCCTGTCAGCTGTTTGCCGGGCCGGTCAGATGTCGCTGTCTGTAACTTCAGCATTCACTACTTTCACATGTGAAATGGTCATGTGCTCCTGCTTGCCGTTATCGTTATACGGCAGCATCACATTTTGTCTCTCCGTTCACTCCCTCATCGTGTCAACCTTCTCATTATATCTCAACCCTCAATCGTTATTAATCTCAGGAGCTGACCTTGACTTCACCTCCAATTACAGAGAGCGCTGTTATAAGTGTGATTGTGAGCAGTGCATTGCCTCGCGTGTGTTTATACCGGCTCGTAATCAGCCTATATATAGTTCAATAACCTAGCGATCGGGGCTGACCGTACAACATCATTGCCCAGACCAGCCGGCCCACAGATAGGCCCTGCCCATCGCTAGTCTGAGCTCTATCAATAAATCATACAAGCAGTGTCTGCTGTCTAGACAGCTCAACATGGCATCGTTAACCACACTGCCCTCTGGTATGTCTGTTAGCTAGTGGCATTGTTTGAATAACAATATCGTAGCCGGCTGCCCGCTCCCCTCACTCACGAGAGCCCTAAGTACACAGACTGTATAATATACCTAGATATTTCAATAGCACCGCTTGTATGTTTGGCCGGTCACTTAGCTATGGACTGCATGATATCATTCGATCAACGTTTTGACATGCCTCGTTTTGTCCGGCGCTGCTTAATCTTGATTACTTTCAATTCAACAGGAGAGCTCTCAGTCGCAGGAAGACTGCGCACCAAAATCGAGAAGGTTGAGCGAAGGTCATCCAGCTACCGCATTATCTGCCAAGCCCCAGCAGCGACTGGCTAACCCATGGCTGCTGTCACCCTCCCTAGCCTTTCCCACCAGTATCGACTGGCCTTCGATGTTCTGTAAGGACACTTCATCTCCCAAATCGCAGTAAGTAACATAAACGACCTTCTCTGCCCAGCTGTCCATCCCGCGGATGAAGGCTGCCTGTCCCTGAAGTCACAGGCTGTCCTCCAATCAACTGTGTCATCAGTTGCCTACTGTCACTACTACTAGGTGGGAAGGATTCCCTAGCTGCTAACAGGATTCCCAGGCTGCTGGGAGGGGGCAGATTGAGTTTTGATGGCAGTTCATGATGGCTCCTCTTCACATATACGAGTGAATGGAAGCTGGATGAGGCGTTTCATTTTGAACCTCATATCGACAGTCCAATGGCTGCCTGCTGATCTCAGTGGCCTTATCACATGTTTCTCACATGCGTTGCAGTGCCGCAGTGCCGCATGGCTGTTCCTGGAAAGCAAACTTTGAGTGCACGAAAACAACTTCGATAGAGCTGCAGCAGCAGGGGCGCATTCACACGTGGCACTGGTTAGGTTGGGCAGGGCTCAGTAGTGACGCCATATGGCTGCCGAGCTCCCCAGAGAGATGTCGGCTAGTTTCTACTCATTGGTCTGCCACTGTCCGCATATCAGCCAGTATATCTGGTGTGAAAATGTAGCGGATAGGCGTGCACCAGCACCCAACCTACCATACAGCGGTCAGCCATACAGCAGTGCCTGCAGTTATATTTATCGCAGACCAGCCCTGCTGGTACTTGCCGTCTGTCTGTCTGCGAATTCACTCGGCTCTCGCCCATATGCAGCCATGTGGTTATCGACCATCTCGTCTCCTTAGTAATGATAGCAACGAACTCTTGCCAACTAGCCTGCAGGGTCATTAGTAGCTCCATGTGCTGTCGGTTCAGATAAGGTAGCGGCTAGTTGTTTGTGTACTTCTGCGTTAGCTCTCCGACCAAGCAACTGTGTAAATGAGCCAGTGAACTTTGTCTGACTGCTGTCACAGCTGGTAGACAGCGGCTGGCCGTATTTACTAGGTCCGAACTCACCTCTCTGTGACCCAGCCAACAATCCCCTGCTTGGCAATGAGAAGTCTATTGACATGCTATCATCTGTTTGTAGGTCTGTGTCTGCTGTGAAGATGAGGAAGCCGGTTCTGGCGAACCCAGACAGTGCTGTGCCTGTCGCTGAGATGAGCAGGTTTGTCTACACCAGTTATTTATGTTTCCGCGCTGAGGTTGAGCCCTGAACATGCCGAAACTATTAATAACAGCATTAGCTGGGAGTCGGCCTGATGACTTATGATAATGCCAATTCCTGTGAAATGATGCGATACAGTGCAGTTTAACAACTCTGCCTCCAGCGTGGAGCCACCACACTTACCTTAAGCTATACATACGTACCTTTCACATACTTACCTCACCATACTTACCTTACCCTATACCTACGTACCTTTCACATACTTACCTCACCATACTATATATCTCATCCTTCCTCCGGCCACTCTGTTTTCGCCCTCCCTCCCCCTCTTGTTCTCTTCCCCATCATATCTTCCTGCTATCTACTTCTCCCCTTTGCATATCCCATTTACTGGGAGACTCAAGTGAAATTCGGAGCCGAGGTTGCCATGATTGGTTTGCTACTGTTCCCATGTAGTTTATGAGTGCCGAATCTTAGCTGGAGGTAGAAGTAAGATATTCTGACTGACCTTTCAAAGTTTGTAAGCGTCTCCAGTACTTGGTGTCAGACAAGTTTTTATGCTCATGTTTTATACGATTGTCGTTTTGCTTCAGGTATGAGAAGCATTTTGCTCCCAACATCGTTCTGCAGCAGATGGTTGAAGCCCTGGAAAAGCAGTCCCAGGCGAAACTGAGCTCAAAGGAAGAGCCTCACGATCCATCCCCAGATACTCCGCCACCATCAGGTAGGAATGACTGACCTTGTCTCCTTGTCTGACCGCACTCGCCTCCCATACATCTGAGTTCTGTCCTAGTTATTATTGCCAAACCTGCATGCGCATACAAGGTTCAAGGTCAATCTGTATGCATCAATTGATTTTATAACACAGGGGCAGACGAGAGGAGTGAGACCCGGTCTCGGTATGTGTGCGCACTGGACAACCTGGCGCACATGGAGTCCATCTTCCTGAAAACTCTCGAGTTGGCGTCTGCATCTGGTGCTGACAGACACGAATGGCTGCAGAAGTACATGGCGTACAGCGATTCGATTCGGCGACAGCTCGTGGCTGACGCCATCTGAGACGGACAGCGCAGACATGTGTACCACGGCATCTACGCACTACCTCATACATACCTTCCCAACTGTCTGCTATACCAGCAGAACCCCACAGCCCTGTGAGTGGCGAGTGAAACCTACACTGCAACTTGTGTCAGAATCGTCCAGTGGACAATGACAGAGGCTAGGTGTCACATCATACCCCAGAACTGTCATGACACATGCCCTCATTAGTTGTGGTCTCAACGTACTTCGAGTAAATGTGCGCCACAACCAGCTTTGGACCTGGACTCAATGTCAGTTTGTTGCGCTCGGGCAGACTCCAATAGCACCTCAATGATTCAATCTATCTCTCTCACTCAGGAATCTGATTGTACAGTTCGGCTCATTTTTATATTATTTTTACAGCCCATCAGCATCATCACTGCCTCTCATCGTTATTGTTGCTACTATCGTCCTTCGATTATTGTTTGCAACATCGGCACAGTTTTGAGCACACATACGGGTAAACAGTCTTCATCATCATCATCAGCTATCACTCACTATAACCACTCTCATGTTCCAATCTACACTCGTTTCCACACGGTACTATTATCATTATTGTTTTCAAATAGTTATAATAATGTGACCAGTATTCTGTTTCCATTAGCAATGTCTATTTCTGATAATAAAACTTGTAACGAATCTGCAGCAGTTTGCTGGTATCAGCGATAATGAGAGCACAACTCCAATGCGCCACTACATATGGTGTGAGTGTAGGTGATTTGCTCTGATATCATATCTTATGATGCCGCACCTGAAGTCAATGTGAAACTGTGGACTAGGAGTAAGCTGACAGATCTAATGGAACGTTGAATGATGCCCAATCAGCATTGGGAGGAGGGGCAGTGTGGCAGTTGGTAGCAGCTCAGTTGTTGTGGACCATGAGAGCTATTGAGATCAGATTGGCAACCATATCTAGTGAACTCTCATAAGCTTCCCATCAATCTAGACCTCTAAAAGCTCCTTGTCAACCAAAACACATGGAGCTGTACCGGATGTGCAAGTGACAACAGCTGTACCCGCCGTCAGGAAGATTACAGCGAGAGTTGTGTTATCCTGACTCATCATTGGTCTGCAATACAGTGTGAACATGTCATGATTGTCTGCATACAAGTATTATTCTTCCCCACTACCCCACTCCTCCACTCCTTCACTCCTTCACTCCCTCACTCCCTCTGTCCCTCACTCCCCCTCTCCTTCACTCCTTCACTCCCTCAC
>ERZ1740065.3329-NODE-3329-length-10063-cov-4.471423_pt1 | contig 10063 bp, 10 predicted proteins | sample MGYA00581738_ERZ1740065 | MGnify/ENA primary metagenome ERZ1740065 (study PRJEB43018, sample SAMN04849749) | marine metagenome | isolation source: floating plastic debris | place: Pacific Ocean | collected 2008-09-01 | study: EMG produced TPA metagenomics...
GCGATGGCATTTTGGGCTTCCCTTATCTCTCCTCGGGCAAATTCTCGATCAACTATAAGACCCGCCGCTTGTACCTCTGGTACAATCCCCTGGAAGAGCTCGCCGAACGAGCGATTGTCGAAGTTATTCCCTCGCAAGATCCCACGGCGGAGGACTGAGCTCCGCGCATTTTATCAGTTACCAACTAAGTACAAACCGCATAGTTTTGCAGGGTTTTAGCCCTTTCTTGCCATTTTTTGGTGAACGCTAGCAAACAAGACTTTCCGGTTTGTACTTAGTGAAGAAAATCTTTGCGCTTGTAACTGGGCTGGGGATATTGGTAAAAGCCCGTCCCGGTTTTGACCCCCAGTTTGCCCGCTTCGACGTACTGACGCAGTAGGGTGGCAAAGCGTTGGCTCCGCGAATCGGTCCGAGCACCGACGACGTGAAGTGCGGTATCCAAGCCAATTTGGTCCATCATCCCGAAGGGCCCCACCGGGGTATTCATGTTTCCCATCCAGGAGCGATCAATGTCTTCGATACTGGCCAAGCCCTTGGTAAGTAGGGCTCCCGCCGAGCCCAGTACGGCCATCAGCATGGCGTTGAAGAGGTAGCCGGGGGTTTCTTGCTCGACGAGGACGGGAATTTGGTGGATGCGCTTTCCAAAGTGGTGCAGCAAATCGGGAATCCAAGCTGCCGTGCTGGGGTGGGGCATGATGTCGACCACGGTGGCGGTAAAGACGTCGTGGAAGTGCAGGGCGCAAAACAATTCGGGGCGGCCAGTGTGGTCGGCGATTTGGGAGGGCAGTAGGTAGGACGTATTGGTGGTGAGGAGGGTACGCTCGGGCCAGAGGGGGGCGAATTGTTCGTAGACCCGTCGTTTGAGCTCCAATTGTTCGGTGACGGATTCGCTGACCAGATCGGATTCGGCGGCTGCTTCGGCGGGGTCCTGGGTCCAGTGAAGGCGAGCGATGATGGGGGAGAGGTCCGTTTCCTGAATTTGGCCGTGGCGCAGCAGGGACTGGAGGATTTTTTGCTGGGGGCGTGTGGCCGCTTCGATCTGCTCGGCGGAGATGTCGTAAATGGTGGTGGCGTAGCCGTCGATGGCACAGCGTAGGCCAATGCGGAGACCGAGGGTCCCGCAACCAAGGATACAAACCTTTTTGATATCGTGTAGTTGGAGCGCCATAATGGTATGTAATGGTATGTGGTGGGTGATGAAGTGGGACTAAAGGTAAGTTTTTTAAACGCAAAAAGGCTACCCTAGGGTAGCCTTTTTACACGGACCAGGAATCCGATGATTAGGCGTGTAGGACCTTACTGCGCTCGAGTAAGGCGGCCTCTTCTTCCTCGCGATCGGGATCGGGAACACAACAATCAACCGGGCAAACCGCCGCACACTGCGGCTCCTCGTGGAAGCCCACACATTCGGTACACTTGTCGGGAACGATGTAGTAAAAATCGTCAGCCACTGGATTGTTTTGGGCCTCCGCATCTACCTCATTTCCCGTTTCTAGGACAAAGGCTCCCTGTACTGTGGTACCATCAGACATGGCCCACTCCACGCCCCCCTCATAGATGGCATTGTTGGGGCATTCCGGCTCGCAAGCCCCACAGTTGATGCATTCGTCAGTAATTATGATCGCCATATTACGTTTGCTTTTGGTTGAAACACTTGTCTTTACGTAAAGGTTCGATGTCCAAGAAGCAAAAATAAGACTATCCGACTTTTATTTCAAGTGTTATAAATAGTTTTACCTTACGCTGAAGTTTTTCCCTCACCAATAAGCCCGGGCCAACCTTTTGTCGCTCCCCCGGGTTACTGTTGTACACTCACCTCATTGCCATGACCAAAGACGAGACCATCCTCCAGCTGCGGCCCGAAATCCCGCAGATTGACCTCCAGCGGAGTCAGCATCCGCACGAGCATTTTCAGAATGCCACACTCCGTCCCCTACTCAAACAGCACAATGACCTGCTGATGCGTCTGTTTATCCACCACCTCGACAAACAGCGCAGTGCTTTTGTGCGCGCCTCCGCCCTCCAGCAGGAGGAAAAGATCGGTCAAATTCTCCAACGCAATCAGGGCTTCCGGCAACTACTGATTGGCACCTTGATCGCTTGGTTTACGGAGGAAGAATGGGGCGTGTACAGTCTGCAAGGCAGTGCGCTCAATCGCCGAATCATCAGTATGGCCACCCGACGCTTACAGTCCCAACGCGTCGAGTTGCTCCGTCGCTTGCGGGAGCTCAGTCCGGCGAAATCCTAAAGTCCAGAAACTCCAGCGCCCGCTCGAAGTCGTCGTCCAAGGGAGCCCGAACCCGTTGCCATTCCCCTTTGGTATTGTAAAATCCCAATTCGTAGGCGTGTAGAAGCATGCGTTCGATGTGGAGGTGCTGGCGAAAAAACTTATTGTGTTTGACGTCGCCGTGGCGCCGAGCGCCGATGATGGGGTGCCGCAGGTGGGAACAGTGGCGACGAATTTGGTGCCGCCGCCCGGTTTCCGTACGCAGGCGCAGCAAGCTGTAGCGGGCCGTATCGTAAGGCCCTACCGGATGGTCGACCTCTCGCTGGGCCAGGCGTTCGTAATGGGTAATGGCCCGTTGTTTTTCCCGCTGAGGTTCCGGGGCGAGCGGATAATCAACCGTACCGCGCTCCTCCAAATACCCGCGGACCAGAGCCAGGTAGTGTTTGCGTACGTTTTGCTCGCGGAATTGATGGGACAAACCTTCCGCTCCCGCCGAGCTTTTGCCCAGGGCCAGAACCCCCGAAGTCCCCCGGTCGAGGCGGTGGACGGGATAGACCCGCTGACGCAGTTGTCGGCGCAGCAGTTGGAGGACGAAGACTTGGTCTTCGCTGATGGGGGTCCGGTGTACCAAAATGCCCGGTGGTTTGTTGATGACTACCAGGTCATCGTCCTCGTAGAGAATGCTAAAACGTTCGATATTCATCCATCGCCAAATTAGCGATTTTCCATTTTATCCCTACCTTTACCCGCCATGAATTTTACCGCAATCAATGCTAAAATCGAGGGGTTACGCGAGCTGCTGGCCCTGGAAAAAGAGGCGGATTTTGAGCGCTTCCGTCGGGAAATCCAGCAGTTGTCAGTAGCCGAAAAGGTGGAAAAAGGACTCTGCTGGTCGCCGGTGATCCTCAAAAAGGAAGGCTTTGCCATTGGGGAACGTGCCTTCGTGATCGTCGAACGGACTGGACAACTCGACTTGCCCCACCGCTTCAAGGCGGGTACCCCGGTCGATCTCTACGCCCGCCCCACCGACCAAAAGGGGAATCGGGACAAGCGACGCCAGAGCGGGGTGATCCAGTTTTTGGAAAAGCACCGTATGAAGATCGTGTTCAACACCAACGATCTGCCCGAATGGCTCCAGGAGGGCAGCTTGGCCGTCGATTTGCTCTTCGACGAGCGTACCTATCTCGAAATGGACAAGGCCCTACGCACCCTCCTCCAGGCCAACGAGGGGCGACTGAGCGAACTCAAAGCCATTTTTTACGGTACCATGCCCGCCCAAGAAGGTAAGGTTCCCCCCGTATTTGACGCCCTACTCAACGACGCTCAAAAATTGGCGGTGGGCAATATCCTCGCCGCCCGAGACGTCGCCATCGTCCACGGTCCACCGGGTACGGGCAAGACAACTACCTTGGTCAGTGCCATTCGCGAACTCTGCGCCCGCGAATCCTCCGTACTGGTAACCGCCCCGAGCAATGCCGCCGTGGATTTGCTTTCCGAGCGGCTCTCGGATACCGGACTCAACGTCGTCCGCTTGGGCAATATCTCTCGGGTGGATGAAAAGCTGATTTCCCTGACCCTAGAAGGGCGCTTGGCGGCCCATCCGCAGAGTAAAAATATCAAAAAGGTACGCATCGAGGCCGCCCGGGCCCGCCGCGATGCCAAACGCTTCAAACGACGCTTTGGCGCCGTGGAGCGGGAAGCGCGTCGCGATGCCTTCCGCGAGGCTCGGGAATTGCGGGAGTGGGCGCGGCAGTTGGAAGAACGCCTACTGACGGAAATTCTCTTTACCGCCGACGTGGTTACCTGTACGCTGGTCAACGCCACTTCGCGCGTATTGGATACCATCAAATTTCGTACGGTGGTCATCGATGAAGCGGCCCAGGCCCTCGAACCCGCCACCTGGATTCCGATCACCAAGGCCCAGAAGGTCGTGCTGGCGGGTGATCCCTTTCAATTGCCCCCCACCGTCAAATCCATCGAGGCGCAGAGGCAGGGACTGGAGATTACCCTCCTCGAAAAAGCCATTCAGGGCCCACTGCGCGCCAACTTTCTCAACGTCCAGTACCGGATGAATGCGGCCATCATGGGCTTTTCCAACCAGCGTTTTTACGAAGGCCAGTTGGCCGCCGCCGAATGGGTCGCCCACTGGGAATTGCCCTATCCCGACAACGTACCGGTTATCTTTATCGATACCGCCGGTTGTGGTTTTGAAGAAGAGCGCAACCCGGAAACGCGGAGCAGTTTCAACAAGGGAGAGCACTTTATCCTGCGCGAACATTTTTTCCAACTCCTCAAGGACTTTCCTGAAGACCAGTGGCCCTATACCTCGGTCGCCATCATCTCGCCCTACCGCGCCCAGTGCCAGTACGTCGCCGATGCCCTGGCCGAAGAAGAGGACTGGGAACGCCTCCGCTCCCGGGTATCCATCAATACGATCGACGCCTTTCAGGGGCAGGAGCGCGATCTGATCTACATTTCGCTGGTCCGATCCAATGCCAAAGGGGAGATCGGCTTCCTACGGGATTACCGCCGGATGAACGTGGCGATGACCCGGGCGCGCAAGCAATTGATCGTCATCGGAGACAGTGCGACGGTGGGGGGAGACGAATTTTACCAAAGCTTTTTACAGTACGTCGAGCAACACGGGGCCTACCGTTCGGCTTGGGAGTACTTGGGCTGAGTATCAGCCTAGCTATTTTCCAGACCGCGTCATTGGTCCCATTGTTGGTCCGCCACCCGGTTGCCGAGGAAGAAACTCGCTCGGGGATCGAATACGGCGGGGGACTCGGTGGTCCAGAAGGCTTGCTGGCCGCCCTTGCTGCACCAGGCTTCGATGTCGGGGTGTCGCCGGAGGTAGTCGCGTAGGCTGTGGGCCACGATTTTGCCCTGCGTCAGAATTTTAATGCCATCCGGTGTCCAATGTCGAATTTTATCGTGGAGGAGGGGATAGTGGGTACAGGCCAGCAGCAGGGTATCGATGCGTGGGCCCCGGCTCAGGATGCGATCGAGGTGTTGTTGGACAAAGTAGTCTGCCCCTGCCGATTGGTGTTCGCGGTTTTCGACCAGGGGGACCCACATGGGGCAGGCCTCTTGGATGACTTGGACTTGGGGGAAAAACCGCTCGATCTCGATGGGGTAGGAGCGGGAGGCCACCGTTCCCTCCGTGGCTAGGATGCCGATTTGTTGGCTCGCCGTATACTCACCGATGAGTTCGGTGGTGGGGCGAATGACGCCCAGTACTCGGTGCCGATCCTCCAGGGGGGGTAGGTCGCGCTGTTGGATGCTGCGCAGGGCCTTGGCGCTGGCGGTGTTGCAGGCCAGGATGACCAGCCGGCAGCCGCGGGAAAAAAGGGCGCGGACGCATTCCCAGGTATAGCGGTACACGGTTTCGAAACTGCGATTGCCGTAGGGGGTGCGGGCGTTGTCGCCGAGGTAGAGGTAGTCGTATTCCGGGAGTAGCTCCTGAATGGACCGGTACACGGTCAGGCCTCCGTAGCCCGAATCAAAGATGCCGATGGGGCCCGCCATCCTTAGGCGACGGCTCCCACCAGGGCCTCCCGTTGGGTTCTGATGTTTTCGGCGACGAGGTACTCGTCAAAATTCATTAGGCTATCGATGATGCCGTTGGGCGTAATTTCGATGATGCGGTTGGCCACCGTCTGGATCATCTGGTGGTCGTGGGTCGTGAAAATCATATTGCCCTTGAAATCGCGTAGCGCATTATTGAGCGTGGTGATCGACTCCAGGTCGAGGTGGTTGGTGGGTTCGTCGAGGAGTAGAAAATTGGGTTGGTGGAGCATGCTCTTGGCGAGCATACACCGCACTTTTTCGCCTCCCGAGAGCACGCTGGATTTTTTGTGGACCTCCTCCCCGGAGAAAAGCATCCGACCCAAAAAGCCGCGGATAAACTGCTCGTCTTTCTCTTCGGAAAATTGGCGGAGCCAGTTGATCAAATCCTGGTCCTGTTCATTGGTAAAAAACTCGCTATTGTCGTTGGGCAGGTAGGCGAAGGTGATGGTTTGCCCAAATTCGATGTTGCCCGAGTCGGCGCTGCTCGCCCCCGACAATACGTCGTAAAAGGCGCTGAGAGCGGCGGCATCGTCGGCGAGGAGCACGATTTTTTCGCCCCGGTTGATGGTGAAATTGACGTTGCCAAAGAGGAGCCTTCCGCTTTCGTCGCGTTTGCTAAGGTTGCTGACCTTTAGGATTTGGTCGCCGGGTTCGCGATCGGGTTGGAAGGCGATGAAGGGGTATTTGCGCGAGGAGGGGCGAATTTCCTCCAGTTTGAGCTTTTCGAGGGCCTTCTTCCGGCTCGTGGCCTGTCGGGATTTGGAAGCGTTGGCGCTAAAGCGGGCGATGAACTCCATCATCTCCTTGCGCTTTTGGTCTACCTTTTTGTTCTTGTTGGCAATCTGCTGGGCCATCAGCTGGCTGGATTCGTACCAGAAGGTGTAGTTGCCCGTGAAGATGCGGATGCCCCCAAAGTCGATGTCGACGATGTGGGTACACACCATATCGAGGAAGTAACGGTCGTGCGATACGACGATGACGGTATTTTTGAAGTCGGCGAGGAAATCGGCCAGCCAGGTGACGGTACGGGCGTCGAGGTCGTTGGTGGGCTCATCGAGCAGTAGGATGTCGGGATTGCCGAAGAGGGCCTGCGCCAGGAGCACCTTTACCTTTTCCGGTCCGTTGAGCTCCTTCATTTGCTTGTAGTGCAGCTCCTCCTTGATCCCCATGTTGCTCAACAGTTCGGCCGCATCGCTTTCGGCTTCCCAGCCCCCCATCTCTCCAAACTGGTTTTCCAAATCCGCCGCCCGCAGGCCATCCGCCTCCGTAGCATCCGGGTCCATGTAGATGGCATTTTTTTCCACCATGATGTCGTACATCTCCCGGTGCCCCATGATCACGGTATTGAGCACCTCGTATTCCTCAAACTCAAAGTGGTTCTGCTTGAGGACCGCCATGCGGTTGTTGGGTTCCAGGGAGACATGACCCCGCGTGGGATCCAATTCTCCCGAAATCAGCTTGAGAAAAGTCGATTTACAAGCCCCATTGGCCCAGATGACCCCGTAGCAGAAGCCCACGGTGAATTTGAGATCGACCTCGTCGAAAAGTACGCGCTTGCCGTATTGCAGGCCCAAGTTACTAACCGTTAGCATATCAATTGAATTTTGGCGGTCCTTGTGGAAAAAGGATAACTCCCTAAAAACGCGGCAAAGGTACGGATATTTCGAAAGAAATAGTACAATTTCGGCTATTATGATACCGAATTTTTTACAGCCTCCAACCTCTTTTCCCCCGTCTTAGCTCCGCCTCCCCCAAGCTTGGTACCAATGATGCTGCTGCCAGCCAGCCAGGGCCATGACCGCCAGGGCGAGCCCCCCAATCAGTGCGGAAGCTTCCGCGTGTCCGGGCAGTACCCGACTCGCCAGCAATAGGATACTGCCGATCACCCACAGCCAGTCCATTACAATGACCGTGCGCACCATCTCCAAGCGAAGGGTCGGTCGGCGCAGTTCGGAGGCAATGCCCACCGCAAAGAGCAGGAGCCCTAGTCCGAGGCCCCACAAAATCCGGTGATCACTTAGACCCAGCCAGTCGGCCAGCAGATGGGCAAAGCCCAGGCTGAGGAGTGCGGAAGTGGTGGAAAAGAGGGCGTTGGTCGCCATTGCCCAGCGCAGGGCGTATTCGGAATTTTTCATGGCTGCGTCGGTTGAGCTTCGGCCAGTTGTTTGATCGCCTCGTTCATGGACACGAAGCCCCGCCGGGTGGCCCGGTGGAGGAAAGCCATGATGGGACGGACCAAGAGGCCGCGAAAGACTTCGCCGTGAATGAGCCTTACTTCTCCCGGGCCCCGGGGCTCGATCCGGAAATAGTGCTCGCCATCAAAGAGGCCGCGGACCCCCAGGTGGCCCAGCCAGCGAAACTCCCGCTCCGGCTCGATCACCCGTACGGTGGGGCTAAAGGTTTGGGGCGTGCGCCCCGGAAGTTGTAGCTGCACTTGGAGCTGTCGTCCGACCACGGGCTCACCCGCAATGGCTACGATGAAGGGGTTCCAGTGGGGGTAGCGGTCAAAATTCAGTAAAATACTCCAGACCCGCTCGGGGGAGGCCTGAATGAGAATGGCGGTTTCCAGTTTTTTCATACGGTGGTTTGATTGGATGATTGATCTCAAAAATAGGGGGATGCCAAGTGGGGAAATGCACCCGGAGCGCCAGTGGATGGACAATTGGTGCCAAAGCTGGAAAAACGTATCTTTGGGTATGACTTTTAGCGGAAGATTTGTCTACCACTTTATTGATTTTGCGGCGGCCCAGGGGGTTGATCGCACGTCGCTTTTGGCTCACTGTAGCGTTCCGGTGGAAGTATTGCTGCGCGAGGACTACCGGGTGAGTGCGGAGGTGTACAATCGGGTTAGCGAGAGGGCGGTGTCCCTAACTGGAGATGCCTATTTTGGGCTTCATTTGGGAGAATACCTCAACCTTTCGGCGGCCGGTCTGATCAGTCAAATCACCCAGACCTGTCGTACGATACGCGAGGCTTTGGAATATTGTTGTTCCTTTGCCGCTCTAGGTTGTCGCGCGCTGCCGATGGTGTTGGAGGAGCGGACGGCGGATTACCGTCTACGTCTGATACCCGACCCCCTGTGGTGGGAGGCCTCGCCGGTGGCGGTCCGGCAGACGGTGGATGGCTTGGTGGCCTTTACCCTACGCGAGTTCCACACCCTGACCCACCAAAAGTACTTTCCCCTGGACGTCCACTATCCGGGCCCCGCTCCCGCCGGTGCTGAGGAATACCTACGCGTTTTCAATTGTCCGGTTCGCTTCGAGCAAGCGGATTTTGCCATCTTTTTTGACAAGGTACAAATCGAGCTCCCCGAACTGACGAGCTATTACGACCTCCTCCGCGTGCTGGTGGCCCACGCCGAGGAAAAGGTCCGGCAAGTAGAAAGCGAAAGGGGCTACCACGGCATCGTACGCAAGTCCATCCTCCATCTCGTCCAACCCCAATTTCCCAGCCTGGCCCAAGTCGCCGCCAACCTCAACGTCAGCATACGGACCCTCCAACGTCGGCTGCGTGCCGAAGGGCATACCTACCAACAAATCCTGGACGAATTGCGTCGCGAATTTGCCCTCCAATACCTCAAAAAGCCCGAGTTGAGCATCAAAGAAATCGCCAACCTGCTCTCCTACGCGGACGCGAGTGCCTTTATCCGCTCTTTTCGCCGCTGGACCCAGCAATCCCCCCGGCAGTACCGCTCGGGGCATTCGGGTTGAGTGTCATACCTTGGAATTGGCCGGGGGAATCCTCCTTCTCGCGCGAATTTCCCCCATTTGTTTCGTTCTTTATCCGGAAGACCCTATTTTGTATGGGTAAATACTACCGAACGGGAACCATTGGGGACCCACCTAAAACCACCACGAAATATGAAACCAATCTTTACCCTTGTATTTAGCCTGCTCTGCTTGCTACCCAGCTACGGCCAAAGCCTCTTCTACGAAGGCTTTGACGATGTCGTTATCAGTGCCGGAGCGGCCAAGGGCCCCAGTGACTGGGTCGGCGAAAACCGGGACGGTCAGGAGGCCTACGATGCACCGCGCAACTTTCCTTTTGACCAATCCGCCTACCGCCTCGATGCCTGGGCCATCACCGACATCAACCTGGGGGACGAAAGGGTGGCCATCAGTACTTCGCTACACGGACCCGATGACAACGTCACCGATCGCTGGCTCATGAGCCCCAAAGTTGTGGGGATTCAGGCGGATAGCTACCTTTTTTGGGATGGCTACACCGATAACCTGGAGGGGCTGGACAACGGAGAAATTTGGGTGA
>ERZ1740065.3330-NODE-3330-length-10062-cov-12.029379_pt1 | contig 10062 bp, 7 predicted proteins | sample MGYA00581738_ERZ1740065 | MGnify/ENA primary metagenome ERZ1740065 (study PRJEB43018, sample SAMN04849749) | marine metagenome | isolation source: floating plastic debris | place: Pacific Ocean | collected 2008-09-01 | study: EMG produced TPA metagenomics...
ACTAGCCATCTGCATCAATTGTAACACTGCCCGCATCTCTGAATATCACTGCTACGACCACCTCTTGAGCGGGGACGAACACCGTGCTACTATTCAGCTAGGCCTTTATTGTAACTTTCGGGTTCATCACTTGCATACAATATAAAGGAGAGGATAGCTTGAATGACGTCTCAGATGACCTTGATAACATAGATGTGGTTGCGTCCCTTTGTTCCCTGAACAATAACGCATTATAGAGCGCTTGCTGCAAAACTTGGCTATCAGACATAGAAAAGGCATGTGCAGCCGGTAGTAGTTAAAACCCAACGTCTGCTCTGACAAGTTCGGCTGGCTAAAATACATCAAAATCTGGACCTCTATCCTGCCATTCGATGTCTGCGACCTCGTGTACAGTACAAAGTTGTTTCTCAGTAAGTTTATTGATGTGTATCCTGTATATAGCAATGGTTTTAGTTGTGTACAGTAGCGAAAGCCATGACATTAAATCTTAGATCTTGCTTTTTGTACTGAGTTCTATACCATGGAAAAGATCACAGATCCACCTAGAATGTGTGAAATGGGCTTGATTTTGCTGGCTGATATCTAGATTAGAGGTGCTGTTATTGGTGAAAGTACTGCCCAGATATCTATAGTTTGAAGTTTTGTTCAATGCTTGGCTATTTTCCTCAACCAAAAATGGCTGTGGTAGCTGTTGCTGTGATTTTGGCTCCAACAAAAAATTGCTACTGGTGGGATTTACATCTATATGCGGGGAGAAGAGCTACTGCAATTCTTCGCAGATCACGATGGAAAGTCGCTCAGGTTTTGTAGCATTGTTCACTATGGTACGTGCATTCCAAGTGTCAAGAGGCAATTTTGTCTTTGCCATGTTGAGCTTCCCACTGTAGATGAAGCCAAATAGGGTTGATTGGAGCATATAATGTGCTACATACTATACTATCTGATAAGTAAGATGTCGCTATTGCCTTAAAAACAGAGGATTACAGTGAGCTACAGCATCACTTGCATAGAGCAAGCTGATGCTTGCATTTTTTGAGAAAAAAGGGTGGGAGTTCAAATCCACACAAGTGGATTATTGAGAAGCTAATGCGTGGAGTTGAGAATGCTGTACATCATTTACTATTGAAAGGTTGTAGCCATCTTGGCAATCTCTTTTGCCTGAATGTATCGAAGCAATCTTACCAAATGCCTTCACCTTCTAAGATGACAAGGCAACCATGAATATTGCACGCGATCTACATATTGCAGTTGTCTTCTTCCCTATCTGGTTGGATCAGTTTAAATGAGTTTTAAAAATCTAAAAACCTATGATTGCAGGTATTGGTGTAATTTGTTAACTAGACTCCTATAAATATTACTGGTGGAAAGAAATAAGATCTAATCAGTTACTTGTGAGATTTGAAAAACAAGGGTGCAGATGAAGATAGCTACCTGAGTAATTCTTGGGTTTTCCCTTCACAACATGTGCAAAAGAATGTACTGTACTTGAGAAAGTCTCGATACTAGAAATAACGGCGTACCAGATGGGGAAGAAGACAACTCTAGTTCCCGATTTTAAAACTATTATGTCCGCCAAGAATCCTTGCCGTCTTAGAAGGTGAAGGTCTGTGAGCCTTGACAATCAGAGTGCTGCGCTATTCCACTTAAGTTGATTTGTTTTGATGTTGCAGCGCTTGGGGTTTTTAATCATGGATAGTCGAAGGAGGCATGCGAAAACGCTGGTCGCGGTTGCAGTGTTCCAGATCACGCTAAGCATCAGCTGTGTCCTGGCCATCGTCAGTAAGTAACGTAGTTCAAATTGTATTGCCACTGATAACTTTGTGTTGATTAAGGACAGGGCTGGGTTCAGCCTAGCACTTCTGACACTTTGGCAACAGTCATAAAGTCTGCCTCAACCATCTTCTCCGTCATGTACTAAAAATGATAAAAGAACACAGCTACCCTCATCGCATAGTCACAGCAATTGCTCATGCCATAACAATACCTTAGACAGTCAGCAGATACACAGACAGTATTGAGTTAATGACTTTCGTCAAAAAAATCTGGAATGTTGAAAGAGTAGGTGTATTAGTAGTCTAGCTTGTCGTGTAATAGTTGAGGAGGTATAGGAAGGGTTTTTGAGTGTGCTGCTATGGCAACCTTTCACAAAACAGTGCAGTAAATACACCGTATGATGACATCATGCGTGTCATTTCAGTTCCTGAATGTTTCTCAAACAGGTATTGAATAAATTTAGGACGGACCAATAGACAGCTGCGGACGTTCTTGCTAATAGCACTATAGGCATCTACTTAACACTGCAGGCCATTAAAACCAACAAAATTTATCCCACAAGCCACTTTTATCTTCACCGCTTGCTAATTGCCTTCATAATTATTCCTAAATCATAAGATTTTGCAAATATCTTGTCACGTATGCCTGCATGTGCAGCAGAGTATGCAACATAAACTGCAGATTCACAAAGCCAATCATTTTAGTAACAAAGCAGAGACTGACTTTTGTCATTCTCCCATAGATATTCGTGCATCAGCACATGCGGGAGTGAGCAAGAGTGAGCAAGATTGAGCAAGAGTGAGCGGGAGTGAGCACGGATAGGCGTAGGAGTGGGCACAAAAATCGACAGGAGAATGACAAAAACCGAAACTTAGAAATACATAAAATATTGAAGGAATTAGTTTTCCCAAGCCATTGGAAATGAGCTGTCCAGAGAAGACAACTTCTTCACTGATTCCTTTGATTCCAGGGGCTTCTGCAGCCACTTGTAACACTTTAATTGCTGTAGGTAATTGGGAGAGTTGTATATCACTGCTAAAGGCTGGGCAACACCAGACGTCAGTTGCCAACGCCTGACTTGACGCTGGAAAGCTAAAAATAGAAAGGCATCTCGGCATTTCTCACTCTCCTATCGAGAGGCCCGCTGGTGTTAAGCTTAGGCTTAGTGCCGAGGAAAGCATAGTATATGCAGACAAACATAGGCTTAACACAGGCTTAATATCAGCTTAACACCATCACATGATCCCCGTGCCAATCAGTTGCAGAGCATTTCTTGTGTGTGACTATGGCATAAAAATGCATATCATGTGCCGTAGCCTTAAGAGAGCTTGAAGCTGATAATCTTCAGCGCTTCTTTTGAAATTTAGAATTAAGGTTTAGAATTAGTGTTCACTGAAACATCAGCTGGCTATTGATCACAGATTTCATCTCTCAGAAAGACAGCTGTTTTACTTTCGATTTTCAGACCCTGTGATTCCAAGGCTCATTCTTGATATCAGAGAACACCCAAACAGAACCTTTGCCCGCAACTTCATTGACAAGCTGCCAAGTTTGAGCTCTTTTACCAACGATTCTGGAGAGCACCTGGAACAGAAGTATGGTTTGGATATCGCACTTCTGTCAGTTGTCAAGCAAAGCGTTGCTTTCGTTTCTAACCTCTGCTGTGGATTCCTCCTCGCCAGGTGAGTGACTACTGATGTCAGCTCAAGATTCAAAAGAAAATCATATATGGAGTGGATAACTCCTAGTCTCAACCACACCATAAACTAATTCGGTCTTTGTCATTCTCCTGTCAACTTTTGCGTTCATTCCCACACATGCCTGCTCACTCGAGAACGCTCATTTGTGCTGATGCATAGTTTCTGGTTATTGTCTCATCAGCCGCTGTAGAACCAGATTCGATTGTTGTGAAAACAAAGCGAGGGAACATTCGGGCTGTTATTTGATAGCCAAATATAAAACTATCCCTAATACCCCTCATATAGGAGTTGCCTTCCCACTTGAGTGATCGACATCATGATATTGCTACTCTGATTACATGTTAAGAAAATTAAATATTTAAATTATTTTACATAAATCAAATCATATGAAACTATTGTTGAATGCTTTGATAAACTTAGCAACATCTTAGAGTTTTTTTCGTATCTCATTAAACATTTCAGCAATTTTGTCCTCTACAGAACTGGAGCCAGCGCATACCCGCATTATGCCATAACAGTGACGCCATCTATTGCTTATCTATAATTGCCAATAAATTAAATAAAACCAGAAAGTAGTAAGGAGGTGAATATAAAAACGTAAACCAACTGGAGATAAATAGTAAGAGATTCGAATGAGCGCCTATTCTCCCTTCTGGATGTTTTTCAAAATTTTGTTGATCGTTCTTTAAGAGGGCTTCACCAGCACCTAGTCCCAAGAATTCTAAAACGACATCTTGGGATTTCCTTAAAGCTTCAAATTCTGAAGAGTTTCTGGGTGGGGAAGTAGACAACTACCAATTGCTGCTTTAAAGAAAAGTGTAATCACAAACGCATGATTCTGTGGACCGTGTAACAAAAACTTTTATATCTTGTTGATGTTTACTCCCCTAGAATTGGAAATAGAGGATACAAGAAGATAGTGATCGCTGGAACATTGTTGAGTATAGTCTCAAGTCTAGCCTTTGCGTATCTGAGGAACTATACACTCTTGGTTCTAACACGAGTGCCGCAAGGTCTCGCCGACTCTATGATCCTAGTCGGAGGTATGTTATCTAATCACATCAACAAAAAACTTTACTTTTCGCTACGATCAATTTGAAAATAATCTGGGAAGAGCGGTGCTGGATAGAAATAATGATAGCTGTATAATTAGGGGTGAAGCAATTCAGGATTCTGGGTTTCTATTCAATTTCGATTCTTAACTCTAGATAACTGATGATTAAATTATTTTGATTAATCAATAGCAAAATTCGGAAGATGATTAATTCATGAATTCTGGCAACGAGAAGATCACAAGCAGGTTATTGCTATACCATTATTGGTATAGCAATCGAAAATGTAAAAAAAATCAGTTGTATAATGAGTTGGGGCCATATTGATATACACTGCAATTACCATTCTGGAGTGAAAAAGAAATCAATGCGCACGCTCTGAGCCTGGAGATAATTAATTTTTCAGACAATCATGTTTGGTAAATAATCGACAATGCATCAGAACTACGATGCATTGTTTTACCCCTATGCACTATGAGGCAAAGTGCGCTGGTATATTGGAGAATTGCGGGCTACATGATTGAATGGCGGCATGTCTGGTCTATCAGAAGAGTACTCGCTGGGAGGCGTGGTTCCAAAAGTTCCAAAAATCTTTAAACATAGAACTCACTGATGCCTGGCTCAGTACTCAGCGTCTACGGGACGGTGTGGGGAGGTAAAATGCACTTAAGACCAGCTCTGCCAGCTCCAGATTGTGTAGCATTAGCTTCCCTATGGGTCAAGCTGGTACAAATCGAAGGGGAGAACTGGTATAACTGGCAGCAGCCAGTGTCTACTAAAAATAACATCTCTGCTGGTGTATCCTTGGAACGCTGTCATCATTGAAAATCGATGGACCGTTGGAAAAAATCTTGATTTATTGAATGGCAGAATTGCATGGTCGACGTGGTAGCAAGGTGACCTCACGGTGAAGTCTGCGTAGAGTTAAGGTGGAGTATGGGTGGAGTTAGGGCGGAGTCTGGGTGGAGTTAGGACGGAGTCTGTGTGGAGTTAAGGCGGAGTCTGGGTAAAGTCAACACAGAGTTGGTGTGTAGTAGAGCTTTTTCGGGACTCAGTGTGGAAGAATTACCACCATAGGCTAATAACTAGGAAATCGGATCATAAGCATTTGGCAAAACCAAAATTTTCGATGATCTATAACTGTCCTTTTTTAAGTCTCCTATTTTGAATTCATTGATCTATTTGCTCAAATGACACAGAGCTTTCTGTTTTACAATACCATATCATATGTCCTGTTGCTTTTCAGCTCAATGAAACTTTGTTTTATAGGACTCGCGTTGCTCACAGGAACTGTCACAGACCCAGAGGAGCAAGCCGTGACAATGAGCAGAGCACTCAGTGGCTTTGCCATTGGAGAGGGCAGTCAGTATCCCTACTCGAATATATGATACTTCATGTTTGCATCCTTGATCCATTCACTAGTTCTCAAAAACTTTTTTCAGTCGGATACGCTATTGGGGGCGCACTTGTACAGTATGCAGGGATTCAGACTCCATTTCTGTTAATGATTGCCTGGAACCTGGTGATACTTGCCATTATTTTGGCCGTACCAAAGCCGAATAGCGAGACAACTACCGGGCCTAGCATTAAGGAGACATTGAAGCTGTTTAAAGATACAAAAATACTGGCTGGTTTAGGTGAGCTGCAGTAAACCTTCCATTTGATGCAGCCGATTGTTCGCTTCAACACCAGATGATGAGGGTTTTGCTCTGGTGCATCTTTGAGTATCTGGCATTCTAACCGATGCATAGTTTGACAAACTACAATAAGTCTGAGTAAATTTTGAGCTATAAAATGATTGTGACACGTAAAGGTCAAGGTCAAGTAATACTGCTTGAGTAGATTCAACGCAATACTGAAGCAGTCTTGGCTCGGAGGCTAATGCCGTGCGCACCTATGCCACAGGTCCTGGGTTCGATTCCCACTCGCGTTGGTGTCAGGGCATCTGATCATATTTGCTCCTGTGCCTCATTACCCGTCCTTGAAGTAATTAAGTTGGCATGGTTGCAGAACAACTCCCCTATTCTCACCAAATGATGTATATGATAGTGCTGGTTCAATTTCAAAAATCAGCAATTGGAAGAATTCAACATTAGTCTTTGCTTGAGGGATGAGATGAGCAAAGATGGTCACAAAATGTAGTACTGCACACAAATACAAGTGGACTGGACTCAGACGGGAATGTATTGAGCACAACCCAAAGGATAAAACTGAAACCGAACGAAAGTCTTTGTAAAAAAAAAGGAAAGCTGCACCAAAACTAAAACTCCACACCGTTACAGCCTTAGCAGGTAGCTCTGTATTTTTAGGACAGTACCATGCTCTGCTAGACAAAGCCATTCTGAAAGAGCATCATTTTCGCTTTGCATACATATTCAAACTGAACGAAGTAAGGCTGAAATGTCACAATACTGTGTAATATCAATCAAGGACCAACTACGTGAATTTTAAACCCAAGACATTAGTATCATCAACCCACCCGATGTTTCATATACATATCGGACGGCAGTTCATCTTTAACCACTGTGTTTCTCTTACTACAGCGATGGTGGCTATACAGTACGTAGACTTGGGCGTGTTTATTGGAATTGTACCCACATGGATAACGTATCAACTAAAGGCCCAAGAGTGGGAACTCGGTGAGTATTTAGAGCTGGTGTCATGATGCCAATTCCTCTCATCCGAAAGCGCTGGTAGGTGCTGGCAGGTGCTGGCAGGTGCTGTGTAATATACTTTAGCACAGCTAATCTTTGTTATTTCAAAAGTTTTTAGCAATTTATAAATAAATGAAATGTGATGGACTCGCTATCATATCTACACTTGATACGCAGTTTGCTTCAAGAAGCTAAAAACAATGTGATAAACGAGTTTCGTTGTTGTGAGATTTTAGTAAAAAACTTAATGGTAGTTTTCTATTTCCTGCCCTGAAGTTATTCAAGACTTGAAGTCTTGTATAACTCTAAGGCAAGTCTTGAAGAAATCTTTACACTTTGAAGCTCACTGGCATTCATTTCTGCTGGCTACGATATAAATTTTTTCGATTTTATTTCATTTCCACAAATAGGAAAAGGAGACCTCTAGCCTAAAGACTCATTTTATCTATATTGAAGGTTCTTTAACCCGTCTTAAGAATTATCTAATAACTTGAGTGTGTTCATGAAGTGTTCCTGTTCATGAATAATTCTCAAATAACTTCTATAAACAGGTAATAACTGGCCTGTTGATTGTGCTACGACTCTTCTCGACTGCAGAAATTGATTTCCTTTCTTTTAGGTGTAGTATTGGCATTTGGCATGGTAGCCCAAGTAATTCCAATATGGTACTCTGCATATATCGGCTTCAAAATTGGACACTGGAGATGCGTACTCATTGGCTTCGTTCTGATGGTCGTGGGAATAGCATTAGTAAGTGAGAGTATTTAATGAGTGACCATCTCTGGAAATTTCCACCTTCAGGGGTGGATTCAGGGTCCAACAAAGTGGTACACACACCCGTTGAGCACTCCTCTAAAATCCACCTCTGACTTTCCCTCACATAGTTTCCATAGACAACGCTGCGTTTTCAAGTAGTTAACATTGGTAACAAAGCTATAGGATGACGAAAACTAATCGAACTGTATTGCAACAATTAATTTTGTTTCCGATGCAGACCTCTCTCATGAATCAACCTATGAGCGCTCCATTCATTTGTCAACTTCTTGGACCTAATCACGTTGTTTGTTCGAATTCGATTATATGCAAGAAATTCCTATCCACCCATGAAACAAACCTATGCAAAGTTTTGGTAAAATATTTAGCTATGCATGACACTTTGCCCATACAGATGACAGACACAAAACTGACAGCATTTTACCTGGATGTTGTTCAAGATGCTAATCAGTGATCATGAGGTCGATAGGAATGATGCAAATGTGTTACTAATCAAGTTAATTCTCAATTACAGTACCCTTTCTGCAAATCTGTGTGGGCAGTTTTGATACCTCTTGGCGTTGAAAGAATTGGGTTCGGTCTCGCTGAGGGTTGTCTGGCACCTGTGCTCAACCACCTGGCGGCGAAAAGGGACCCGCTACTATCCGGAGCAGTGAATGGCATGTTCACTTCAGCCTTCACACTCAGCGTTACAGCAGGTATGTCTGACGAAGCATTCAACCACACTAACACCTTTAAATAAGCCTGTATTACTGTAGAATCGGATTTGATAGCGGCACTCTAATGGCTGTGATAATAGCTACAAGGAAATCATCGCTGTCGTTGGAACTCGCCTTAGAAATTATGCCCGTTATACCTCATATAGGAATTGTCTTCTCATTCATGAAAAATTCATCATACCAGTCTCTGTGTAAGGTTATGACACTGGCAGGCCTATCGGTAGGAGAATAAAATATTCTAAAACATCTACTTTATACACTACTATGTGGCCAGAGAGCCAGTTACAGCTGCTTAGTGCGCTGGTCACTTCCCTGAGAAAGGCAACTATATCTTTTTTGATGGGGGTAGGAGAGTTGCCTTCAACCATTCTGGCTGCATGAGTATGACTATAGTAATTGATGGTGAGCAGTATATATGATGGTCAGATGCTCTTCCTGACACCATCCTGACTGGGGACCAAACCCGGAGCACCCTGTGCAGACGTCTCATCACCAACTATCCAGACACGGCTGCTCCATTCGTAATAAGGAAAATGATTTACTAAATTCCATACTCCTAACAAATTAACTGAACATTTTCGCCTACGCCATCAAAATTTATCCCACACACTTGCACTTTCTCCCACATGTCCCCGCGTGTACCATTTGCACGAGCATCTACAGGAGAAAGACAAAAGAGAAAAATCCTTATGCTATATAAAATCTGTCCTTTCATACTTACACAAGCTGAAACTCCAAACAGTAAGGATTGAATCCGAATAGTTGAGATCCCTGCGTGCAACACAGTCGTTTAAGTTGATTCAGTTCTAATAAGTCATATCATATGAATATGTTGTAGGATCTCTGTGCAGCGGAGCTCTGATTAAAGTTCTTTCCTTCAGCGTGTAAGTATTCCAGATCAAATAGCTGAGACTCCCCTATCATGTCATGTACATTAGTACATACAGGGGGTGAAAAGATTCAGGATTTTGGGTTTTGATTCAATTTCGATTATCAACTCTAGATCATCAACCTTTAATTTATTTGATGCTTCAATGGCCAACTTCACGAAGTGAACAACTATGCTCATGCATTCTGGCAAAAAGAAAATCAAGGTATAGGTATACCATTCTAGATGTAGCAATCAAAAATGCAAAAAGTTGGATGTATAATGAGTCGCTGTCACATAAATTATCACTGTGGTTACATTTCTGAAGTGAGAAAGTAATCAAAACAGATTCTGAGCCGAGAGATAATCAATCTTTCAGACAATGACTAATCAACAATGCATCGCCTGGTAAATAATCGGTGATGGATCGAAACTACGATGCATCGTTTCACCCCTAGTACATCATTTGGTAACGTTCTATTTCCCCTCCATGAACTTTTTCAAGAATTCTGATTTCGTTCT
>ERZ1740065.3331-NODE-3331-length-10061-cov-11.774735_pt1 | contig 10061 bp, 10 predicted proteins | sample MGYA00581738_ERZ1740065 | MGnify/ENA primary metagenome ERZ1740065 (study PRJEB43018, sample SAMN04849749) | marine metagenome | isolation source: floating plastic debris | place: Pacific Ocean | collected 2008-09-01 | study: EMG produced TPA metagenomics...
CCTTTCAATACCAGAAATCCATTCCTTTATTCGGTCTGAATCAGATGCAAACCTACGGAATGGCTTGCCCTGCCCTTCTCTGTTGTTGCAATCAAAAGCTATACACTGCCTGCCTAGTTTATTGTCTTGTTTACTCATCATCGCCATGAGCTATATATACTGGCTACCTGCGACTAGGATTGCCAAAGCGAATTTGCATACCACGTGACGGCAGTTGTGGTGACATAATTGCAAGGGGTCAATAATGAGAGGGAAACCCATAGCTGGAAATACTACTGCCTTCTCACACAACTGGGCACATCGCTATCATAGTTATCTGTGACCGTTATCAGGATTTAAGGTTATGTGGTTTCTACATATCTCTCTGAACATAAGCTCACATGAAGCTCATATCTTGTGCAGTTCAGAGTTTGCACCTCTTTCCTTGGTGAAATAGAAAATTGGCAAGTTCATCTGAAGTTCTGTAACCATTATTTTACAGCTAACTGAACTAAAAATGAATTTCACAGAACCGATAGCCAACAATAATAGATGAGAGTTGAGTTATGTGACGTTTTCGCTTCATCTTAAAGTTTGGTGTATTTTCTTGAACGGAGTTTGATGTATCTTTAAAAGTTCATATCAATTTCATATGCATTAGAAAAAAGTTCATGTCAGTTTCGTGTAGATGTCATAAAACCTCAGGAAATATCAGGAAAAACTCAGAGGAAATAGGTTCTGTTCATCTAAAGTAGTGTGAACTCTTCATAAGCTTGAGCTCTGGCTGCTGTTTATTCACATGAAGCTCGTGCTTCATGTTTAAATTTTGTGCACGTTCTTGAACATAACTTCATAAGCATCTTAAAAAGTTCATGTCAATTTCATGTACGCTTGATATGACCTCAGGGAGTACCAGGGAACATTCAAATGACATGTATTGAGCCCATGCAAAGTTCTTGTCTCTCTCCTCAGGAGCTGATTGGAAAGCTAGGATGGGGTAACAGGGTAAACAATTTAACAACCAGCCTGACAAGCTCTCATGATTTTTCCGATAATTTCCAGATACCTGCTCGTTTGAACCACGAATATCCGGTAAGGAGTTCTACCTCTCTGGACTGGATCAGGACACGGCTGCCAACAACCACGTGTTCTAAGTTCCCGATAGTTAACGATCAATGAGCATCAAGCCAGTAGCAGCAGAGGCAGTATAACGCTTGCTAACTATCACTTTGCATTCACTTACTCTCATTATCCAGACGGTAACATTCCACAAACAGTACAACTGGACTACTCTGAGAGTCAGGTTCAGGGGAACTCTGAGAGGGGCACACGGCTTTTCACGTGGTTGGGGTCACTGGTTCATCTATTTCAACGGCGCTGCGTGTTCCAGTCCAGCCCCAATAGAGAGTGCCAGCTATAATCGCGATTATGATGTTGATCACCGCAAGACAACTGGATGTGAGTGAATCTTGAGCACCAGACATGAAAACTCTCTTAATTCTTACGGGGCTCACAAAATGTCTAACCTCTACCCCCACAGCTGTTAAAAGTGTCTGTTGACTCCTTAGCTATTTCTCTAAACACTCAAAAGTGCCTCTCATAATTATTGCCTTCTCTTAGAATGAAGAATCTCATGCTATAGATGGGTTTGCAGCAATTCTCAGGCACTGCTCAGAATTTGGCAGGGCTGGGACCAAGGCCTAGGTGTATATTTTGAAATGAGGCCCAAGTACTCGCCGCCGAGGCCAAGGCAAAAACGAGTAATTGACTAAAAAGCTCATAATGGCCTGAGGCTTCAAAAACCAGTTGAGGTGAGTACGAGGCCAAGGCCAAGGCCGAGGCCAAAACGAGTGAAAGTTTGACCATGTACAACCATGAGAAAACACTCTGAAAAACTGACAGATCCCCCCAACCACTTCATCTATGAATTTAGTAGGCAGAGCTGGGAAAATTCAGCCTTCTCAAAAGTCAATTCAAGTGTAAATTCACTGTCTTCCGAGTCTCAATTCATTCTCAATTCATAAAGATGCCAGAAGTTGAAGTGTGAAGTCAAGTCAGGAGTTAACTGTTGGTACTTTTTTGAAGTTGAAGTCGTTTCAATTCATTTTTTTACTGAAGTTTATGTGAGGTCAATTGCAGATGGCGCACCAAAAAAACAATATATAGGTGCAGTACTTCAGCATGGGCTAGAAGGACTGCTGTCACGCTGAATCAATCAACGCTAGTACATCTAGTCAGAGATCATCTGAGGAGAATCCCTAATAGCATTTACTAATGACTCATAACTCAAGCTAGAGAACTAAAACTCAACATTCTATTTGTGCATTGGCAACTAATTATACTATGGCTATAGATAAGTGGTGCTGTTTTTCAATCTGGTAATGAGTAGTCAATCCGTTGGTAGTTGAGGAAAAACAAAGTACAGACAGAAAGATAGGATGTGCAGTGCACCTAGCTGATGGAATTGAGTCAGAATTGCAAGCTACAGTAAGCTTAACTTTGCTGTTGCGTCTGAAATTCTTCAACGATGTTCGGTAAGGCTTTAGCACTAGCCAGCATTATCATTATTGTGTGGTGGATTCTGTATGTCGCTATCGCTCACGGCCGAGCCAAACTACCGATTACGTTGTGGACTGGATGGGGAGATGATCCCTTGTACACGGAGGCACAGAATCAGTGGATGACACTGATTCAAGATCACAGCACAGTATTAACTAGAACTAATGGATGACACTGATTCAAATATCCCAACGCAATACTATTGCTACTAGGTGATCTAGGCCAGTATAGTACACAGCAAGGTGGAGAGTACACCGGAGACAATGTGCTCTACAGCATACCACTTGCAGAAAGACCAGAATACGCACTCGGATGTTTGCCTTTCACTCAGTTATCTCATCAAACGAGTTCTTTTGTTCTCTGCTATTCACTGACTGTTTATTTATTACGAAACTCCAGCCTAAACAGGCCGACCAGTCTATTATGAAACACTAGGGGTGGTATCCATCACACCACCCCTCCTTAAGAAGAAAAAGTAAACTCAAACAGAAAAAAACAACAAACGTCACGAGGCCATGGTAATTATGGTTGCGGCGAAATGTCATTTTCGGTAGCCGCCAAGCATTTCCCACCGTGGGCATGGTGCTGATGCTGGACCAGCTGTCGATAGGAGTGTTCTTCATGTCTGCAGTCACATTGGAATCTGGTATAGTGCCCTGCCACATGGGTTCCGTGCTTTTTCCTTGAGCTTGACACATGCAGACACACCGCACTGACGGTTAGCCCTCTCTTCTCTCGCTCTCTTGATGAGATGCTGGGTTTCATCTGAGAGCATTCGTCTGAGAGCATTTGTCTGACTCTCCTAGCCTTGGGTGGTCGGGAACAAGACGGGAGCTGACTCTTGGAACCAGGAGACAATTGCTGGTCCACAGCAGGTGGTCGGGTAGGAGATGGGAGCTGATGCTGGTCAATGCAGCTATGGGATGGTGGTGGTTCATCAGACCCCACCTCAACGATACGCTGTCCATTGTGCAGCTGCTTACGGCTAGGTCTGGAATGCATATGTCTGATCCGGTACTCCTGCAGTGACATCCGACGGCGAATGGGAGATCTCTTTACCACATGTACCGGTCGCTTCCTTTTTGTGGAGGTGTATAGGCAACCGTAGGCCAGCTATTCCTGTAACACAGAATTATGTCTAGAGATGATCATAGACTATTCTTGGTAGTTGTGCGAGTAGTGGATCAGCTTCCTCCTAGGACGACTAGGAGGTACAGGTACTGCCGGCCCACTGCTGCTTCCCTGTCTGCTTTTATCCGCCACATCCGTCTCCGGTTCACCAGTGGTCACTGGTGGCTCAACAGAGGTAGTGTCCCCGGACTAAGATACTGTAGGCGGAGGTGATTCTTCTCTATGTGTTCTCTTAGTTCTGGCACCTCACATGTTTGGCTCCAAAATGACGGGAGCTTCCCCTATGGTTTCTAGACAAGGCTGGAATGGCTTCAGTCTCAATTCGTTCTGCACTGACTGCTGTCCATTACGTTCGATCCTACAGACTCGGGATGACCACACCTCCAAAATAGTGTAGGGGCCAACGAACTTCGGATAGAGCTTATTAACCTTAGTTGCTTTCTTCCACCAATTTTCTAGGAGTACCAGGTCCCCCACCATGTACAAGAGAGGTTCCTCTGTTTCATTGCTCCTTATTTTCAGTTGTTGGTGGCGGAGTAGATCATGGGCACTCTCCAGCCTATCCTTGAGATCCACAGCATACTGCTTTGTTGACCTGGGTAGATCCGGGAGAGTGCCATAGGTCAATTGGCCTGGTTGCCTGATCTCCCTACCCATCATAATAACGGTGGCTGTTTCTCCTGTGCCAGCATGGAGAGAGGCTCTGAATGCCCTCATGATGTGTGGCAATAGCAAATCCCATTCGGTGGGTAGTGTTCCAAGTAGTAAAGATCTCAGTGAATCACCCAGTGTTCTGTTCATCCTTTCTACTATGCTAATCCCTTGAGAGTGATATGAAGTTGTCTGTGTTTTCTCCACCTTCCATAGTTGGTACAGCTCCATCATCAGTTCTGATTGGAATTGTGCACCTCGGTCGGTATGTATTTTGTCTTGAAGACCGAAATAGCAGAACACTTGCGCATTAAGCTTTTCAGCCACAGTGCGGCTTGTCGCATCCATCAATGGTATTGCATCCTGCCATCGACTGAACTGGTCAGTCAGGACCAAAATGGAGTTGTTCCCTCTTTCTGTCTCTGTAAATGGGCTTACTAGGTCGATGGTCATCCTCTTCCAGGGCCAGTTGTCGTGAAGATGTTGCTGCTGTTGACTTGATGACAATCTACTGTGCATAGCTAGTTGGCATATTTCACACTTGGTGACCACTATCCATACTTCTGATGCCATAGCTGGCCAGTACCAATTCAGTCGAATACGTGTCAATGTTCCCATCACTCCGGAATGAGTGAGATTAGGTGTTTCCTAGATCAGCATTCGCCTGGCAGATTTGGGGCGGACAATGCACCAACGCTGCCGTGGCTTGACCCTGATGTGAACAACGAGAATTCTGTCCGCATTTATCTTAAGAAATTCATACATGTGGTGCAGCTTCTTCAGTTCATAGCTGCCGGCCAGCAACTCCTCGGAGAGCGCAATCGCCCGCTTCACAGCGTCATACATCGTAGCGTCTTTAGAGTTGCTGGTCTCTGATCACCTTCAGCCGCTCGCCGGGCTGACCAGTCACCCTTAGTATATTCACTGCGACTGGTGTGTACGAGCCCGGAGACTGACTAAGCGAAGATGGTTCACAGAAGTTGGTCATATCGCAGCCAGCCAAATCCCAGTCCGGTCCCTTGTCGCGAGTAGAAATCCGCACACATTGCTTACAGCCAGCGCATGACATTCTGCTGAGACCATCCGCATTACCATGATCTACTCCTCTTCTATGCTCCAGGCGAAACTTGAATTCGTTCAATATCTCCAGCCATCTGGATATTTGACACGATGGTTCCTTCATCTGGTACAACCAGTTTAGTGACGAGTGATCGGTGCAGGGCAAGAACTCTCTCCCGTATAGAGAGGGCCGATAGAGTCTCATCGCCTTCACAACAGTCAGTAGTTCTTGTCTGGTCACACGGTAGTGCCTCTCAGTACGACTGAGAGTCTTGCTGTAGTAGGATGTGACCCGTTCGCTACCCTCTTGTACCTGTGATAGCGTTGCTCCAACGCTGTCAGCACTAGCATCAATGTCTACAATAACTGGGAATGTTGGATCTGGATAGCCAAGAATTGGCGCCGTAGTCAGACAGTATTTGAGATGATCAAATGTCTGATGACATTGTTCACTGCTCTAAGACTTTACACCCTTCGCTGTCAACCTGTTCAATGGGTTGGTGATATTGGCAAAGTCACTAATGTACTGACGGTAGTACCCCGCCATTTCTAGGAATGTCTTCACTCCTTCAACGCAATTTGGTGGCAGCCATTCCTTGATAGCAGAGATCTTTTCCGGATCTATGGACTCTTCCTACTCACTCACTACATGACCAAGATAATTGAACTACCGTTGGAACAGCTCACACTTGCCAGGTTTGAGTTCCAGTCCTGCGGCTCTCAACCATTGGAAGACATCTCCAAGGCGCTGAATATGTGAGCTAAATTCATTGCTGAACACGATCATATCCTTAAGATACAGCAGAAGGATCTTCCAGTGAAAGCCACGCCTGACTCTCTCCATAATGCAAGAGAAGCAGGCTGGTGCTGACGTAAGGCCAACGGATAACCGTTTCCACTCATACAAGCAATCCCTTGTCACAAACGTGGATCGATGCTGTTCCTCATTGTCTAACGGAATCTGCCAGTAACCTGAGAGAAGATCTAGGGTGCTGAATATTCTTCTACCTGCTAGGGCATCTAAACTGTCATCTATCCGTGCTCTATCCATGCTCTGTTACCATATTGAGATGTCGATAGTCGATACAGAGATGCCAGCTCCCAGTCTTCTTGCGCACTAGAACCACAGGCGAGCTCCATGCACTATTTGATAGCTCAATCAGGCTGTGAGACAACAGCTAATCCACTTGTTGTCTTACTTCCGCTTCCTTCTCCGCACCAAGTTGTCTAGGTAGTTGTCGTATGGGCCGTTTACCAGGCTTCAGTGGGATGGATAGTTCAATCAGGGTTGTCTTGCCACCATCCATATCTCCCTTGCTGAACACATCGTGATATTCCCTTAGTAGCCAGGAAAGTTGATCCCTCTCTTCCTGCGTGCGACATATCGTGCTAGACTTTTCGTAGAGCATCTCTAATTGGACAGGTGGTGTATGGATGAGAGGACAACTTCCGCTGCTATCCTTACCTACATGGACAGATGATGTACGGTAGGAGGATGACTCTCACTACTGTCATTATTCATAGCGGTAGATTATGTATGGGTGAGAGGATGACTCTCACTACTGTCATTGCTTTGCCTGTTCTCAGCCACACACAAGTCAGCAGCACATACTTCACTCAAACTGGTCGATTCCATGTCCACCGGACTAAATTTGGCAAAGCATGTGCCAGCATTCAAAGTCAGTGGTTCGTCTGTCGAGTTGACACAGCGGACAATCACTCCCTTGTGTGCATCCGGCTCTACCAAGCCAGCTGCCACCATCAAGTTTGACACATCTGGCACAGTGATGTTTTCAATTACCCAACTGTGTTGGATGTGTCTTGACACACCCTCGCGGGAACTAGCAGTTCCGAATTGGCTGGAATTTTCACCTGTCTCACTGTTTGCACTTTGCTGATTAATGCTCAACTCTCACAGTCCGTACACCTTAACATCCTTTGACCAATTGTTACTGATCTCTCCAGGAAGTCGATTGAGCAGTCATGTCGCTCTAGGAAAGGAATCCCCATGATTAACTCTATTATGAAACGCTAGGGGTGGTATCCATCACAATTGTTTGATTCCGATGGATACTATACTACTACTAATTATGGTGAATTCAGTGCAAGTCTTTCCTCAACGGAAGTCAAGTGGAGAGTCAATTCCTGTGGTTGGAGGGGAAGAGTAAATTCAATTCCAATTCATGGGGACACCCAGTCTAAAGTGACCACAAAGTGATCAATTTAGCAACTCGAGTGCAACTCCAGTCAAGTTGACTAACCTGAGTTCCCAGTCTGCTAGTAGGTCATCTAATAGGTCATCAGTGAGTGACTGATAGAACTAGCATACTGCCTCTCTCAATACAAGAGAATGGAGGAATATTATGAAACAAACAACCAACTGCTGTTAGCGGGTGAAGTGGTGCAAACAGTGGTGGAGAGATGACCACAATATGACTAAAGAGGAACTCGAGTAGTCCAATGAAATACGTAGTAAGTCAGACACAGCCATTCAAGTACCGAGTATTTAGGAGCTGACCGAGGTGAGGCGAGTCGAGGTTTAGTGAATCATCGAGGATTCAGAGTATTTTTGGAAAACGGCCTCGAGGAGGCCTCAAGACAAGTATTTGTCCTTGAGGCTCCCAGCCCTGAAATTTGGAGTTGTGTTCACAATGGGGCAAGGGTTTGGGATCAGTTCATGTAAATCACAAGGTGATTATGCGCAAGAACTGTGGATGTTCCCTCCCTCTTAGAATAGCTTGCATGCACCCTAACTACTGTGAACCCAAATATTATAAACTTTTGCTCAAATCAGTGGTAGTTTTAATAATAATCCCTAGAATTTTTAGAGATTCTGTAGAAGCTTGTATATAACAGAAAGAGCTATCACCATTATAGCTTTCAACTTTAATAGCGTTTTATTTGAGTTGTTATTATAGCTATTTTTGTGAGGTCCCTAAGATTCTGTACTAAGGTTACTACATTCTCAAGTTGGGAACAAACCCTCGGAAGAGTGATTATCCCAAATTATAAGCGAGTTTGCGACCCTGTGTCATGTGGCAAGCTATTTTCAGTCAGAAAAAAACCTTATCCAGAGGTAGTGAACTCTCAGACGGGCTAAACTTATTCGTATTCACATGGGCGCGGCATATTTCATTCCCCGCCCACTTCGGATGTGGCGTAACCATGGAGTCTCACAAGAAAGCACTCGTGTCTCTTCTAATAGAAATCATGAGTAGCCATATTAATAGAGCAGTTACAGAACTGATAAGCTTGCCTACGAATCATATTTCACACCACACCACACAGCACATACGGTAATCTGTTTCAATCTACACTGCCGCCCATATCAGATGCAAGAGTTAGAAAACAATTAGTATGGAAGCTGTGTTTTATTCAAAGTTATATACAAAAAACGAACAACAAACAACAAACAAGTACACTACAAAAAAATTGCATAAGGATAGTTCGAGCTTATGATGAACAGTACTTACAAGCAGCAAAAGCACCGTGCATGATCAAGTAGTCGGCATAAGCTCAGTGTAAGTGACTAGTTAAAATTCTTCATAGTGTTGGTTCTTGTAGAAGGACGGAAGGTGCATTCAAATATTGACAAATTTAGTCGGCTAGTGTCAGGAATAGGGCAGTGAGGAATGATAGTGAGTTTACTACCTGTGGTAGCCAGAAAACAGAGTAAGTAGCTTGTGGTAGATGTGGATAAGCTTTTACGATCTCAAGAGGCAACATTTCCTTGTTCATAGTTCATGGCATCTGCTATAATCTACCGTTGGGAAACAATACCATAGACCTACGGACAGAAACTCACAACAGCTATATGTATGTGGGAAAGTTCAGCAGAGCGTCCCGTCTCTACGTCGATGAGCTGTCAATCAGAAGTACCACCTACTCATCAGAACCAGCGGTAGCCAGCTGTCCTGGACTGAGCTTCTTCAACACCAGAGAGTTTGCACTGAACAAGAGATATGGAGATGACCCAAACTCAGAACTATTTGTGAGTACTTCGAACCGATCAAACTTGACTTTCAATAACGGTGATTCGATACCAGGATTTTTGAAATTGCAGTCCACGTAAGAAAACATTTTCGTAGCCTGGACTGCAATTGTCTTCATTTCATGAATTTCGAGCCGGTCACATGCACTTTGGGTTCTAGAAGTAGTCTCTCAATAATATGTTTAGCATTTCAATTATACCAAGATGGAGTCAGATACGACTTTGCGTATCAACATAGACTTTACATCACGAATCTTCACTCTAGGGACAACTCCGAACTCTGCCACTTGGTACATCAAGGCAAGCGAGTGAATCGATTAACAGAAGTTGTGTGCAACAGAATGTAACAGCTGATAGTTTGTCTATCTATGACGGGTAGACAATAATGATTGCCGGCCTGAGGCCATTGGCAAGACGGTAGCCAACATGGACAATCCAGAGGAGGTGGTTCATGAGCACAAGGGTATGGAAGGTCAAGGTTAATGTAAAATGGCTATCTCACGCCATACCGTGGGGAATACAGCGTCAGTTTCATGTGGAGTCTTCTACAGTGGAGGGTTACTGCCGAGGGATAGCCGCAGGCTCCCGTAAGATCAGCCTGAGCGTTTGGACCAGTCCCTACGATGACAAGGGCAGTTAAAGTGACTGTAACACTCCAAATTCGGCACACAAGCAGTCATTATCATGTATA
>ERZ1740065.3332-NODE-3332-length-10061-cov-11.495603_pt1 | contig 10061 bp, 10 predicted proteins | sample MGYA00581738_ERZ1740065 | MGnify/ENA primary metagenome ERZ1740065 (study PRJEB43018, sample SAMN04849749) | marine metagenome | isolation source: floating plastic debris | place: Pacific Ocean | collected 2008-09-01 | study: EMG produced TPA metagenomics...
TTTTTTTGTGTTTTTTTTTGTTTTGTTTTTTGTTTTTGTTTTTTTGTTTTTTTGTGTTTTGTGTGTTGTTGTGTGTTGGGTGTGGTTTGTGTGTGGGAGAGAGGAGAGAGGGCTGGAGTGTACATTGCACAGATAGAAATAGAAGAAGTGTAACACAAGCAATTTCACATGTATGAAATTTGATGCCTGTGTTACTGGTGTTTCAAAATCAAAATTCGATGCATTTGTTATTGAAATAGGTAGCAATACCTGCGTATGGTAATATGATCCACAAGAAGAGGAAGGATCTTGACCACTCCATCATCGAGCACATACAAAAATCAGTTCAGCTCGGCCTGGTGACTGCAATCAACTGTAGAGTCCGGGAGGTCAATATGAGGGCGATCTAGCAGCAAAGTTATCTCTGCACTGAGGGACTGTCACAAGGGTCAATGTCTGACTGAAAGTGAGCTGGAAGAATTGGTCACATGCCAAGTCATGTGCCGAGGAGACTTTCCCATTCAGCTGGAGGGCTGTGATTGTCCCAAGTGATACCCAGTGCCATAGGCACTAGTGCTATCACACCTCTTGTCCGTCCTCTATGGCTCCAGTGAGTAGGAGGTAGGCTCATGATGAAACATTACATATCTTTGTACCTTGTATCTTTCTGTAGGGACAGCGAATTCATGTGACGCCTGTGTTAGTGTTATGATGAGGAGCCAATTATCCTTATTGCCCTACTCAGACTAGTTAGCCAGCAGAGTGATCCAATGAGTGCTGCATCAAACTTGTCACTCTCGTGACAAGTGGTATCTATGCTATCTATGAACAGAGGCAGCTTAGTACCTTGGACTAATGCAGCTGACAGATGAAACAAAAGGCCAATTGAGAGGCGAGTAGGAGAGGAGATGGGAGAGGAAGAGAGGAAGGAACGGAGGAGAGGGCAAGGAGAGTGGGAGGAGGAGGAAGGGCAGAAGGAGAGGGAGAAGGAGAGGGGGAAGAGGAGAAAGGCATGAAACAAGGGTGGATTCAGGCTAACGCGACTGACGCTGGAGTGTCAGTAAAAAAAATATGCCTCAACTATTTTTGGTCAGCTAGTAGTAAATCGGAGATCATCCATTGAGGATCTCTGTAGTAAATAGATAAAGAAACCACGACTGCACTCATCGCACAGCCACATGAACCCCAGTCTGCATCACTAAACAATCGGTTATGCAGTCAACAGGCAGTTATGTGGTCAACAGATGCAAGTTGCCCTTCAGACAGCTACTAGTCGATGACTTGAGCTTCAGTCGAAGAAATTCCTGGATCCGCGCTGATGAAAGATTCCTCTGTTTTCATCATCACCACTCCTGATCTACTTATCTTATCAGAGGCAGGGACGCAGCGGATACAACCACAACAACAACAGTGCCTCACTGTGCCCAATCGCGGTATACGGCTTTGACTGTGCCGCATTTCCACACAAGAAACCAAAGATCATCGGGACCGTTGCAAATGATCTCTGATGAAAAGTGGATGACAAAACAAAACAGCATCATAATATTTCAAAACACTAATGAATCACAAGCACATTACCATCACAATTACACCACAGCCGCCCATGTCTTTGACGTACTATGAATATGAGGGTAAGTAGGCAGGCTTCCAACAAGCACTAGTGTTCTTATAACTTACTGGTCAGTAATGTCATCTCCATCTGCCTCCATTAGTGACTCACACCTCTCTACTAAAATATCTGAGTTAATGGTGGAAAGTTGGCTAGCGGAATGACAACAAAAAACAGCAACAACAAATGAAGCCAGGGATATCTTCCACCAAACAGAGAGACGCAGTGCCCTGAGATGCCCCATAAGGAGCAAGGGTGTCATGTGGTATGGAAGACAAACAGCTACCTAATAGTGAACAGATGAGACAATAGACAGAGATACAGAGAGACGGAGAGACAGAGAAACAGAGAGACTGAGAGACTGAGAGACTGAGAGACTGAGAGACTGAGAGACAGAGAGACAGAGAGACAGAGAGACTGAAAGATAGAGAGACAGATACTAGCAGACTGGCAGGCACCCACCAGCCTGTTAGTATCTGTCTGAGTATCTGTTCGTCTGTCCATACGGTCGAGCAGACGGGCAGAGCGATGGGACAGAGATAAATACTTTAGTCTCAGGTTAAGTTATTGGAGAGTAATGATGGCTGTATTTAGTGAGAGAGAATGGCTGTGGTGTTTATTGCTGTGAAATAAATATAGCTATCAACAAATTTACAAAAATAGAGAGCTCTTAGAGAACTGATGGTCGTAGTGGGACAAGTCTGAGTGGATGATAGACGGTGTACCTATCATATCTTGTCATACGGTGTCATCAGAGCGATGTTGTACGTCGAAGCCTCAGGAGCATCATAAGTAGAGGAACATATAGTGGGGACACCCACAGTCTGTTGATCAACACTGAAATCACAGGCTTGCAGGCGTCCTCTGTACCTGAAATGGTAACGGCCGTCGTTGATGACAAACCAGCCACTCCCATTTCGCCAGTAAATTATCAGTATCCAAGAAGAGTGTCTCTGGATTTACAGTGAACCTCACCTGATATGAGTCATCTTATCTGAATCTAGGTCAAGCTGATACCTATAGGATGGGATGTTAGCCGTCACGAGTCGGCTACTCGTGAATTGTAGCCGTCTTACAGGATGTCTGTAACAGAGGGAGGTACAGACTGCAGACGCGGAAAAATAGACCAATCACAAACTGCAATACTGTACAATGGCATATTTCTGGCTGGAGTGGTTTGACAAAATGCAAAACACAACTAACACATTTATTTTTGAAATTATTATACACCATTACGGTATGTTAGCAAAAAATATTGCTAACATACCGTAACTAACATTTTAGGACATGTTGAGTTATCCTCACAAATAGTTTAGTCCCACTGATGTCAGCCAAATGGACATCTGATCGTATGAATCCCAGCACTACGGAACGTATAACCTCTCCCCCAATACGCCGAGCAGCTAAGAAGTGCGTAAACTGGTGTGCAACTAAGATTTTAGTTTTTTTCTCTGCGCTTACAATGTCTGAGGGTAACCAGCCTATAAAAGTACACTGCAGTGAAGTATAGAAATCACTGACACTCTCCCCACTCTCCTCCCTCTCCTCAGGCAACTTAGCTGCGTACCGTAAAACTGAAAAAGTTAGTGAGGACAACTTTTGCAATCAGGCATGTTGTAAAATATTAGCGTGGCGTAGTTCTACAAATGTACTTTAATCTCTGTGTGACACAATCACCTCGAACATAACTGTAATGGATGTCATCTATGAATATCTACTCACAGGTTGATCGCTAAAGTTCATCAAAAAAGCCGTTTCACAGTAGCTCATTGCAGAAGATAACGACTGGCTCAGTGTCATGAACATAAAATCCTCACACAGGTCACACAGGAGAGGATTCGGTGTTTGTGCTTCTCACCGGCTCTGAGATTCCCAGAGTTTCACTCCTTTCCTCTGGTCCCAGACACAGACGTAGCCTTCCGTATCGCCTGACACTATCTTCCAATCATCAGCTTGTACACACAGCACGGAGCCGGCGTGACCCATGAACGTTCGGACTGTGGATGATGGCTGTCTGCTGTCGAAGAGCCTGACTCTGTGACAGGACAATGAGAGAACTCATCACTGCAGCACGACGTCGGTCAGGCGTATGGATATAACAATCTGACTGTACCTTCTGTCATGGCACCCAGTAGCAATCATATAGCCTGAGGGGTGTGAGCTGTCCACGCAGGTAACCTTAGATGTATGACTCCGTAGATCGAACGTCTGCCTTACCGTTTGGGGATCGTAAGTTCTGACCTGAAAGTACGAAAGTCGACAGCTACTAGCTGATATGCCTCCAATAGGAATGATACAGCAGCAAGTACAGACATACCCTGTACTCGGCCTGAGTACCGAGATGGGAGACCATACCGAGACACAGATGCCGTCTGCTCGTGTGTAAGCAGGTAAAATGAGTGCCATAGAACTGCTCAACAGAGGTCATATGACTCGCCCAAGAGCCGTGAAGTCGCGTGGTTGAGTGCAGACGTAGACAGTCCCTGGACAGGACTAGAAGGTTGGCAGGATCAGATTGTCCAGCTTGGAGAGGTGCAATCATAGTCTACAGAGTTGAAAGCAACATCAGAGTCGACAGAGATGTATACCGATGATTCTAAAGTCAATCATTCAGTGGTATGGCTACACACAGCATTTAGTTGTCATCAATCTTACGGTAGTACAAGAAAAGAAAGAACAGGCCAGTAGAGCCGTCGTTACCTCAGGAAGTGTCCAGTCGCTGCCTCGCTCTCTCAGAGTGAAAACATCAATCTGTCCCAATGACTCATTGCTTAGATCTAGCACCTTGAGGTAGCAGACCTTGTTGGCAGGATGGCTTATGACAGCGTACCCAATATCCGGAATGGAGCTGAAGGCTACATTTTTTACTGAGTATCCAGGAAACTGAGTACTGAATGTGGCCTCATCGTCATCGTAGTTCCATAGCTGTATATTTCCTACAAACACGGACATAGGTCATGACCTACATACAAAAACTCTAACAGATGAAAGTTCTGTTTGGTTCCAACCGTGGTTGTATCCGGCTAAGATGGAGCTCCTTCGACCAAGCTTGACACAGGTGACAAAATTTTCTGAGGTACCCAGATATTCATCGTTGTCTTCTTCCACAAGAACGAGTGATTGGTTAGACGAGGTGAACGTCTGCGTCTCATTCGTCATCACATCCCAAACCTTCACCTGACCGTTAGTATAGCTAAAAATTGAGGAAGAAAGAAAATGAATGGCAGCAGACAACACTGTCAATGGTTTCTGTCACAGGTCATCCAGCAAAGAAGATTCTCTCCAAACAGAAATCCGGCGATTTGATTGATTGCAAGCATTAGAAGATATGAGAAGAGTTTTGGTTAATTGGATACAGATAGAGACTAAAAACTAGTGCTGCATTTCTTCAAAACAAATAATCTCAATTAATCTTCCGATTAGCATTTTTTATGTTGAGTTAATCTTATTTTAATCTTGCCGCTACAAACTAGTTCCAGAGCTATATAATTCACAACAGTATTGTTGCTATCGGTTTTTGGTAGGTCATTAGTGTTACTCAACTGCACTGGTGTTGAGTTTGCTTAGATAACTATGCTATCATACTTGTTCACAGGTCTTTGTAGCATACTACTCTTGGTTTATCAATGAAATTTACCCTCAAATAGCCACAAGAGTAATCTTGTGGTATAAAATTAATCTTAATCTTCTGAGCAATTAATCTTAGAATAACTCGATCAAAATGCAGCACTACTAACAACTGCTTTAAAAGTGATGCGTAATAGTTCGGTAATAAAGTAAAGTGATTTATAACATGATTTACATGCAAATAGTCATAACCTTGATAATAATGCTGAATTAATGGGTGAGGTGGGGACGGGTTGTTATTGTTATACATTATGGGAATGAACATAGTCAGGATTTTAGGCTATCAATAACTGAGAGTTGGAGATGTGGGGTGGGGGTGGGGCAGTCAGAGAGTTAGACGGTGTAGAGGGTGGGGCTGTCAGAGAGTTAGACGGGGTGGGGGTGGAGCTGACAATGATGGTAATGTGGTACCCAGCAGCAATCGTGGTGTCAAATGAATCAGCATCTGTTAGGATTCCGCCTCTGGCGTGGTGATAGAATGTTATATGACATTTATGTTCCTACAAGAACGAAGTAAACAAAGTGAGAACCACAGAGGAGAGAGGTACTGATAACGGAGTCGATCAGTAGCTTATTCTACCTTCCAGTGGAGTTGCAGTACTTTGGTATTGGTATAGCCATCGCGTACCACTGACTTCCAGTTGTCACTAGACTCAACCATTGAATGACCGACAAACAGCAGGTAGGTGCTGCGGTATATTCTCATCCACAAAGCGTTGTCATCCGACAGGCTCTTCCACGCTTTGCTAACCTGATATCCATGTATACGAAATGCATATACAGCACGCAAATGAGAAGCCTATAGGAGTTCTTCACTCTTGATTCGTGACTAAATTATAACATGAGGTCATTTCAATCATGAATGGCACCCAATATTAGTCTCCGACTCGAATCCTGAAGTCACAATTACTCTCATCTGTCATATAGTTCACTTACATAGATAGGAAACAGTAGTAAGAACATTAGAGTCGTCTTTCCTTGTTTTAGCTGAGCGCTTATGTTACTGCAGAACCTGATTTGACAGCGATGGTCTAACGGCTGATCGCTATCGTTGGAATTTACTATAGAAACTATGCCCATTATAACATATATAGGAGTTGTCTTCCCATTTATGGGATCGCTATCATTAGATTACTATCATTTTATTTCTTGATGATTTTGAAGGAAACGCTAACATTTCTGTCGCTATCAAATCCGGTTCTACAGTATTGAAAGAATCCATTATTCTAAATATAAAGCGAGCAGGCTTTAGATGCGTCGCCAAACAAACACGTAGCAGTGGCTAGGAACCGAGTGGAGTAGTAGTGGCTAGGAACCGAGTGGAGTAGTAGTGGCTAGGAACTGAGTGGAGTAGCAGTGGCTAGGAATCGAGTGGAAGAAGACAGAAGAACACAAAGTCTAATTTTCTTACAATATTGGAAAAATACCAGTTTGACTGTACTGCGGCGTACATGTACTACACGTACCACATGTACTGCACGTACCACATGTACTGCATGTACCACATGTACTGCACGTACCACATGTACTGCACGTACCACATGTACTGCACGTACTGTATAGATATAAGTCATTGCAATTACGAATTAAACGTGACTTAATTTTTTGGATTTATTTTAAAACGCATTTATTTATTTATAATTACTCAACAGGTGCAACTGGAATTCTTGCCCACCATATTTGTTTCCCAGCAGGATTTCTTGCATTTTTTGCCACTCGGTAATTCTTACTTATACGGTGTATGATAAACGAGAGGAATTGCGTCATACAGATTGGCACTGTCGAGAGCTGTGTACATGCTTACCTGAGCACAAGTGCACAAGTCTTTCATGTCGAGAAACATGAAGATCTTTAGAGCAAGCTCCCTTGGTAAATCGATGTCGAAGAAAGGTATATCATCAAGTTCATTCTGAACAAAAAATAGGTCTATCAGTACAACACTATCTCATACTGGAGCTATGACAAGGAACACAGCAGAAACCTCAAAATTCGATACACTGTGAAACACGAAACTTTCGCGTTTGCCTACTTTAGGTGTCTGCGGTCCTTTTCAGCCAATGAAATATTGTTACCGCATTTATGCTCATATACAGCAGGTGCAAGAAATGCAAAATCTATTTTTACAAATAACATGTGAAAAAGCAAAAATTAGGCTCGCAAATAAATCCCATTTTACAAGTAAAACTCTTTTAGAGATTTTTATGTAATCATGGTAATTGCAACGAGTTGCTAAGCAACGTTATCACACTTTCTATTTTAGTCGTATGGAGCGTAGTGAGCCGATATTTCACACATTTCAATCCCAGTTACAGCCGGTATCTTTTACCCTTATATACTTCAGGCCGCAATCATTACCACATTTGCAGTATACAGTATAGTAGCTCCGGTGCATAAAAGGAACACAACGCGGGTGATATAGAGAGTAGAAGAGCTTACCAAATCATCGATGAAAATGTCTACTAGTGATCTCCTGGACTTCTTAGCGACTGGCTGTTCATCCTCCAGCTCATTTTGGCTACTAACAGTAGATCTGTCCTGTTGCTGATGAAAGAATGGTTGACAGATTTGTAGCGAACACGTACTGCATTGTGACACTCAGAAATGAGGTGCACATCTAGGATACATAAATCGCGTAGGATTGAAGCTGCATACACGTTTGTTTCCTCGATATTAACATGTGTACCATAATTATAAAGAAATGCATTAATATCAAATTATTGGTACACACTTTATCTGGAGAGGTGTTCCAGCTTCTCAAGAGACTGTCGGTAAATTGGAAAGGGAAGGGTGCTTCGTTGTCTACATCTGCATCGCTGGTGAGGGAGCACTGGATATCGGCGCTCTCTACTACAACGGATCCGTCCTTTTCCTCAACGGAGCTGTGACCTTTGACCTATATAGATATAGGAAGAAAAGTTCCTCACAAGTCAGCAGTTTAGATAAAATCTACTGACATTATAGAATGAGAAATGGAAATGATCTGCTGACAGCAAAGTAGTGTTGGAAACAACAAGCACATATCCAGCTTACCTCATGAGCAGGATCTTCCTTTGACAAAAGCTCTCGCCTCCACTCATCTCTAAACTTCGTCAAATCACCCGCATTATCAGACATAGTCGTTTTAGAAGATCCTTGTTGCAAAAACGATATGAACGTTTTTACAAACTAGTGGTAGCTCATTATCAGCCGAGCAGCAGCAAAGCATCTTTGGTACAACTTAAGCAGAATGAACTGAGAATGTTAATGGAGATAAACAATCTACTTCGCAACAGATCTTGCCTAGCAACACAAGTTTAAAGCAGTAATACCCTTTCCCTAAAATTCCGTATCAAGAATAGGGCTGTTTAGTTGTGGTGCCAGATCCATTCTTTATTGAGGCGAATATTGTTGTCGTCTCGCATCTACATATATTGAGGATTTAGTGCTTATACAGCATTGACCTTTTGAAGTGTACCGTTTGATTGGTCAATAGAAATAGGAAGCTACCACTCTATTGGTTAAAATTGCTATCATTCAGTGCGGTCTTATCATGCGCCATTATTTTTCGTACGCCGGGTGGTGATTTTCGAGAAAAAGCGTTCGCGATCGAAAATTAGCTGAATGAATGGTCAGGCGACATGTGTGTTGTTAAAGATGAATATTTCCCCAATTGTGGACTTCATCTAGCACTTATTAGCTGCGATAGCACTTAAATAGTGTTATTACGACTGACTAGAATCATTCGGTGAGTGTGTTACATGCTGGATGTCAAAGTGAAGAACACGAGGACCGCCTTGTTTTACAACTTACTCGCAATTGTCTCTTTTAGGGGGTATTGACTGTATCAAGCTGAATGGATACTGTGAAGCCGATAGTTAAAACTTGTCCTATTTGTCCCAACTTCTCTCGTTTGGGTTTTTTGCGTCAGTATAGCATCAGTCTTGAAGACGCCATCATTCTCTGTGACAATGAGAAGGTAATACGCTACTTACCGTAGTGGGAATTACTTGTCTGTTTCTCACCTCATCATGTAACCGATTGCTATATTTATTAAGTGCTGCTACACGGTTGAGCAAGATGGTCCAATCGACCCAGGTAATGAAGATGAGCTTGATACTATACTGAGCAGCCTCACATCAGACCTGGATCATATAGTGAATGGCGGTGATGAAAGTTGTGCAACAGAGTTCAACATCGACTGTTCACTCCCTCTTAGTTCGATTGAAGACCCACGGACACATGAATCAGTCACATCAAACACTAATTTACCCACATTGGGATACATACAGCCTCCTGTGCCAAAACTGAGTTCCTCAGATAGCGTTTACTTGATGCTATGGGGGAATATTGATGCATTGTGCTGGCTTGATGTGCTTCTCTGCTACATTTGCCATAATCCATCAATTCGGAGTATGGCCTCTAGTCTTCCATACTCATCAGCGCTGAAGAAGCTTCTACTGATATTTGATGAAGCTCAGGCAATGATAGAACCTCTGCAGAGAGGACAGAACAAGCTGCTCTACTCAGTTATGGAACTAGGGAGAGGGGCTGTCAAGAGAGGTGAGCTACTCCTTGATCAGCTGCCTATCCGTAAGTGTCTATAAATGAGACACGCGCATGGCAAGTCTCCCGATTTTGGTAGGAAATCGCAGTTTTCCTGTTCTATAGAGACCAGAACTATTATCGATTTCCCATATTAGTTTTCATACATGGGTGACAAGAAAAATCTCACTGAAGTAACCTGAACTATACTACAATTAGAGCACTATGGGGGGGGGGGCGGTACTTGGGTATGCCAGAGAAAAGAGGAGTGGGACAACGGGAATTTTTTGCGTTTTCGCCTGTAATATTATTTACGAAAAGAGTG
>ERZ1740065.3333-NODE-3333-length-10060-cov-4.503848_pt1 | contig 10060 bp, 14 predicted proteins | sample MGYA00581738_ERZ1740065 | MGnify/ENA primary metagenome ERZ1740065 (study PRJEB43018, sample SAMN04849749) | marine metagenome | isolation source: floating plastic debris | place: Pacific Ocean | collected 2008-09-01 | study: EMG produced TPA metagenomics...
GGAGTTCGACGTGTGCTCTTCCGATCTCTGCCAATAGTTTTTGAGGGCTCCAGCCTCGGCATCGTCCCAGCAAAAACTATTGGCAGAGCTACAGCACCCGGACTGGAAGCGTCGGCTTAAGGCGGTTCAGGATATTGAAGTGGATGAGGACACGTTTGCGACCATCGTTGCCTTGCTGAAAGACGAGAAGGTGGCAATCCGTCGTTGGGCATCGGCACTGCTGGGCTCCAGTGAATACGCCGCAGCCATTCCGCCCCTGTGTGAAATGCTCCATGGGGATCGGTCGGCGATCGTGCGACGTACTGCAGGCGATGCCCTAAGCGACCTGGGCGATCCGCAAGCCAGTGAAGCGATGATTACAGCTTTGGAAGATGGTTCTAGTTTGGTGCGGTGGCGAGCCAGTCGATTTTTGACCGAGTTGGGAGATGAAACGGCGGTGGAGCCATTGATGCAAGCGGTAGAAACGGAGCCTGAGTTTGATGTGCAGGTGGAAATGCAAGCGGCAATTGAGCGGATTCAGTCTGGGGGAGAGGTGCAGTTACCCATGTGGATGCGCATTAGCCAGGGAGCAAGCGGTGACCAGTAAAGTCATTTCTGGTGCTATCTCAAGCACTTGAATCAATCTAAATTCAATGACACAAACATGGCACAAGCGCAGCCTGAATCTAGCTTCCCCTCTTAACAAGTAATCCATTACGCAAAAGTGGAGCAAAGGTAGACAGAGAGGAGGCTCAGAGTTCGGTTGAGTGTAACAATAGCCCCTTAGCCAGACCCAGCGCCATGAACAATCATTGGATTCGCTAGGACGTTTCTCCCCAGTGCTTCAAAGACCTTCGCCCCGCCAAGCGTTTCGGTAAAATCCTGACAATGCTGAACGCTAACCCCAACGGTAGCGCTCCTGAAGCCGCTGGCAATCGGGTCAGTGATTAAAGAGTATCTATCGCTGGTAGTGATGCAATGTGATGGTCACTCAATTTCGAAAAGCTTGAATCTTCTATCCTCAAAGCAACTTGGGACGTCCCCACCAAAACGCGATCGCTAGAACACCAAACAAAGCCGCTTCAAACAGCGGTAACCAACCAATCCAAGCCCGCACCTCCAGGCTACCGATCGCCATCACGACACGATAGAACGCCATTAACACCATCCCAATCACACTAATCGGCGCAAGACGATTCGCGAGCTGTAGATTACGAGCTGCAACTTGCAGGCTTGCACCCCACACCACCACGACAGAACCCGTAAATCCCACAAAATACTGTCCCACGCCATCCGTCGGAATCGGAGACTGCCCCGCCACAACGAAACTCACCATTGAGGTCAGTAGGATCGCTCCGAGCAATAACAGCGCTCCCCCCGTAATTCCGCAAAGTTTTTCATACCCAACATTCATGCCATTACTCCAAAAGTTTTCGCAGAAGACCTCAAGCCTCACCGGACAAACTTGATTCGTCCGAACCCACTCACCAACGCTGAGCGAAAAAGCTAGCGACGAAATGTTTTCTGGAAATAGGCGTCAATATCTTGATCTTGAAATACAAAACCAGCAGCTAACAGCTTACTGGGGGAAGCTCGCTGCCCCCATAACACCAGCTCTTGACCCATTTGCCCCATCATTGCGCGAATCAAAAATGCTGGAATTGGAATCAAGCTGGGTCGACCCATTGCCTTCCCTAGACTTCGAGCCACCATACGATTGCTACAGGCTCCTGGTGAAACGAGATTGATGGGGCCGTTCAGGTCTGGGCGATCGAAAATAAACTCAATGGCAGCAACTAAGTCTTCCAAACTGACCCAAGACATAATCTGTTTCCCTGTGCCAAACCGACCACCGAGAAAATAGCGAAACGGGATTTCTATAGTCGACAGTGCGCCACCTTGACGATCGAAGACCGTTCCAATGCGCAGCAACGCGACCGAACTTCCTGCCTTCACCGCCGGTACTGTTGCCTGTTCCCAGCGATCAATTAGCTCTTGTAAAAAGCAGGTTCCAGTCCGGCGCTCGGTATCTGCTTCCGCAAAGACCTCGTGATCGTCATCGTAAAATCCATATGCACTGATCGCCGAAGCATTGATCAGACGTATGCTGGGGTTTTTCTGGCAGAGTTCGACACATGTTTGAGTCGCATTCAGGCGGCTATCGATCATGATTTGCTTATAGGCTTCCGACCAAGCTTTATCGGTAACGCCTGCTCCGGCAAGATTGATAATCGTTCCCAAGTCATCTGCGGGTGTGGCTGCAAATTCGGACCAAGAGTAGTGTGCGATAGCAAAGGGGAACTTTTCCTGAAGTGGTTGAGCTTTGCGTCCAACCAGAACCAACGGAAAGGATCGTTGATGGAGCTGACGCACTAAGCGACTCCCAACAAGTCCGCTAGCGCCACAAACTGCAATTTTTTTCATTTCTTTTTGGGTTAAGGCTTACATTTCTATTCGAAAAAATCGATCTTTTATGGCATCAAATCACCAAAATCGACGAGATCGATCCAGGCTAGAATTCGCTCTAGATAGACTTGATGGCTGTCCTTATAGGAAAAGTGCGCGGCATTTTCAACCAGACCGAATCGGCTGTTCGGCAACTGCTTATGGAGACGCCAAGAGTTGCTAACAGCGATAAGCAGGTCGTACTCGCCGTGTAGCCCTTGTACGGGCACAGTGATTTTCGAACAGTCTTGGGAGAGACATTGCTGCTCGGATGGATAACTTTCGAGAAAACCAATTTGCCCGCGAAGACGGTTGAAATCTGTCGATTTTTGGCGGTAGTCCCGGAGAATTTCTGCGGGAGGACGGGCATTCCGATAGCCGATCGCATTAGCGCATGCGGTGTAGACACGACTACCAATTAGCCCGCCACTAGCAAGAATCATCAGTTGAAATAACCGACTGGTACAGGTCCAACGAAACATTGCCTGTTCGTTTAGCGGGCCAATACTGCCCGCATCTCCGAGGGTTGCAGATTTAATCCGTCCGGGCGTATCAGCCATATGGCACAGCGCCGTCGGTGTCCCGACATCTGGCCCGACAAGAGGCGGATTATCGAGAGAAAAACGATCAAGTATCCGTCCCAAAAACTCGCCTTGCTGACTCACCGTCGTCACATGCCGGGCAGCGTCAGAATGACCGTGAGTGGGAAGGTTAACGGCGACAACATCAAAGTCATGTTCGAGTTTGGTCCACCAATTTCTAGAGACCAAGATACTTTGTGGCTGTGGTGACAACAGAATAAGTTGTGGCTTGCCAGGGTTACGACTCGCAGCAAAACGGAGACGCGTTCCCTCAATATTTTTGAATTCTAGCTTCATGAAAACTCGACAATGTGGCGTTCCTAACTCCGAAATATTCTCTAGTTCACACTCTTTATCAATTCTCGAAATCCGAAGATCGCAAATACCGCAGCCAGCAGAGTTACGATCGTCCTAACCCAATGCAGAAAAATCCAAACTTGCAACCTATATGTTGCTTCGGCTGGAGGATACCTTAGCTCTATAAACGCAAGATTGGTGGGCAGGTGATATATCAGAGTGATGCCAACTGTCAGTAGTAAGCCGAGTAATGCAATCATCCAAGACCGTCGTGCGACTAAGCGATCGCGATGAAGGATAAAAGACAAAGTCGTGGCAATTAATGCGGGCAGAAGTGCGATCGCAGTAGGAGCCAGTAACAAAGGAAATTTAACCGCAAAATCCTTCATAAAAGAGGTTGGATCGAGCGATTCCCAATAGACGGCATAACTCAACCCAATATTCAGCATATTTCCGGTAAAAGCGGCGATAGAAATAATAGCGATGATCGCCACATTTTCTCTTGTTGTTTTCTGCATATTTATTGAACTTTAAATCCAAATTTTCAAGCTAAAAATTTCGACTGAACTACTCGATCAAACCCACTAAATTTTTTTCGGCTTTCCGCCAAAAAAAATAACTGGTTACGTCATTTCTAAAGAGTAGAGTAGTGGCGAGAAGTTGCAATATACCAGTTGTAATTAGAGAGCCAAACACGACTTCTGGACTAGCTGTCTCAGGGAAGATTAGCTGAATCCATTGCGTGGCAAAGCCGTTAGCATAATTAAACGTACCAAGGGCTCCATACACAATCAAAAGCGTCCATATTTTTGGAATAGATTCCTTTAGAAAATAGTAGATAGAAACAGGAACAAGAAGTCCCAAGATAAAATCGCCAATCCAAGAGAAAATCTACGCACCAGGATTTATTTCTTCGCACATTTCGGGTATTCCAAAAAATAACAATATTTGCGATCCCAATATTGTTAATGTCGTTAGTATCGCAATAACATAAATAGCCTTTGACTTCGTTATTTCGTCCATAAAACACTTCGCGCTAAGTAATCCTCGAGAGATTCAATTGTCTTGGCTTTGCTAGAAAAAGCACGATCATTTGCCCCGATCTGCACGAGCTGCGTTAGGGATTTGTTAATCGTGTTGAACTCGGTCGCAGAACCCCAACTGCATTCACGTCTGTTGCTGCTTATTGAGCTGCTTGAAGATATAACCTGGAGCCACTCGGCGCATTAGCTTGAGTTGTGCAGACTGACCGGGGGTAATTTCTTCAGAATTGTTTTTGAGTCCTTTCAGAAAATTTGAAACAAGCTTCTCCGGAGACATCCGAGGAAATGAAGGTTCTAAATCTGCCGCCAACGGGGTATCGATAACGGGTGGCAGTAGTTCGAACACGCGTACGGAAGTACTTGCCAACTGCGCTCTCAAGCATTGGGTATAAGCGTGAAGGAAGGCCTTACTGGCACTGTAAATCAGTGCGGACGCGTAGGGAACGTAGGCCAAGCCGGAGCTGACATTGACAATGGCTGACTCGCGTTGAAGCAAACCGGGCAAGAAATGATGGACGAGGCGAACTGGACCCGACACATCAATGTCAATCTCTTGCAGTTGTTTCTCTAACGGAAATCCATGCTTTATATCAAACCAATTCATGATCCCGGCATTGTTGACCAACAAATCGGTTCCCCCGATCGCGTTCATTGCATCGCGCAAAGCTACAACACCTTCGTCATCTGTCACATCACAGACCTGAGGCTGGATATTCGAGTAGGTTGATGCTGCCTCTAAAAGCTTGCCGCGATCGCGCCCGGTAATCGTCACGTATGCACCAGAAGCAGCAATCGCCTGCGCCATGGCAAATCCAATTCCGGAGCTACCGCCTGTGATGACAGCATGTTTGTTTGTAAGATCCATGTTTTTGTACTGAGCTGTATATATACAGTCCTGTATAAAAATTGATACGTCAAGCTTTTGCGAGGTAAATTTCTCTAGGCTTGCGAATACGTTAGGATTAAGCAATTTCGTTGTGAGTAAGCGCTGGCATGTTTTTGCGGCGCGAAGGTTGTGTCATGAGCGCTGCTGAGGAAAAAGCCCGGGGACGCCCTCGCTCCTTTGACGAGGAGGTATTGCTAGCCAAGGTCGCTGATTTATTTTGGAAGCATGGCTATGAGAACTTATCCTTGAGCGGCATTGCGCAGGCTGTGGGTTTGCCGCGAGCCAGTCTCTATAACGCGTTCAAAAGCAAGGAAAACTTATTTCTCGAGGCGCTTCAGGTGTATAAGTCTCGATCCGCGCATCGGCTCTTCGCGACACTTGAAGATAGTGATCGAGTCAGACCTGTCCTCTATCAAATCTTTGCCGATCATTGCCGTGTTTTGCCATCACAGGAAAAGCGTCAGGGTTGTCTAGTGTTGAATGCAATTAGCGAGCTCATCACGGCGGACACTTTTCTCGGTGAAGCGATTCGGGAAATGTGTCTCCAGGAGACTGAGATGGTGATTCGTTTTATAGAGCGGGCGAAGCGCCAAGGGGAGCTACCACTGGAGGCCGATCCCACGATGACTGCACATTTAATGATGAGCTTTGAATTCGGCTTGAGTTCCTTTTCGAAAAATGGCATGCCGGAATCACAGCTCAGGCAAATGTGCCATGTCTTCTTGAAGAACTTAGGATTCTCGCGTGAAGCTGATGCCTGAGTGTCAGGTAAATGCAATTGGAATTGCTGATTTTCGAGATGGATCTCCTTCGTTGATGAAAAAGGGACTGAGCGTTGAGACGCCTCGGAGTGCGATCGCTGCCAATTATCCTTGTCCTGTCACTTTCCGCAATTTAGGTTCAAAGGGAATGGTAATACCAATTCTTCAACTTGGACAGAGCTAATTTACATCAGGCGTCTAAGAGCTGACGGGGCGACAAAGATGCGAGAAAGCAGTCAGAAAAGGGATTACGGAAGCACACTGGACAAAAAAGTGGTTTCTCCACAATGGACAGAAACCACCAAAAACTAATGCCTGAATCCTATCGTAAAATTCTCAAAACTCGCTTCTCTACCCAGGAGTTAGCTTTCCTTGAAATTTTGGTGTGCCAGTTGCAAATCTACACCAAAGTCACCGTAGAAGGTCTAGCCGCTCGTTTGCCTTTATTCATTACTTTTGAGAGTCGGCGTCGGCGCATTCAACGGTTTTTGGCATTAGATTCTACGACGATTCAAAATACATGGTTTATCCTGTGGGCAGTGATATAACTACTGATCCCATCAAGCTACCTGGTCAGTCAACTTCTTTTGTGATAGCCAATTTACAAGGTAAAAGGAGTGAGATGAAGAAGAATATTGGCAATCTTATACAGGCTAAGAACGTGGGTAGAACATGGGTTTCGCCAGTGTAAACAGGAATTAGGTTGGAAGGATTATCGCCTGAGAGGATGTCTGAAAAGTCTTGAATGTGACTCATCTCGTCGTGTACTGCAACGAAGAAATGCGGCATTGAGCTCTCTTGGCACAGCTTTTGGTCTTAGGTTGAAGTGTCTAATTAGACTTTTCAGACATCCACTGACAGGTTTCTCCGGCATAGAGAAGTGGGTGGGAGATTGTATTTTGCGTCTATTTGATGGTGAGTTTAAACGCTGATGAGCTCAAAAACTTGGGGCGATCCCTGTGTGACAAGAGTGGCAAGAATGAGCATTTAGAGGACAGGGACGTTCAAGAGCAGCATCAATATTGGAGTACTAAAAGTGGCTGGAAAACCACGTTGAATAATCTTCGGCTCATGATTGAGCCTATGGTAATGCTGTGTTTAATATCCCCTTAGTTGTCTTTATTTCCGAATCGTTCTTTAGTGACGGGCTTTTATCGGTTAATAGACCAGGTTGGTCAGTATTCGTTGCCGTATTGGAGTGGATAGATTCGTTTAGTTACAGTCATTACCATGCGTAAAGTGACAGGACAGGCCCATCGTGATTTCGATTACGAACTACAGTCTCAGCATTTACTCCGCGACCCGTAGTGGGACTGTTGAGCATGTTGCGTTGCCTGTAAAGCTTATTCGAAAATACTATAAAGTGAGCTTCGACAAGCTCAGCTACAACACATGTGCCTCGTATGTTTCAGCAATGCTGATCGCCTCTCACTTCCCGGAACAAATTAGAGAATGATTATTTACCGCCAAAGAAGAACTGCTCCCGAACGTTAAATTACTGCATCACGCCACTTTGCCCAGTATCACAAGTGGACGCTTCCTACTTTGATAGCCGATGTTCGTCCGATGATAGCTTTTCACCTGCGAGGAAAATAATCTGGCGAAGCCTGATGAAATTACTTTCATTTGCGTAATAACGCTTACGAGATTATTCTAGTGAACCAAAAATTGGGATTAGAAGCCACTCAAAATCGCGCCCTAAGGAGTCGCTCCCTAAGCCGTGCAATTCCCATGTTTTTGACCTTGATTTTTAGTGCGGCGGGGCACGCTTACTTCTTTATTACGTTTCCCGCAGTGGCTCGACAGTTTGGGTTTGGTGACTTTCAGGCAAGTCTCATTCTGGGACTATCTGCCCTGTTGCTCACTGTATCTGAACCCCTCTGGGGGCTGATTTGCGAACGCAAGGGTAGACGCTTTGTTATTTTGATCGGCGCAATGGGTACGGGCGTTTCGATCGCCGCGATCGCCACCGTTTACCAGGCGGGACAATTACAAGGGGGGGCGATCAATCCCCTATTTATGGCGATTCTCGTCACGCGCTTAGTACACGCAGTTATTTCCGGAGGCTTGATTCCAGCTGCTCAAGCGGTGGTGGCTGACTTAACAAGCGCCAAAGCCCGCACCCGGGGCATGGGACTATTGGGAGCTTCTTTCGGTATCGGAACCATCTGTGGCGGCATGCTCGCAATGGTGACAGGCGGCGAAAATCTTATCTTTGGGTTTTATTTGATCGCCCTACTGTTGCTAGGCACCAGCGCCCTACTCTGGTCGAAATTGCCTGAAACCAGCAGCCCCCATAAGGGAACTCAGAACGTTCCCATTGCCCTTAAAAACATCGCTCCTTTTCTAATCACAACCCTGCTCTGTTTGCTGATGTATAGCCTTATTCAACAGGTCACTGTCCTAAGGTTGCAAGATGATTTTGGGCTTAACCATAACGCTTCGATTAAATTTTCGGGCGGAGTCATGATGCTCTCAATGGTGGCGATGATTTTCTCTCAGCTTGTCCTAGTGGCAAAGCTTAAGCGCCCCCCCATTTATTTCGCCCTAGGGGGCGGCGGTCTCGCTGCCTGCGCCATGGGCGCAGCCGCGTGGGCATCTAATCCACAACTGCTTCTATTGTCGATGGTGATTTTAGGGTTGGGCTTAGGCGTCTTATTGCCTGGTAACCTAGCTCTGCTGAGCTTGTCCGTCAGCAAAGCAAATCAGGCAAAGGCGGCGGGATTAAATGGATTCAGCAAAGGCTTAGGTATGGCGGTGGGGCCGATTATTGGGGCAAGTTTACACGCCGTGTCAGTACAAGCGCCCTATATCCTGGGGGCAATTTTATTTGTTTGCGTCGTTGCTATGCTGCGTAGCGATCGCTCTTTGCGACCTGCCCCTCAACGCCGTGATCTCTAAAGCAAGATTGTCGGTAATGGGTCGGCGATTGCCCGAATTGTTTTTTAAAGCACTGACCGAAATGGCTAGCACTACTAAAACCACACTGGAAAGCAATTTGGGTAATGGACCGCTCCTGATCTTGCAAATATCGCTGGGCGCGCTCCAACCGATGCATGCGCAACCATTCAAAGACGGTCATGCCAAAATGCTTGCGAAAACGACGATTTAAACAGGTGTGGCTAATGCCAACCTCTTTTGCTAACTCGTGCAAACTGGGAGGGTTAGCTAAGTCGCCAATTAATGTCTCGATCACACTATCCAACTCACTTGAACCAGTGCGGACTTTTGAGGGCGTAGCCTCTTTACTCACATTGAAATCGGCCGATGAGATAATCCAGTGCGCCAACAGCTCCAAGGCTTTGGCTTCCGCAAGCAATCGAGCGGAGGCGCTTGCCATTTGATTGCTAAGAATAGTCTCCACCCTGCTATCAAGGCTTTGCTGCCTTGCCAAGCGCACCAGGCGACTTTTTGACAGAAACTGGTGAATCTCTTCCGACTCGGTGAAGGCATCGTTAATGCGCACGCTGCAATACTTCAACACCACCATGCTCGACTGCACCGCAGCAGGGGTGTGCCTAAAAATAGACTGACTTATGGTGTGAATCAGCCAAACGTCACCCTCAAGAACCACACAATCTCGTCCGCCGTTCGCGAAGCTAAAGTGGCTCGATCCCTTTAAGCCGAAAACCAGTAACGTCACTGGCTGCACATAGGGAATGCAGTTGTTGAAATCCTCAGCGAAAGTGCAGTTGCTAATGGTGCAGCTAATTTCGTTGCAGAGGTGGCAAATTTTGAATTCGGCCTGACCTTTCCCTTGGGGCAGTCGCTGTATCGACCAAGCGCCACGCTTCAACTCACGACTTCCAGGAAAGCTCTTCGTGGCAATATTGCTGGCCGTACTTTCTGCATCCATGGTTTTGTACCTTATGCAGGCGTTTTACTCCCCTTATATTAATGAGAATAATTCTTGATTGCAAAGACTCCAGCCTTTTGGGATAGGTTTTGGACCCTATTGCGTGCTGGATGCCGCGCGCTCGCGGAGCGTTACGACCCTAGCGAGTGGGTGTTCTTTACGGGTGTTCTTTACGGGTGTTCTTTATTTGATAGTTTGATGTGCTGCTGTTT
>ERZ1740065.3334-NODE-3334-length-10059-cov-8.539584_pt1 | contig 10059 bp, 10 predicted proteins | sample MGYA00581738_ERZ1740065 | MGnify/ENA primary metagenome ERZ1740065 (study PRJEB43018, sample SAMN04849749) | marine metagenome | isolation source: floating plastic debris | place: Pacific Ocean | collected 2008-09-01 | study: EMG produced TPA metagenomics...
CACGTGACGTTTTGCACCGAGGCCGAGGCCCAATCGGGCGAAGAGATCGGCCTGATGTCGCGCGCCTCGCAGCAATATCACTGGCTCAACGATGACTACGCTGATTTTGATGCCTTTCTGGCCTCGCTCAGTTCGCGCAAACGCAAATCCATCCGCCGAGAGCGCCGCGATGCCAACGGTTTCGGCGGTGAAATCCGCATGCTCACCGGTGACCAGATAGAGGCGCATCATTGGGACTATGTCTGGCAGTTCTACCAGGACACCGGTGCCCGTAAATGGGGCATGCCCTATCTGACGCGCAGGTTCTTCGATGTTGCCCATGACACGCTGCGCGATGACATTTTGCTTGTGCTTGCCATGCGCGACGACCGCCCCGTTGCGGGCGCCATGAACATGATCGGGCGCGATACGCTTTATGGGCGGTATTGGGGCTGCAGCGAACACCACCCGTTTTTGCATTTTGAGCTCTGCTACTACCGCGCGATGGATTTCGCGATTGAGCAGGGCATGGCGCGGGTGGAGGCGGGCGCGCAAGGCGAACATAAACTGGCCCGCGGGTATCTTCCCACAGAGACACATTCACTGCATTGGGTCGGTGATCCGGGCTTTGCAGAAGCGATCGGGAACTATCTCAAAGCCGAACGAGACGCGGTAGAACAAGACATCGAAGTCTTGACGAGCTACGGGCCGTTCAAGCGCGAAATACGGGAGGAACAGGAATGAGTGAAAAATTGGTAGGGAGCGCCCGCGAGAGCGCCTTGGCAGAGCTGAAGGCCACTGGCTGGGCCGAGGTGGAGGGCCGCGATGCCATCCACAAGACCTTCGTGTTCAAGAACTTTGTCGAGGCCTGGGGCTTTATGAGCCGCGCGGCTATTTGGGCGGAAAAGCTGAACCATCACCCAGAGTGGTCCAATGTCTACAAGACGGTTGAGGTGACGCTGACCACCCACGATGTGGACGGCCTCAGTGATCTCGACGCCAAACTCGCCGGTAAAATGGACGCGCTTGTCTAGCCTAGAAAGGCACTCTTAAAATTCACAGCCCTCAATGGGCGTAAAGTATGAACCTTCGCCATTCTGGACCTCATGCATATAAAGGGCCGCGTAGCACTTTGGGGTCCAATCTGGGTAGTGGGTCAGGTTGTAAAAGGTAAAGCGCATGTCCCGCCCGAAGGTTTCGCGCGCGACGGACACGCTCACCGTGTCTTCGGCCATGCGGGTGGCCAAGTGAAACACCCGGCCCAGCTCGCCTTGCGGCGGCGACGCCGTCAGTTCATCCCAGGAAGAAAGCAGGAAGATGATCTCGTCCGCTTGCTCTGGATCCGTTACGGGGGTGTCGATCGCCAGCTTGTCCGCGACATTCAGGTTTGCAATCTCTGCGCGCAGGGTCTCTGTCTGATCGACATCTCCCACAAGCATGATATTCAACGGCTGAGATTTGCCCCCAAGAAGCGCGGCCAAATCAAAGGATCCATCGGTCTGCTGAGAGGCGTACATTCCCGCTGCAGTGGCCAGAAATCCAAGGCCGGACAGAAACAAAATCTTCGTCAGAAATTTCTTCATCAGGTGCACCACAAGGTTTCAGAGTGCAAAGCACACTAGAATTTTGTGGTCATTTCATGTTGGCCTTTGGTCTTCTTTCGGATCGGCGGCCGGTGAGACACCTCGCACAAGCGAGGCGCGCTCGAAAGAGAGCGACGAGCAGCGCCGGTCAAATGGTCTGATCGTACTCGCCTACCTCGGGTTCCGTTCGGATCACAGCATCGATATCAGCAAATATCGCCCGCATCTCATCGTCGCTTTCCGAGCTTTCACACACCACGACGAGATTGGGCGTATTGGAACTTGCCCGCACGAGGCCCCAGCTTCCATTCTCCAGGATGACGCGCGCACCATTGACCGTCACGACCTCCTTGATCGCGCGACCAGCAAGCGGCTTTCCTGCCTCGGCATGCGCGACCAGCTTGTCTACGATCCGCTCCAGCACTTCATACTTGGTCGTATCGGCGCAATAGGGTGACATTGTGGGGGTTGAGAAAGTTTTAGGCAGGGCTTTGCGCAAATCGGACATGGACTTGTCGGCGTTGCGATCCATCAGCTTGCAGATCTCAACGGCCACGCGCATGCCGCAATCATACCCACGGCCCACCGGCTCGGCGAGGAAGTAGTGCCCTGATTTTTCAAACCCTGCCAAGGCGCCGATTTCCTTGACCCGCCGCTTCATGTGGCTGTGGCCTGTCTTCCAGTAATCCGCCGTCACACCGTTGGCCTGCAAAACCGGGTCGGATGCGAAGAGGCCCGTTGACTTCACATCGGCCACAAATGTCGAGCCGGGATAAATGCCCGAAAGATCCCGGGCCATAATCACGCCCACCTTGTCGGCGAAAATCTCCTCGCCCTCGTCATCGACAACACCGCAGCGGTCGCCATCGCCGTCAAAGCCAAGCGCGAGATCCGCGCCTGAAGCCTTTACGCTGGCGGCCATGTCGTGCAGCATCTCCATCGCCTCCGGGTTGGGGTTGTAGTTGGGGAAAGTATAGTCCAGCTCATTGTGCGAGGGCACAACCTCCACTCCCAAACGCTCAAAGAGCATGGGCGCGAAATGGGCCGCAGTGCCGTTGCCCGTGGCGCAGACCACTTTGAGAGGGCGGGAAATTTTGAAATCGCCCACCAGATCGTCAAGATACGCCTCGCGCACACCGTCGACGAAGTCATATGCCCCGCCTGGCTTGACCTCACCCCGGCCTTCGAGAACGATATCGCGCAGCTCTGCCATTTCATCCGGGCCATGGGTCAGCGGGCGATCAAACCCCATTTTCACACCCGTCCAGCCATTTGGATTATGGCTCGCCGTAACCATCGCCACAGCAGGCACATCCAGATAGAACTGGGAAAAATACGCCATGGGAGAGAGAGCCGGGCCGATATCCTTGACCCGAATACCGGCCTGCATCAGCCCGATGATCAAGGCGTTTTTAATGGCCAGAGAGTAATCGCGGTAATCATTGCCCACGGCAATCACCGGCTCAATGCCGCGTTTTTGCATCTGCGTGCCGAGGCCCAGTCCGAGCGCCGTCATGCCGGGTAGGTTGATCTCATCGGGGTATTTCCACCGCGCATCATATTCGCGAAAACCGGTGGGCTTGATCATCGCATCGCGCAGAAAAGACCAGGTGTTGGGTGTTACGTCGGGAAATGGTCGTGTCACGGTAGGATATCTCTTTTTGGTTTAGATGTGGATCGGCCGCGTTTTCGCGAGCCTGTCAAATTGCATGAGGGTGTCTATGAGCTCAGGCATGTGCTCGAGCCGGATCATATTGGGCCCGTCACAGGGGGCATTGTCGGGATCCTGGTGGGTTTCCGCAAAGACCCCGGCCACGCCCGTGGCAACGGCAGCGCGCGCCAGCACAGGCGCAAATTCACGCTGGCCGCCAGAGGCACCGCCCAAGCCCCCCGGCTGGGCAACGGCGTGGGTTGCATCCATGATGACGGGATACCCGGTTTTGGCCATTTCGGGCAGGGATTGCATATCGACCACCAGCCTGTTGTAGCCAAAGCTTGCGCCGCGCTCGGTCAGGAAAATCTTGGCGTTACCCGTGCTTGCGATTTTGGCAGCGACATTGGGCATGTCCCAAGGGGCCAAAAATTGACCCTTCTTGACGTTGATTACGGCCCCAGTCTCACCCGCCGCCAGCAAAAGCGCAGTTTGACGACACAGAAAGGCTGGGATTTGGAGCACGGCGCAGACCTCTGCCACTGGGGCACAGTGGGCTGTCTCGTGCACATCGGTCAATACCGGCACGCCCACGCTGTCGCGCACCGATTGCAGCACCTTCAGCCCGGCCTCTAAACCAAGGGCGGGGGCCGCGTTGATCGACGTACGGTTGGCCTTGTCAAATGAGCCTTTGAAAATGTACTGGGCGCCCACCGCATCGCAGGCTTCTTTCAGCGTGCCGGCGATCATCTGCGCATGATCGGCGCTTTCCAATTGGCAGGGGCCGCCAATCAGAACCAACGGCTGATCGTTGGCAACGGTCAGACCGGAAAAGGAAATCTGCTTCATAACTAGGACGACACTTGTTCCCTGAGGATCGACGCGGTCAGCGAGATCATCAGGTAAATACCGCCAAAGATCAAAAACGCAACCAAAGTGTTTTCGAACTTACGGGGGTAGGATGGATCTTCTGAGGCGATCGGATTGACGCTGACCGTGAGGTAACGCACCTGCTTGTTCGCTTCAATCTCTGTCTGGCGTTTGGTCTCCAGCGCGGATTGCAGCACCAAATCGGCGGTCATGAGGTCGGCCTGCGCCATCTGGATCTCGGCCGCTTGCGACGCAAGTGACGTGGCGCCTTCGGTGGCCTCTGTCAGACGCGCGTTTTGCTTGGCAAGCTCTGCTGCCAGAACTTCAATCTCGCTGCGCAACGCCTCGACGCGCGCGGCGTTGGGGCGGCTGTTGTTCAACTGCGTGTTCAGCGCCAATTGCTTTTCCTGAAGCTGCAATTCAACATTTGAGATCAGCGCACGGATATTGGCAATCTCCCCCTCGGGATCCAGAATAGAACCCTCTTGAAGCGCCACCAACTGGCGCTGGGCCTCCCTGCGATCTGCCTTGGCATCTGCAAGGCTCTTTTCCGCGGTTGCCAGGCCGTCAAAGCGCTTTTCCTGGCTCAATTGATCCACACGTTCTTCGGCATATTCAATCAGTGTCTCGGAAAAAAGCCGGCTCACCGCGGGGTCCGCCGTAGACAGCTCCATGCGGATGACGCCCTCGGTGGTGTCATAGCCCAGCTTCACGTATTTGCGGTATACTTTGTAGGCTTCTTCATTGGTGGCGTCTGCTTCCAGACGCTGGATCGGGTCAATTTCCGGTTGGCTGAAATGGGCCATAAAGCCCACATCCTCGTTCAGACGCAGCATGGCGTCCTTGCTCTCCAGATAGGATTGCGTGGCGATCGAATCCTGACCAGTGGCGAACGCGGTACCTGAAAAAAGCCCGGCTGAGGGGCTTGTGCCCAGCCCGTCAGCCGTCAGGATCAGGAATTCGGACTTCGTGGAGTACATGGGCGTTGCCACAAAGTAGAAATAGTAACCGACAACCAGTGTGGGCAGTAAAACGAACGCTGCAAGGCGCGACAAAAGCAGCATCAGCTTGCGACGGCGCCGGCGGCCGATATCGCGCTGGATGTTCATGATCTCCTGCGCGCGGCGTTCGGCAGGGCTTACACTCTCGGTCGAGGGCAGTTGTATCTGCTGGACGGGTACAGTTTGTGGCAGTTGCACAGCGGCGTCCGTCGTCGTTGCAGGCTCTGTCGACTGCACCAACTCCAGAAAGTTTGATCTTTGGAACGGATCCACACCTTTCGCGCGCAGCAGCCTGACAGCATCGAAATCGGATGTTGGCGCAAGCCCGTGTTTCTGCGCGAGACGTCGTGCCATGCGCAGCTGACGACCCGTCAGCCCCTCTTTGCGGATATCATCAATTTCGGTGGAGGCATTCACCTCTGCCGCGCTGGAGATCTGGCCGCTGCGGGCTGTGGGCTCAGCCGGATGCGACGGGGCTTCATTGCCTACGTTGTCTGGCGCGGCCTCGGAAGGGCGCGGGTGATTGACAGTCTCAGACGGTTGCCCGTCTGCCGCGTTTTTTGCCAAAGCGGCATCAACTTGCGCGGCCATCTCGGATGGGGTGGGCGTGGTCCGCCGAATGCGGAATTTTCTAGCCTTGGGTTTCGTAGTCATAAAGCTGTCTTGCCTCTTCCAAGGTATCAAACATGTACATTTTACCGCCCATCAAAACACCGGCGGAGCTGGCAAACTTCTTGAGCGTCTCTGGCTGGTGAGACACGATGATGATCGTTGTGGTGTCGAGCCGTTCCTTCAGGATTTCGCCGGCCTTGCGATTGAATTCGACATCTGCAGATCCCGGCATCCCCTCATCGATGAGGTAAATGTCGAAATCCAGAGCGAGCATCAGTGCAAAACTGAACCGGGACCGCATGCCAGAAGAATAGGTTCCCATAGGTTGGTCAAAATATTCGCCCAAGCCGCACAGCCAGCGGCAGTAGCTTTCAACATAGTCGGGGTCGAGGCCGTAGAGCTTTGCGAGGTAGCGGGCGTTTTCGCCAGCAGAGACCCGGGTCATCACCCCACCCATAAAGCCCAAGGGGAAACTGATCCGGCAATTCCGGCGAATTTCTCCTTCGTCCGGCTTTTCCAGCCCGGCCATCATATTGATCAGGGTCGTCTTGCCGGTGCCGTTGGGTGCGAGAATGCCAATTGAGCGTCCAAGCTCCACGCGAAAGGACACTCGATCGAGTATCACTTTGCGATGAGAGCCTGTCCAAAAGGACTTGCTGACATTTTCGAACTCGAGCATTCGACAGCTCCGGATCTGCTCATTTGCCCCACCTATTAGTGCGTGAGGCTTTAAGAAGGCTTTCTGCCCCCTGTGTTTCGGCCATTATGTCCGATTTATACGCAGATTTTCAATAAATCATGGCGATTTTATGCCTCGGAACGGCATAAAAGACTGGCGCGACGTAGATTTTCTCTGCGTCGCGCCAACCTTCACTGTCAAATCGGGCGTTTATGTCAGGCCACAACTTGCCATACCGCACCGGCAATCACTGCTCCGGTGATGGCCAGGCTCAGGTATGCGGCAAAGACGCGAGGCTTCACCAAAGCCCAGACCGCGATGGCCGCCGGGATCGAACTGACGCCGCCTGCGATCATGAAGCTCATCGCGGCACCGTTGCTCATGCCTTGCTGCAACAGCGCATCCACGAGGGGCACAGCCGCGTAGCCGTTGAGGTAGGCGGGCGCGCCGACAACGGCCCCAAGGATGATTGTGCCAAGCCCATCACCGCCAAGTACGGTGGCAATCAGGTCTGCGGGGATATAGGCCAGCATCATCGCTTCGATCACATAGGCCAGGGCCAACCACTTCAGCAGGAACATCGCGTTTTCCATAGTGGTGTCGCGGAACACCTCACGGCGGGGGCTTTCCGTCCAGAAAGACCAGACCGGCTTGCCCTCAAATGGTTTCTTTGCGCCGCAGCATCCACCGACCTGCGGTTTTTCCCGCAACGGATCTGCAAAGATCGAGGTGCCGGACGCCGCCAAAGTGACGAAACCGCCGAATAGACCAAGGAACACTGCAGCGACGGTTTTGCCGATCGCGAATTCCCATCCCAGATTGCCGGATGTGATGAGGAACATGGCCGGGTCCATCAATGGAGAGGCCAGCCAAAACGCCATCACAGCCGACAGCGGCGCACCGAGCGCCAGCATGGCCGCGATAAAGGGGATCACCTCACAGCTGCAGAACGGTGAGAGCCCGCCCAGTAACGCTGCCATGATGATCATCCGGGCTTTGTTGCCTTCGAACGCCCGCGCCAGCAGGGTCTCTGCCCCGGTCGCTTTCATGTAGGCGACGGCCAGAACGGCAAACGCTATGAAGGGGGCCGTTCCAAGCAGAGCTTTGGCTGCAAATTCAATCGTGGGCCAGAATTGTGGCGGGTCCAGCACGGCGATGATCAGTGGGATCGCGAAGATCGAAAGCCAGACCTTGTCTATCTTGCGCCAGGCGTCGCGCGGGGAGGGGAGGGAGGCGTCAGTCATGGTCGTGCCCTTCGTCTGCATCTGCACAACATTCTTTCAGTAGGAACTCTGACAGGCTGCGCAACTCGTCATAGGCAACCGCCGCACAGATGATGCTGCGGCCCCGCTTTTCCTGGCGCACAAGGCCAGCCTGCGAGAGGATTTTCATGTGGTGGGTAAGCGTGGAGCCGGTCACGCCGGTGCGCTCTCCCAGCTCGCCAATGCTCAAGCCATCAGGACCTGCCCGGACCAGACTGCGCAGGACGGCCAGGCGTTGTTCACTGCCCAATGCCGCAAATGTGGACGCGGCGAGAGCGAGGTCGAAATCGGGAATCGGTGTCTGTTTCATATTTCGAGAAATATAGAAATTAAAACCGAAGGCAAGATATATTTCGAGAAATATCGAAATAAATTCTCAATCGTCGAGGAATGGCGTGCGTTTCCAATCCTGCCCTTTTGCAGGTACGCTCGCCGCTGACATCCCAATCAAAGGTTCCGCGATGCCCCGTCTGTTGAACGTCGCCTGTTTGCAAACCAGACCGCAAGCCGACATGGCCACTGCGTTGGACGAAGCGTGCCCACTGGCTGAAGCCGCTATTGCGAACGGGGCGCAGATTCTGTTTCTGCCCGAATACTGTGGTGGTTTGAATACGGATGGCCCTGCCGTCCGCCCTCCCTTTGCACCAGAAGAGACCCATGGCTTTCTCAAGGGCATGCAAGATCTCGCACGGGAAAACAACGTTTGGATCAACTTGGGCTCTATCGCGGTGGATGGCCCGGATGGCAAGGTGATCAATCGCGGGATCATGCTCGATGACATAGGGCGGATCCGCGGGCGGTACGACAAGATCAACATGTTCGATATCCAGCTTAGCGAGACGGAGGTTTACCGCGAAAGCGCCTTCGTTGAGCCCGGCAACCGCGCGGTGATCCATGACACGCCTTTCGGGCGCATCGGCCATGTCATCTGCTACGATCTACGCTTCCCTGATCTCTTTCGAACCCTTGCCCAAAATGGGGCTGAGATCCTGATTTGTCCTGCGGCGTTCACCCGCAAAACCGGCGAGGCGCATTGGCATATTCTGAACCGCGCCCGCGCCATTGAGACGACGCGCTTTGTCATTTCCGCCTGTGCTATCGGGGATGTGCCGGGCGGTGGCGAGTGCTACGGCCACTCCCTGATCGTCAACCCTTGGGGAGAGGTTCTGGGCGATGGCGGCGCGGAGCCGGGCATCGTGCAGGCCACCATCGACCTTGATGATGTGGAGAAAACTGCCGCGCGCATCCCCAGCCTGATGAGCGACCAGCCCTTCACGCTGGAAACGCCACGAGCCAAGACAACCGCCGCGTAGACACCCGGAAATGTCGCAATGAGGCCCGGCGCAATGGCTCGCTTGGGTGTACGCGATGTATACAATCTGTATTCATTCGCCGAATCGCCATGCCCACAGACCGCAAAACAGACTGCATTGAAAGCATCCGCATGCGCATTCTGCGGCAGAATATTGCGCCCGGTAGTGATCTGGATGAGGCGACGCTTTGTGCGGAATACAGCCTCTCCCGCACGCCAATGCGTGAGATTTTTCAAAAACTTGCGGGTGAGGGATATCTGAAGCTTGAGCAAAACCGCGGGCCCAAAGTCGCCTCGATGGACATGTCCGTCATCCGCATGTTCTTTCAGACTGCCCCCCTCATCTATGCCAATGTCGCCCGCCTTGCCGCCGAAAACCGGCGCAGCGATCAAATCCCGGCGCTAAGGGAGATCCAGGCCAAATTCCGACAGGCGGCGGAAACAGGCGACGCAGAGCAAGCGGCCCTGATGAACCACCGCTTTCACCACCAGATCGGCGTGATGGCGCATAACCCGTATCTGCTGCCCAGCCTGAACCGGATGCTGATCGATCACACGCGCCTCAGCCAGACGTTCTATCGCCCGTCCTCCGCCGAAGATAAGGCCCGCGTGCGCACAGCCGCAGACCATCACGACCAGATGATCACCGCCATTGAGGCGCGAGATTCAGACACCGTCGTCGCGCTGACCATAGATCACTGGAACCTGTCGCGTGACCGGCTGGAGCAATTCGTCTCCCCCGATCCGCTGCCCATCGACATACTCACGATTAAGGACCGCAAACATGCAGTTTGAAGGGATCTGGACGCCCATCGTCACGCCTTCTCATGACGACCATTCGATCAATGAAGAGGCGCTCGCCCAGACCGTGGAACACCTGATCAATGGTGGCGTGCATGGCATTATCTCAGCCGGCACCACGGGCGAATACTACGCCCAAAGCCATGAGGAGCGGATCCACCTGGCCAAGACGATCAAGACTATGATTGATGGTCGCGTCCCTATGGTGATGGGCACCGGCGCGCTGCGCACCGAAGAAAGCATCGAATTCGCCAAGGCCGCGAAAGAGATCGGCGCGGATGCGTTGCTGGTCGCGACGCCGCCCTACTC
>ERZ1740065.3335-NODE-3335-length-10058-cov-13.180746_pt1 | contig 10058 bp, 10 predicted proteins | sample MGYA00581738_ERZ1740065 | MGnify/ENA primary metagenome ERZ1740065 (study PRJEB43018, sample SAMN04849749) | marine metagenome | isolation source: floating plastic debris | place: Pacific Ocean | collected 2008-09-01 | study: EMG produced TPA metagenomics...
GTTTGTATGATATACCTGTTGCCTGGCTGTTTGTATGATATACCTGTTGCCTGGCTGTTTGTATGATATACCTGTTGCCTGGCGGTGCTGACCACAGGCTGACAGTAAGCAATCTTTTAGGCTGATGTTATGTCAAAACCACATATACCAAAGATTTGAAACTTTTCCTGTATATCAACCACAGGTGGGAGAAACCGTGATAATTTTTTCAGAAAAACAGAAAACTTTAAAGATACTAATTAATGCTGTTGATACACCAGCGATGTAATAAGTGTAGGTTGATATCAAAGTTCAGTATGTGCCACCAGTGAAAATTTTTTACGCTGTAAATACGGTTGAAACATTTATTGTGCCAAATTTGGTATGAGGAACTGAAATAATGCATGTTTCTTTCATTGCAGTGGCTTATTTCTCTGAAATTCACCAAGTTTGTTTCAAGGGATATAACTCCCTGTTGGGGTTTTCCAATGAAAACTTTTTGCAAACCTTTTCTATTCAGGAAAGTAGCAGTGAGAGACAGATTTTCCAGGACAATGATTATGCATGAAGTGCTCTAGCTTCATTGAGTGCCATTTCATGTACCTGTGAATAATCAAGAGGTCAATTGCTGTATGATCCTCATCGCCGACACACCCAAACTATTAATGATATCTTATCATCATGGTCCGATGGAGGCATGTCTCTGTTCAGAAGATTTTCATTACTCCCAGCACAGCTCAATATAAGTTACACACATAGTTAATGTACATACGCATATCGTATTCCGAACATCATTATATGGCAGTCAGCGGTAAATATCTGGCGCCGTCTTTTGCATCACTCATTCTGTTGAAGACGTCTCGATTCAGCTGATGAGGAGCGTGTCATCGTTGTTATACTGACGTGAGGTGACATATTGCATGACCTCCTATCTGAAACCTTCTCAGCCTATAACTTGTTTGGGGATTAGCTTGTTGCTGAAACAGTTATATTCACCTGACAGTAGTCTTCACACACAGCAGGAACGAACATGGGGAATATATAAATATGCACCTACTAGTGTACGATTTCAGATTCGAGTTCTCCTCGGGCACATTGATTTGCTCCGCTTTGCTTCTATCATAACCATGAAGAGTAGATGCCGTTTCGAGAGGCCTCTCTATTGATACTAACTGGGTGCATGTCTACACACAAGTTAACGGGACGTGTGACTTGTCTTCAAATGCTGAAATACAAAACAGCTATGAATTGGTCTCACAGAGCCATTGTAAATATCTTCAGCTAAATTTTACTTCGTAGCATTTCCATTCCATGGATGTATAATTTTAAAAAACTTCAGTGTGCTCTAATCACTCTCAGACTAACTGGATCAACCCTTTTCCCACAACTAGCAGAGAGTCATTTGAAGTTTTCTCCTCACTTTCCGACATTTCTAACTGGGTATCCTGACGGTCCTCAACTTTTGTACCAGTTTATGGATAGTACAACTGAGAGGTTCAGTGGTGTGCACCATACTTGTCTTCTTGCCTACATAAAGGGTTGGTAGGGCAATCTTTGAAATGATGCACCTCTCATATGTTCGTTTGATTATGAATTGGGCACATAGTGAAGAGTGGATTGATTTGAAATTCCAGTGACTCGAATATGGAATCAGGATGGACAGGTCCTCTCCAGAATCCAACTTCCTCTAAGCCTCGCTAGGGGGTCAAAAATTCACAAATTTCAAGGCCATACTTTGGGAAAATTTGTCATTGAAATTAAGAGATCTGCTGGGACGGCATTTGAGGCTCTGTACCGCACCTGCTACCTCATCATGATTCTGCCACCCTTGAGTAGAGACCGATTTACTACTACTGCCAAATCTTCCCATTTGTGCGTAAATTTGAAGAACAGAGACACTTAGACATGTTTGGAGCTCCTGCTAACGTTTATCTACACTGTAGTTCCTTGAGCCTGCAAGCTCACCATTATCGATAAAACGTAAATAATTTCAGCCAATGACTCAGCACACTACGAATTGCAAAACTACCATGTAGGGAGCAAGGAACTAATAGTGATCAATCACTGTATTTAGGCTCCCTGTAACGGTTGAAACTTTGTTTCTGAACCATACAACAACCTTGCGGGGTTTCATCGCGCTGCAGTCAGTTATGAAAGTCCAGCATTCATTGCTGGTGTATTTTTATGGTCAAATCCTCCCTCAAATTCATTCTACTGCAAACTTGTTCATATTTGATAAAGTCAGTGTGTCGATGTTCACAGTTGGCTATGTTTGTCCCCAGTTCCATCACCCATAATGCAACTAGTCAATAGTCAATAAAAGACAACTCCAATATTTTTATGTGGAGATGACTCCAAATTCAGTATGAAAAAGCCAATGGAATTGGGAACGAGTTCTTGTGTGTTTTTTTTCGGCAATTTTTTTGTGCCACACGGTGCGTAGACATCTGATGTCATCAGGAGCCAATTCACAAACTCATCCTGGATCAAATTTTTCTGGCAAAGTGATTGGTCCTGAGTACGAAAAGCATACTCTGCCAACCGGGGCTGACCCCAGTTGACTGCTGACCGCTGTTGGAAGGTGTGCATTTAGACGAAAAGCCACGTTTGACACCATTTACAAACAAACCCACACGCATACAGGCACGCACACATGTATACTAGGATGGTTATGAGTGGTATTGAGAGCTCGCAAGGATTTACCTGATCCCAGTTCTACTACTGTTATTGGTTTGTAAGAATAATGATGAGAAAGATAATGGCGTACCAACAAACATTAAACTCAAGAGAATACAAGCAAAGTCTTCCAGCCATTGGAATTAGACTTGCAGTGATGTGATCTATATGTACAGTTATGTGATCTATATGTACAGTTATGTGATCTATATGTACAGTGATGCCAGCCAGCCCAGGACTTGGATGTCTGTGTGTCCCTTGCAGAGGAAGATATGTCTATTTGGCTGTCAGTATGTAAGTTATGTACGTTATGTACGTTATGTACGTTAGGAAGTGTCATTACAATAGATGTATGAGTTCTTAGTAGTTTCAGAGATCATCCACATATGTGGATGATCTCTGGTAGTTTACTGATTATACACCATCTAGCTGGGTGCACAGCTGTTCATATGTACGCTTGCATTACCAACAAGAACATTGTGGTGCATTTTTCTCCAAATGGGGATTGGTTTCTGAGAAGAGTTTCATGGGATCAGAAAAATTTGTAGGAACTGTTCGACCTGGCTGAGTAAAGAAGACCTCCAGCTCCTCATCAGCTTCGATCTATTCTTGTCGCATCATACATGCGTGATGTGGTAATGCTATTGTGTGGTGGCAGCCACAACGTGGTTTGTATAGAAAGGCTCAATGAACACGTATGCGTGCGTAGGTAATTCCTATTGGCTTAGCAAGAGATGACATCAGCAAAACCCCTTGTAGTAGCAGCAGCAGATAAAGCCTTCACTACTGATTATGTTCAAGGAAATACTTCCGTCTTGGTTCCTCAAAGATCACATCTAGTGACCAATTAGGCTGCTGCTGCTCTTGATTCGTCTGCCTGCCTGATAGAGTCGATCCCGATGAGGTATCAGCTATCGAAACACTGTGACCTCATGGAGGTCGGCGGTGAACTGAACAGAGATACGGCATCGGCGTGCCTAAAAACTCGCCTTATCGCGACTCGCTGTCTGACGCCATACTGAGCCTCCTTGAACAGCAGGTGAAACAAATGATGGAACGTAGGTGGCCAGCTCACACTCACAGGCATACTCTCTGTTGTCCACCGAATGTACATGAAATAAGGAATGTGGAGATAGTGAGCAACCATCGACAATTAATTTGTTATGATATCGCTACAGGAGTCTAGGATACAGTGACTGTCTGTCTCCCTATACCCTTCTATTATTGTGCAGTGGGTTAGCGCCACTGGATTCGTATATAAAGTCTCAATGAACATTTTTACTTCCTCCTTTGTCAATGGCTTTGACATGAGAAAACCACAATGTTCTGCTCAGTCACTAACATGGCTCAGGATTACAAATCAATGTTCCGTAGGAAGGTACAGAGTGTAGATGATGAGTAGGAAGGTACAGAGTGTAGATGATGAGTAGGAAGGTACAGAGTGTAGATGATGAGTATCCATATTCACTGGGAGCCTCCGATATTTTAGATCCCAAATTTGAACCTAAAATAGTTGATAATGATTTCCTAATGTTTTCCGTAGCTTATTGGTTAGACCTCACTGTGCTCAAATATGGCAGAGTTGTAGGTGTAGGGGATAGGGGCCATGAGCTATGACTTCCAAAATTCCAGAAAAACTGAATCTAAAGTATTTCTGGTCTGACAAGCTGTCACCTATGACACAGCTACACATAGTATCGCATGTGCATAACATTTCTCACATCATGTGATTGAGAGTCTGTGGGGAAACTGAACTTGTTGACTATCATAGCATCTAACTAACTGCCTTCATTTAGCAGACTAGTAGCTGTATAACTCATGTTTGCCTGCTGACTGTAGTCCAAGACTATAAGTGATACCAATTGCAACTAATCAGACAGTCAGTGTGGGATGGGTGGTCAGAATCCCATAAATTAATGGTTGACAAATGGGAACCAACCCATCCAGGGATTTCAACTACTCCGATTTAATCCTTACAGTTCGGATTTTCAGTTTGTGTAAGGACAAAAAGACAGATTTTGTGTAGCACATTGACTCACTTGGATTTTTGCCTTGTAGTTTGGATTTTTGATGTTTTCACCCCCCTCCGTTGGTAAAGTGACTTCAGAAGTAAGCAATATGCTTCCACTTTTCCCCGAAATGAACTAAAACCAAGTTTTTTTTATGTTGAAAAACTAGAAAAATATGATAGAAATACGGCGATTTTGAGCTATTGAATATAAAGATTTTTCATTGACCTCCTTGATCCCTGCTGTAAGGATTTTTCATTGACCTCCTTGACCCCTGCTGTAAGGATTTTTCATTGACCCAGGCCAGGTTGAGAACCCTTACCAATCGTCATTGTAATTACAAATGATCTAGCTGAACGTGTACCTTTCTGGAGTTTTGGTGTGATTTGGTCAAAATTTGATGAATCATACTAGCCACAGCATAGCTAATCGGCCAATGGCTGTGCACCTAACACACTTGGTATTTCCATTACAAATGTATGGAAGGAAAATCCCGCACGGTATTGGGCCAAGCATACAAGTCTAGGCTGTCTTTGCAGTAAGCAGTTGAATCTGGACAGACTAGAGAAACTTAGAGCTCCAACACCAAGCATGGGAAACTCAACAATGATAGCATTGGCTATTATCAGCTGTGGCTGTCTGCTAGTCCAAGGGGCTGCAATTAGGCAGAGCTACTCCACACTGCACGACTACGAGGTATGTAGGGTGATGCTCGCTAAAGACAATCACACCTCGCGGAGCGCCCTCTGGCTGAAATGGCAAGGAAAGAGGGTCAATGAGTCGGTTGATTTGGACAGCGTCTCTGACTCCATTAGTGCCGGCACCATCTGCTTACCGAATAGAATCAAAGACAGAGAGCAGCGTCAGTACATGGGAGACAGGGCAGCGTGTGGCTGGTAAGTACAGAGATTAGGGTGTGGTCTGTACATTAAATTCTTCACTTGTCTTCATGAAATTATGTTTTCCGTTGCTCAGGAAGGAACATGTGTACACGCTGAAGGGTGGTGTATACTATGGAGGTGTAGAATACCTCATCGATAGGACCTGCTGCTCCACGTCAGCGTGTCACGTGACAGTAGAGAACTCACACAGCCTGTCAGGATCCTGTCAACCAATCTCCGTGTCTGTGACGCTGACGATGAGGACTGGACAATGTGAGGAGGTGGACAATGAGTTCTATTGGCTGTACAAAGCAGTGACGGTGACTTTATCGTCTGGCTGCGTGCGCGCCTGCGAGTACATACCTGGGACTGCTGTCACAGAGCCGGCGCCCCCTGGATTCACAATGTCGCACCGGTAGTTCTTCTGCTCTTCTGCTCTTCTGCTTTCTCTCTCCCTCCCTCTCCCCCCTCTCTCTCTATCACACCATTCCACGGTAATTATTTAATGCATTTATAACACCATTCTATCCAATACACTTATCACTTTATTGTGTTAATAATATTCCATTATTAGTACATTAGTACATTATTAATACTCCATTATTTGTTATTCCTTACTGCATTATTGATGCTTCCACTCAACTTTTGTACTTATATCAGGAAGTTGGTGTTGCTCTGTGGAACTCAAATAAACGTTTCTTTTTATATAAAATCCATGCAGTCTGTTGGTTCACTGTATGTAAGGAGCATGACTTGTGAACATTCTTTGCTGTTGGAAAGAAACTAGCTGTGAGATAATGAAACAACTCATATCAATGAGTGGAAATGATACTCAGTCTGAGGTTATAAACTGTTACCCGTACAGGATATGACATCACCATCAATCCAAGGCAGAAAATAAATTAGATAACTACAATGATACTTCAATGATACTATAACAAGGGTGTGGCAACATGTATGAGCAGTATATACATGTAGATTGGAAATCAACTGTCGATTTTAATCTTCTCCGAGCCTTCGGCCGCATCACAAAATGAATAGATATTTTGTAATAAATGATCGAAATCACAATTACATACGTCTGTGGCGCTGCAATGAAACTCAATTTTTCGTTTGTACCTTATGGTCATTGGTTTGTGGTTATGTGTATGTAAGTCTCTCACATACTGACTTCCATACACATGTATGGATGTATGGAGCGGCTGTGTATGGAAGTCAATATGTGAGAGATGATCAGTCTATAGCTCAATGAGTCATTCAGAATTCATTCTATGTCAAGTTAGTTTACATCTTGTGATAGATTTGTCTGCCATTGCAGCAGCTATGTACCAGGGCCAGGTAAAGCATTTCACTAAGGCTCACTCTCATAAATCACACATATCAAGTCTACCAGATTTTCACAGTCAGAAATTTGGAACGAAAATTACTATTACTGGTTTTCTAATGCTTTCCTGTGGCTTATTGGTTAGATCTTGCTGAGCTCAAATATGGCAATGTCTAAGCTGTGAGGAGTCGGGGTTCTGAGTTACAACTTTTCAAAGTTCATAAAAACTGAATGTCCAGTATTCCTGGTCCTACAACCTGCCATATGCAGGGATCTCAACCCGGATCCTAGAAAAATCCTTGCAACAGGTTTCAGGAGTTCATCAAGAAAAATTTTCAGTATTGGGCAGAACTATGACATCATAAATAGCTCAGAATTGCCATATTATTACGACATTTTTTACCTTTCCAGCATCAAAAACTGGTTTTTAGTTAATTGGAGTGATAGTTGGAGACACATTGCTTACTTATGATATCATTTTACCAAGAGAGGTGAGTGATATCATCCAAAATCCGAACTAAAAGGCAAAAATCCAAGTGAGTCAGAGAAAATATTTATGCTACATGAAATCCGTCTTTCCATCCTTACACAAGCTGAAAATCTGAACAGTAAGGATTAAATCCAAATAGTTCGGAGTCCTAACTATTTGGGACCCATGCATATTGTGTGTCATACGTACTTCTGGCACAACCATATAATACCAGGATGCCTGCTTGGAAAACCTACTTGTGGGAAAACCAGCAGTTATAGATTTGCAGAGCTTTGCGTTTTAAATAGGAGCTGATTGTCCTATCTGTCATTGTCATCAAGGAAGAGTGCTGTCAGAAGAAAGAGTTTGTTATGCTGTAAATGGTTCTCTATGAAAATTGAAATTTCAGAGTTTCCGAGTTTATAGTTGCTTCATGATTGTATGCTGTAGGTATGCTTTCCTCATTCTTGCGTCTGGATGAAAACCAAATTGATAGGCGGATAGATGAAAGAACAGTACAACAATGGATGAGTCATTGCCAGTAAATTAGGAACTAAAGGAACTTGTGTGAGACATTGAGGGATGAAGGAAATAGAAAATGTTGCAAATTGATAGAGAGCAAGGCTGGCAGCAAGTGTTTCTTCTACTTACTGCTCTTTGGGACTGAGTTCAGTTCAACTCATACATAAATACGATACCTGATTTATACCTGTCAACTCTCCTGGATTTTCCAGGGAAACTCTTATATTTTAGCTTTGGGAACCTTGGGTCAAGTTGTAATCCCGTTGGCTATAACAGGCCTGCAGTTTTTTGAAGAGGATGGCAGAGGGCATCAGGTGGGATGACATTATTCCACCTGATGCAGAGGCAGCTGCGAGAGAGGTGGTTAGCAGAGTGATGGATAATGATGCGGTGAAAGGAGTGTGGGACGTTGAGGGAGATGGTCCATGCACAGTGTGGTGTGACGCCAGCAGCTGAGCATTGTGACTCTGCCTGGATGTGAATGGGAGGATTGTAGAATATAGGGCATGGTTGAGAAAGGAGGGCGAAGAATCTCACGTCAATGTTGCAGAGCCAGAAGCTGTCTTGAAGAGACTGGACCATGTACTGCGTTGGGAATCTAAGCAGATAGATTTGGTGACCGATTTGGCTCTATTGTTTGTGTGTGTGATAGTGATTAGTGAAGGCGCAGTGTAACTAGCAGGATGATGCAGGTGGGTGCTGAGGATCAGCGAGAGGCAGACAGTGAGGCCAGTAGGAGACGCAGTGTTTGGTTTCGGAGAACTGGGGGAGATGAGATGTGGTGAGATGATTAGCATCCCGGTCTTGCAAGCGGAAGACCAACTGTTCGAATCTGGGTTGTAGGTCACTTTTACAATTGGTCTCCTAATGGTCTCCTAAGGCTTATTAGATAGATATTTCTGAACGGAGCTCAAAACGGAGCTCCAATATGTCAGAACAGAATATATTGATGTAATTCCTCAGTAAAGTATGAGGATTCATACTGTGTGTGGAGAATACTCATACATCCCTGGCAATGGGGATATCATTCAATTGTATGATACTGGTTGTCGATGGAGGGGGGGGTCACGTTGCACTACAATTTGTAGTCAGCGAAATAATCGCATATTGCATGAATACCAAATAAGCGCAGACTGCAGATGGTACGCACGATTACAAATACGTGATGCATGTGACAAAAGAGGGCCGACCCTCTTTGATGTGACCAATCCTTCTATGGATTTGATTTGAGGTAGATCACGCTACGGAGTTGTGCTCTCTTGCGAAACATCTCTTACACTTTACTGACACTGCATACCAGTTACTGTCTATTGCCACATTCTCAGTTGTATTGGACCCTTGTTAGAGCACCTCGCCTCATCTACCAACAAACTCATCAAGAGAAGACAACTCCCTAATGCTTACCTTACTGTTTCCTCATTGTGGCAAATCATAGCAAGTGGCTGGTATGCTGTCCCTACACCCCTTTGAGGCTATACTAAGTGGTGAAAGAACATATACCACTATAACACTTTGAGGCTATGTCCCTGACATGACTGGGACATGCATGTCCCTGACATGACTGGGACATGCATATCCCTGACCCTCTTTGCCCATGCTATTTCCCCCTTTGGCGTAATATTTTGGCAGCATAATAGCGGCTGTAGATACCAATAAAGTACGGCGCAACATCAAGCTCTACTAGAGCCACTCCCTCTACGACTCTGAGCTCTAATACCGATTTATACAGGCCAAAGTGTCTCGGTTCAGTTGCCTACAAACTTATCAAAGATAGTCTAACAAATCACACAAGGGAAGACAATTCCTTGTTGCCTATGCGTTGAGCTCTCTTTGCCGAGTTGTGTCCTCCGTGTGACAAATAGCAGCTACCGCCTTGGCTCATACTGTAAGAGCGGAGGAGATTAATGAGATGTAAAACTGTGATTCTAGAAATGGGCTGAAAGCTGAGGTTTTTTTCTGAACTTCCCAAACTGTAAAGAAACTTCAGTCATGTGATGCTGTTAGGCTTTTACTATACTGTAGATACTGCAAGGAGAGGGAGGGAGAGAGAGAGGGATGGAGAGATGGAGGGAGAGAGAGGAGGGCGAGAGAGGAGAGAGAGAGAGGGTGGGAGAGAGTGAGGGAGGGAGAGAGGGAGGGGGGGAGGGGGGGGGAGAGAGAGAGAGGGAGAGGGAGGGGGGGGGAGGGAGAGGGGGAGG
>ERZ1740065.3336-NODE-3336-length-10057-cov-13.093481_pt1 | contig 10057 bp, 8 predicted proteins | sample MGYA00581738_ERZ1740065 | MGnify/ENA primary metagenome ERZ1740065 (study PRJEB43018, sample SAMN04849749) | marine metagenome | isolation source: floating plastic debris | place: Pacific Ocean | collected 2008-09-01 | study: EMG produced TPA metagenomics...
GGCCAGCCCACCCTATCACCATTGTCTGCGTCCCTAGGTGTTCATAACTAAGCAGCCTCCCTACATCTGACCATGGCGGTGACGGTTTGTCTTGTATTTGTAGCTGCTATTTCTGACATTGATTCAGACTATACCAGCGATGTAAACTACCCTCTGTCTCATAACCACCACAATAACACACCTTTGCACCAGCTCGGCCCTCGCCAACCCAACACGCTGCCCGCTAACTCTCTGCCTGCCAATCGGCCACCTTATGAGCGCCACGATAACTACCATCGCAATGACGGCTCCATTTCCGACGGCGAGTATGAGCCGTGGTTCAAACAAAATGGCCACCACCCATACTACAGGGACACGGGTGTCTCACCGTCGGAAGATAACTATCACATCGATCCCCAATATCTGCACGACGAAGTACATCCAGACAGGGTGGATGGTGGCTCCCCCTACAGGAATTTGGAGGATGAGGATTGGGAGACTAATGGATATAAGGCGTTTGGTGATCCCGAGTTGCTGAAATCCAAGCTCTATGTGCCACATAGTGCAGATCAACGCAGCGACTCTCCCGGGCCAGTGCCTCGATCCAGAGGCGCCACCCCAGATCGGATGAAGAATGGTGATTGGTCGGCCTCAGCCAATGGTAGCCCTGTGCCGGCACCACGCAGGAGCCCAGCGGTCCCAGTAGATGAAATGAAGTACAGTCCAAACAACGAACGCCGCAGTGACGTGTCCGAGCCGTTCTTTTACAACAGCCGGCGAGCCAATGACGGGTGAGTAGCATTTGTTGTCGTAATGAGTTCTGAAGCTCCTTACAGGCAAGAATTCAGTCATCAGTCCGTCTGATCTTTACGTCTGCGCCCTCCGGCTGCTTCGACACATTTCTGAAGATGACTCTGCCAGCTGGAACGAATATAAGATGTTTGCCTCCAGCTGTTTAGTTAAACTGAAAGGTTCACGCTGCATCACTGCACGGAGGGGAACTACATATGACTGCACATTGGATGATGATTGTGATTGGCTGCGTTTCTGTCAGACGCAACTGGATCATTTTGAACTGAATCGGATTAAATCTTCCATCTATTGGTGACTCTATACAGAGAGAATCCTCACACCCTATACAGAGAGAATCTCCACCCTCCAGGGTTCCGGCTCTCCGGTGTTCCAGCCCTCTGTGTTCTGTGGTGGCAGTATTGCTCTCGGCTAATCTGGTGTCAGGCTGCTGCGGTGGAGGAACTATGTAGTTCACATTTTGATAGCCTGCGGTGCTACTTTTCTGTTGATTAATCTGCTGGGGGGGTCACTTTAAGCCTTGATTGAAGTTAATGTTTGTAACTATCTTGTGCAGCTGCGACACCACAGCCTGAGACAAGTTCTCCAGCACTGGCGCAGTCTGTGACAAAGGAGTTGTCATCTCCTGTACAGTTCCAGGCTGATGCTCTGACCTCGTTGCCTGTGATGAGTGTTGAGCCACCAGAGGCAGGCTCTGACTACGACGTGACTCCCGCTGGCGAGGACGATTCCGGCGTCTCCAGCACTGAAACAGACGACATGGTTGAACAGAAGCCTCGCAGACGAGTTCAAAGGGGGCAGCAATCATTCTGGCTAAAAAAGTCACCGACGTGGCTGAAAAGGATAGAAGCGAGAGAAACAAACTATAAAGTGCATGCCATCCGCAGGAGATGTGCATTACGTGCAGCCAACAACAGCGCCAGGTCGAACCCCAATCAAAAGTTTACAGCTGTTTCTGTGTTCGATTGGTTTTATTGGAGATTAATGGCTCCGATGACTTTGAATTTATCGGCGCATAGCAACGAATAGTCCCGGAGGACGCCACGCAGCCGGAGTACTCTAACCGACTAGAATTACTTTAGGCCATGCATTTTAATGCTGCTCGTTTCCTTGCTGAGTTGCACTCAATCGTCTTCTGATATTTTAGCCATGGCCCAGAGCCGCCGTTCCCGCAGTACGGACCTTCATCTGACGGCGTCACAGACTACGACGAGTATAGGTCAGTATATGATTTCTACACTGCGGTTTATCTGTAATATGGCCAGTCTACTACCAGTAGTTCTCGTCTTTCTGTCTAGTCTTGTCCGCTGAAAACCTGATGAATCTTTTTAGGGCCTCTCCTCCGCTAACCCACGATTATTATGTCGATGATGTTCACGATTCTTCTAATTTCAATGTTGAAATGAACCCGTACTTCTGTGATGAAAGGTTACTATCTGTTGTGCTTAGCACAGACTTGGTTGACCTTTCCTATCACCTCACTCTCTGAGTTAGTCACTTCATGTCCACTTCTTTGTGTTGACGTTGAGAGTTAGTGCTGGCTTGATATGCGGACTTACGAAAAGTGTTCATTTTGGTCACTATTCTGTGAGAATTGTGAAATAGTATATTCCAGTAGTTTTTCATCTCACACAAATGCAAGCGGACGTGGTTTTTCGCTCAAAAGAACATGTGAGTGATTTTTAGCATGTATGTCAGCAGACACAGCAACAGAGCATCTCTTCAATCAATACAGTGAGGGTAGCTACTTTCTCTGGCAGGGTCGATTGGATGCCACTCACTACTAGGGAGAATCATTAACTCATCCAACCAAGTCAGCACTAGTTTGGAGTTGCTCAACCATGTTCATATCTTTCCACTGCTTCCACTCAGTTCGATGTTCTAGATCACCACTCATTGTGTCACGATGGTCACGGTCTTGTTAGAAAGCAGAGTTCTGTGTTGTCATTCTACTTTTTGTTAACCGGCTGTCATTTCGGTTGCCTGCCTCTCTATCTATCAGTTTCGTGTGTGTCGGACTTCACTGTGTATATACCATACCTGTTTGGCCACTAATCGCATCCCAAAACCATCCACCAATAGTTCCACTTTGCTGAAAATTGCTATTGTTGAATTCTCAAAGCGCTAGCCTTGGATCCGACGGTAGAAGTCAAGCCAGCTGCACCACAGAGTACGAAGCGGATGATGACCGCGTCCCTCCATTCACCATTCGTCCCAGCAGCCCACAGGTTATGATAAGAGGATATGGCAGCCCGTCGCACGTGCCAGCAGGTTTTATGGCACCTGAGCAGCCTCAATATGACCTTGAAGAGCGTGACCCCCGGTTGCCTTCACCTGGCAGGGTGAGATGGCTGAAAGCCTACCATAAAGTGAGACAAATGAACCGAGAGGTGAGCAAACAATACTATACATGTATAATGTGCTCATATGACACATGTTATTCTACACTGCTATCGTTATTATTGTTATTATTATTGCTTTAATTGTTAATATCATCATTATATCATTATTATTTAAGTTACTGAAGTTGATATTTTTGTTATTGCCATCATTGTTTTGTTCATGGTCCTGTCCTCTCACTAGGGACCTCTGTGACTGATTCAACAGCATTCAGCAGCAATCCACTCCCCCCCACTCCCCGGTATCTGGTTCAGGCAACTTTACTATATACATGGTTTTGTGAAGGAAATTACTGTTGCTGTTGTTGTCCAAGCTATAGATGGCATTGTTTCAGGTCATATTTGGAGTTATCTTATCTTGGTTTGGTGAACACAACTGCTGTGGTTGCGTTTGTGCCATCATGCTTTACACTGCTCCACGTGTTATCTAGTCATAGAAATTGAAATGGCAATAGCTACTTAGGTACATGTTCTAGAAAGTTCTTGATATTTTTCTCCCTGCTATTAAATTCATTAAATTTTTTCTGTTCATACTTACAAGCTGGTTATGATGATGGAGTGGGAGACAGTTTGGGTGGCGTGGTTGATTAGTCTGGGGTTTAGACGCTGCAGACGTGACTGCAGGCTGTTTGAAAGGCTTAAAAAGGGGATAAATAAATATCACTCCAGGACTAGTTTGTTTGAATGAGGAAGTGAAATATTTTCTCTCACATTTCGTCGGTAATACGGATAAAAGCTACACCGATCATTGACCCAGATTGATGATCTCTTCAGTGTCATTAGGCGTGCCACAATGCCGTCTGTCTGAGCGGTCCCCACTCCAGCCTTCTCAGCCCGCAGTCAATTAAGACGATGCTAATGCAGTGTATTGATTCCAATGGTCATAATTGCTTTGTTCCATCAATCATTCAACACTTTGTGATATTTAACATGCAATTCAGTCTTATATCTAAATCCAGTCAATGATGCTTCACTTGCTGGTGATAGCACTACGATCAGCTCAATACTCCTCGGAGTTCTCCTCTCGCTCACATCTCCACAGCTTTATCTCTCGCCCTCATTTACATAATTGATTGTCAACATTTTTTTTTCACGACTTGATAGCGGAGGAAGTGGGGACTTTAGTCGGGCCATTTTGGGCCACACGCGAGCGGGACTACCACTCGGCTCATTAGTAGGCGTTGTTATTGCCTGTCAACGAGTCAGCGTATTATCGTGATCTCGTCCGTGCATCAGGGAATCAATCCGACTCACTGCTCACGCCCGCCGCTATTCACAATATTGATTGTACTACGATGCGCCAGCTCGCTTTTGCCACTGTGATTAAGCTATTAAAATATTATTGCTGCTGACTTGTGGGTTGGACACACTCTCACACTGTCGCACCGTCTGCGAGGAGGCCGACTGGCAGCGGTATGATGTAGCTGGTGGCGCCACGCCGCCGACATGTTCTGTAGTGGCAGCGATGGAGGCGTGCTGCAGTCTCTGCTCTGCTTCGTGCCGGGGATAGGTAGGCGCAAGGCATGGAACGACAGCAGTCGTTTCAGAAATTTGGTACGCTCGATTTCCAAGAACGAGGTGAGTGTAAGACGCATTACCAAGCACCAGATCAACTACTACGGCACCTCATCGTCGTCTGAAGAGGAGGATGACAAGGACAATGGAGAAAACAGCACAACTGCGCTCAGAAGGAGAGTCAGCCTGGACGATGGCAGCAGCTGCTCTCCCGCCTTCCTCAAGTTACCTCCTCGTCCCTCTGACGCCACTGACTCACCGTGTGAAGGCCGTCATCCCGTTATAGACGTCCCTGATATTGTGATACATAATGTGTCCGATCCGATAGTCAGCAATGGTGGACTGCTGCCCGATGAGTCATTGGATGATCTGAACGGTGTGACGGTATGTAGAGAGGTAAGCCCAGAAGGCTCTCTCTCGAGCTGGGTCTCTCCTGTCTCTGGCCAAGCAGCCAGCTGCGTCACAGCCAACCATTCCGATAGAGACTCAGTGACATCATCAGATGAATCCTCTCAGAGTGACAGCACAGCAACGAGCAGTCATCGTCAGCGACCGAGGAATTCAGAGAAGACAACCTGCCGCCAATGCAAGCTTTCACCAGGCCTGCCAACATCTGAGTCTGGCACGATCAGCTATGATTTGACACGACCTCCATGTCCCCACCACGCTGCTGGAGGCGGAAGCAGTTCTCATCCCTCTGAACCTAGTGACGGTCCGAAGAGTGAGCGCCGTTCGAGAGTTGACTGCGAACCCGCTATGGATGCGATTAGCACGAGTTCCACAGACAGTCGGTCACTGTCATATGTCTCAGCGCCGCAGCGCCCCAAACAGCAGCCTATGGATTACGATAACACTGATCTAACAGACACGACATTCTGGTCGACCGACTCGGAGGCAGACGATGAGCTCGGTCTCATAATATCGCGGGAAAATTCGTGTAAAAAACTTGGGGAGGTCGTTGCACTGGCCGCTGAAAATACCGTGGAATCGAGAAACGTGACTAGTAGACAATCTGTGCGAGCAAAGTCTAAGAATTCTCTCAATGCTGAGGAGAAGGTAAAAATAATAGAACACTATCTGCTCTGTATCGCATCTCATAGACATTGATCTTGTGTCTCATCTCATAGACATTGATCTTGTGTCTGCTGAGGTCTTATTGGTTCACTCTACAGCCAATAATAGTTCCCTCCACGATTGCGCCATACATTCTCAAAAAGCTTGCATTTTCATCAAGGAGTTGCGGATGTGTTTGCTATTGAAAAGAGTAATGATTCAAATCTAGCGTTTTCCTAGACCAATGGAAATGACTATTTCTCACCCTATTTAGGAGTATGTGTTTCCTGAAGACGTTACTAACACAGCAGCAATGTCAGCCCCGCTGCCATGTGTCAACCCCGCTGCCATATGACAGTGATGGCGTTGGATTGGTAGCTTTGCTGCTAAACTGCCACCCATTGTTTCCGCTGTTGGATTCGATATTTCGCATTTAAAAATTCACTCAGTTCGCTGTCGACTTATGTGCACAGCTGGCATTGATGTTCATTAGAAATTCTTATGGTAAACGGAATCGATAGATTTAAACATCGGCTAATATTAATTATGAACCTACAGCAGATGTTGTATGTAAATATCAGTCAGCTATTTGAGACTACTAGCTTGTCTTCCCTCGGTCAGCGTTCCCTTGGTCAGCGTTCCCTCGGTCAGCGTTCCCTCGGTCAGCGTTCCCTTGGTCAGCGTTCATTTTCACTTATTGAGGCTTGTGATTACAGGCCGATGAGCTGGTCCTAGGAAATGGAAGCCGTAGAGGGGGCTTCCATGACCTTGACCTTAGCTACAATCCTTACTATCATGGCAGTCGTCTCGTAAGTGGGGTGCTTAGGATATAGGTTTTAATTATTATCTCTCTCTCAACTTTCACTTTGCCCATGAAGCCTGTTTCATATGTAGCATACAGCCATCACTGCAATCGCTTGTAGCAAGTTGGGCAGACTTCATTTTCGTCATGGCCAGGGCCGACGGGCAGGGCCGACAGGCAGGGTCGACAGGCTGATGGGCAGGGCCCATGGGCCGATGGGCAGGGCCGATGGGCCGATGGGCAGGGTCGACGGGCTGATGGGCAGGGCCCATGGGCCGATGGGCAGGGCCGATGGGCCGATGGGCAGGGCCGATGGGCCGATGGGCAGGGCCGATGGGCAGGGCCGATGGGCGGACGGGCAGCTATATAGGAACCAGGCTTTACTAGAAATGTGTGAATGTATGATTTTTGTGCAGCTTTTGCAGTTTCACTTTAGTTCTATTCAGTTCCTACAAATTTATGCTAATGGTATGTTTGAATTGGCTACGAATGCTGTTTCCTGTCAGTGAGAGCCAGCCTTTGTCCCTGCTGTTGCCAGGTTCAACTGCGCGGTCCCCTCCTCATCACTCACAGCCTGTCAAACTGTATTATTGTACACCATCACAACTTGTACTCAGCGTGTGCGGAGACCGAGCTGGTCGTCCCGTAGTGCTATGAGTGTCAGTAGTGTCTGCCTCTCTGTCACTGACTGTCATGGCGCATCATTGTTTCAGAAACGAGAGGAGGAAGGCGATACGGTATCCGAACTGAATGAAGCTAAGAGCACGTGGAAGACGTGAGTAGTAGGCGGTCGATCAAAGCAATGATGACACCTTGCGGACACTGCTGCCTCAACTGTCGATGCACCGCTTTACCCTGTTTGTTGTGTTACAATGGTGCATTGAGCCTCTTGTTATTGTCTATCCAGGGCTGACAGTTTCTTCACAAGCATAGATATGGGCTCAAAGCTTCAGCTGCCTCACAGGAAGAAATCGATAGCCTTTGTCAGCGATCTGGTGCGTACAATTGCATTCCCGTTCGGCACTCATCTTCGATGGAAAATTCATGAAACATCATTTACTTGCCATTGTTTCATTTCATACACCAACGCCTCTGTACCGCGATCATGTTCAATATGTAACAACCTCAGTGTATCACACACAGCGCTGCAGGCAATCACCACCATGTGTGTGTAGCGTTCCATGTGTAGCCCCAGTACTAGGGTCGTAGCCTTAGTAACTGTAAGTCTCAACCTGTAGCCATGGAAGCCCTCCGCCACATTGGCGACATTCTCAGACTTGGTAAGGGCGTACGTTGCATTGTATATGACCTATTGATTAAGAACACAGTCTATGAACTTGTATGACACTGACCCGATTAATTCATTGGCTTTTACTTACGTAAGACGATTTATATTTCTTTCATGTTATGTCACTGCTTCTGCTGCGAATGGTCCACATAGACCTATGAAGGTGCTTATTGTGAGCGAGATTTATTTGTCTATGCCTCTCCTTAGTTGACGATGTAATGAATACTTTCAGAGTAGGCGTCGTTGTGCTGTCATACACGACCTGCACAATGTAAGTCAAGGCTGCACAGTCAAGCGGAAATGAGCCAATGTCAAGTCGCTAAAAATGTGAAAATATCGAATTGCTGTCAAACGGCCTAGCCTTGGCTCCTTTTCAGCATTATATGTGGAGGGCGTTTGAGATTTAGTCGGTCCATCTAGCTGCCCGATGCGTGATTTCCGATTCCCCGTGTTTGTCTCCACACACCTTCACACCAACACACAGCATGCCTTCCCTCCCGACCAACACAACATTACTCTCTCTCCTAGTCTTGCATCTCTCCAGTGGTTTCCATTGCATGCCATAGGATATTCACCCTGTCTGCTCCCCCCCATCTCTTCCGTTCTGCTATCAGGATCAGCGGGCTAGTCTATTGAGACAGTACCTAGTGTCGGTATTCTGCAGTAACGGTTCCAGTATCAGTATTTTTAAGCCATTTTCCTATATTTGGGCTTGTTGTGCCAGTTTGTTACAATTAACGATGTTCTTTCCTTCTCCCCCATTACTACCGCAGGTCATGCAGGTAAAAGACAACTAAGATTGATAAGAAATGTTGTCGTTTTTATTTTCCTAACTCTGCCTAGTTTGGCACACACTATGTAATGCACAGAGTGTTTGGCTGCCAATCAACTTCCACTGATCTCTACGATATTCTAACATTGGAGATCACTGCCCGCCGTCGCTGATTTCCCTACTGCATAGTATTTAATTTTCTACTATTGTTTATATTTCTGTAGAAGACTCTCCCTCAGCTTACGCTTACAATCAAGTTCATCTCCTATAATTACCTGAGACGCCTTTTCCTCAAGCACAGCTATTCTAATAACTTCATTTCTTTTAGTTTAGTATGCAACCTTAGTGCATGAGTGTGTGTCCCTCCTGCTTCCTTCAGCCGAATTTCTCCTCCCAGAAATTGTATAGCTTATTCCTCTGGATCGTTTGCAGACGATTGCCGCCAACAAGAAAGGTGGAATGCAGTCGGCGTTCGCCATTCGCCAATCCCTCAACGACGAAGAGCTGGTAAGGGATACATTGACTCTGCTGCCAATGATGTTTTATACCCGTGATATGAGCGCTATTTTCATTCCTACTCACATCTCTCCATCGCCCATTGCACTGTCAGTGATTGTACCATTGACATTGATCATTGCTACATGTGCATATTGTTGTTTGCCAGGCCATAGAGGTATGCCGACAGTATGTGCCATGTTAACCAATCGTTTTAGGTCCATTAGCCTGTCTCTGTCTGTCACACACACTGGCTCTCACCTATTCACCATTGTCAGCCCATCCTCTCAGCCTCCTGACCGAGAGTGCCTGTTTCCGTGTTATAGGAGATAGCTATGTGGCAGTTAGACTGCTCTTACTACCACCGTTTCCTCAGTTACATTGCTACTACCAATGCTTGCCTAAGTTCATAAGTTACTTACCAAGGTTGGGTGGGTCAAGCACACCCTATCCATAATCCCTCATCGTTGCATGTTTCAGTAGATTCCTAGCAACTATCTCTCTTACTAACTCCTACTCTCTCTACCGTAAACTAATTTCTATCATTGAAAGAATATTTCCTCACTTCTCCACAGAAAATGCATGTCTACAAGAAGGCGCTGCAGGCGCTTATCTACCCGATATCGAGTACGACGCCTCACAACTTCCAGATCTGGTCTGCCACCAAACCGACGTACTGCTTCGAATGCGAAGGGCTGCTCTGGGGCCTCGTCAGGCAGGGCCTCAAGTGCGCCGAATGCGGCGTCAAGTGCCACGAGAAGTGTAAAGATTTGCTCAATGCCGACTGCCTTCAAAGTGAGTTGGATCCGCCACTTTGGAAGGGCAGGCGGCTGTATCCATTCCTTCGGGGAGCTGGCAGCTGTGTACGTACTGTCACACGTACTGCCGACAGCTGTGTACGTACTGTCACACGTACTGCCGACAGCTGTGTACGTACTGTCACA
>ERZ1740065.3338-NODE-3338-length-10055-cov-11.384300_pt1 | contig 10055 bp, 5 predicted proteins | sample MGYA00581738_ERZ1740065 | MGnify/ENA primary metagenome ERZ1740065 (study PRJEB43018, sample SAMN04849749) | marine metagenome | isolation source: floating plastic debris | place: Pacific Ocean | collected 2008-09-01 | study: EMG produced TPA metagenomics...
AGAGAGAGATATAGAGAGAGAGAGAGAGAGAGAGAGAGAGAGAGAGAGAGAGAGATGAGCTCATTTATTATGTCATCTTCATGCAATGAAAGCAATAAATGGGTGAGCCGGTAGCGGTACTCTGTTGCCTATCTGAAAGCCCAAACATATAAACATAATCATACGTACTGAGGTTTTAAAGAGTAAAAAATGAGTTTAGATCGTTAGATAGATATAATATGAATCAATTGAGCTTAAAGGAGCCCAAAGCAAGAATCTTGACTACCGACATCCACAGGTTACTTATGGATGATGATGCAACGAGAGTTTCTGCAATTTCATAAGCTTTCACAAGTGTGTCTATGCTTGGTTAACATTCTATTAGGAGACATTCTTGTTGGTCCTTCAGTTGGTTTATTTCGCACACAGCCCATTAGTGAGGTCAGTAACTTCCTACATCTACACTGCACTGCTCAGCTGTTCCTAGGGTAAGACATGGCTATGGCTAATGACAGGATGGTTTGGTACCACCTGGCGCAGAAATGATATCAATTTAATCAAATGGATTGATAGCATGCTTTGAACAGACATTGGTGTCTCGCTCTTTTCCTCACTCATTGCCACATAATATGCTTATACTCTTAGCTGAACGTATGGTTACTATGGTTACCTCCTCACAAGATAAATTGGTTGGTCAAGTGAGTAACCCGGTGTTCCTGGGGCTGCTGAACCTAGTCACTGGGACTTTACAGCTTTGTGGGATGAAGGCTCTACACAGTCATGCGACTTTGCTACACCGTATGCCTATATATTTTCACATGGCACATATTTTATCTTCCTTAGAATTTGAATACCTGCATATCAAATGGTAAGCAAACGCTTACATCACGATTAGTGTCTGTGCTGCAGTTAAGGGAAAATCATGGTTCAACTAATTGCTTTCTACATCTTTTGATACTCATTCATTTTCTTCACAGATAACGTAAGTTACTGCACCAGATATCATATGTTTGCCAATATTTGCTTCGTGTCTAATATTTATTTCTTTCGTGATGATATTTCCATTACCAAGAGTTCAGTTCATTCTGGGTCATCCACTTGAGTCTCAAGTGATCTTACAGCAGCTCCTCTATCTCCTGTACACATCTGCAGCTGTAGCACCACAGTGGCGTCGGTCTGATAAGCTTACACATCACCCATTTCGAGACTTTGAAAATGCACGGGAGTTTACCTCGTTGACATTTCTGGCAGCAGGGAGCCTAAAACATTCAAAAGAAGAATGGAATTCCACAGGCAGTGTGATGAGAAAGATTTCAACATCAATTAATAGTATGTCTAGTTCAAACCTATTTCTACTAGCCAGCCTTGGGCTCTAATTTTTTGGCTGTGGTTTAAAGAACATCAGCAGCGAGTACTATGAACCCTTGATTGTGTCACCAGCTGTACTCTTTTGAGGAGGTAACATCGTTCACCCTCATGAAAAAATATGACTGAATTCAAGTACCATGAGGAAGTTGTAGAATTTTTTTTAGATGTTGTGGCAACTCATGATGGTCAAAAAGTTCACATACATTGGTGGATATACTTCAATACTGGACAATAACAGCTGGGAACTGTGTTTAACATCCGCAGGGAGTGGCGGGTTTCTATATAGCTGTGTAAAAAATGCAATTAGCTGGATGCCTTCCAACATGCAGATTTCGTGTCGGCATTGCTCAGGGGCCGTTGATATTGGGAGATAAGCACTATGAACCAAGACAGATGAAAATCACCATGCAAATATATGCTGATCACAATATTACTCAACGTTAGCGACACCCCACTAATGACTACATATATAGCAATAGAGTATTAAACGAAAACCAGGCCACCATCAGCGACTTGAGACAGGACGTTAAGCAGCAGCTGCTTTGGATGGCGTGTCTGCATGAGCCAAGTATGACTGGTTTTCCAACAACTCTATGGAATAATTTACTAGAATAATTGAGATTTATCTTCTCTTGTACAGTTTATCCGGTGCCACTATTGATCTTGCAATTATCTTTTTTTCCATCGTTTAAGGCAGTTTCAATATAGGTCGTAATGAAGCGAGCATGTATAGTGCATGAAATACGGTTTAGTTCGTCAGTGCGCAATCAAGAGGGTTAAATGTGCCATGACTAACCCGGTCAGCTCTCTGCTGTGCCAGTGATGCTGTATAGAACAAACACAGTGCCAGAACCAAAGCAAACACCTTCAGTCTCATTACTCTGTCACTGAAAAATAGCGTTGTGCGCACAAGCATGCGCCAATGATTGGTGCAAGTAAAAGTGTTACGTAAATCAAACCTATCAGCCTGTAACATACCTTACCTATCAGTGGTTGCGTATCTTACAAGTGGGATTTCCTGTCAGTCTTATGAAGCTATGATAGTTTCCCTATGGTTTATATACCCTGTAGTTCCAGCAGCTATTAGCATACATGACTGGCAGTGTGTGAAACTATACAATTGCGCTTCGACAAACGATACAATTGATTACATTCCAATCAAGATGCATTTCCTCTTGAGCCGATATCCGTTAGTTCCCAAGCCTCCACCAATGAGCTTAGTAAATAACAAATCTATGATTGGTTAGTATTCAGCCACTGAGACTCTTCTATAGGAGCTGCCACCACCAATACTCCCCACAATCAACAATTGCAACAAGTGAACATAAATTACAATAAATTACTAACCATTTCCCTGTCTAGTTCAGGGAGCTGCTCTCACTGTCACGGTCATGTGACTGCAATCAAACAAGGAATTCAAGTACATGGCAATGAAGCAGAACAGTTATTTTTTTGGAAATGCATTTCATCTGAAGTCTCTTAAAACCGAGGCTTAGAACTTTGTGATTTACTGCTCAGAGCTCAGATAGGTAAGAGTCTCCTCACAATGAAATGTTGTTCTCGGTGTCACCTGCGCTTTAATGCTTAGCTGTCAAGTCACACTATTAAGACTGACTATACATAACGGGCCGGTGAGTAAACAGAGAGGAATATAAGTTAAACTAATTGGTCACACTACTACACAGATATTCAAAGTAGATTCATAACAGTTTTCTGCGGCTTCTTCGCCACTAAGTATAATCCTATCTTCATCTTGCAAAGGTCAACTGGAAATATATGAAGGATCTATTGTAATCTCTTTCTGGTACCTAAAAAAACCTGAAGGTACACTGCTAAAGTCAGCTATCAACATTGAGCATTTCAAAACATACCTGTCAACTTGTCGAGTTGCAACCACTAGAGATTCCATTTTTCGGAACTATCAGAGTAAAAGCTCAAAACTCCCCTGTTAAGCCTCCTTCCCATGCACCTCGCAGCCTCTCGGACAAGCACTTGGGGCGACGCGTTGTTTATCCCACTATTTACTTCGCATAGAGTGTAGCTGGGCGCACGATCGCAACCATCACAAGCGGTCATAACCAACTTGCTCCGTTGAAAGAAAGCTCAGCCAGTTGAGCTTTTTTGCAAAAGCGCGCGACGGCACATACCATCGTGTGAAAGCATCAACACGAATCCCACCTAGTTCCAACTCCAGCGCACAACTTGCACAAAGGCTTGTGACACGTATATGACCCGAGCCTCCCAGTCATGACCGAATCCTAACTGTGAGGGAGAGTTTTAGCACCAGCTCTCAAAATACTGAAAAGCAGATTCTTCAGCCGAGCTCAAACGATACTACAGCTCAGCTCAGCAAGCAAATATCAATAAGTAGCTGGTAAGCTGTAGTATAACCATAGAACACTAATAACAGCAAAGCTGACCTCAGGTTTTGGTAGGTCAAATTCGGGAGTCTCCTGTAAGTACAAGAGACTTGACAGGGGTGCTTTAGTGTTGGACGAAGAATATTCTTCCAAAGCTTGATGTTCCACACTTATGTAGAAAATGATGTGGGTCAATATCAGTCCTGCAGCAAAATCAATTTTTTATACTTCCATTCATAATGAGCTTAGGAAATTTGCATAGCATTCTCAGTCATAAGGCAGTGATCAGACTGCTATTCTCAGAAACCGGTGTGTTTGGCTGAGTACTTATCATGAGGTAAAATCAAAGAACCCTGAATGATATAAACCACAATACGCCGCACCAGCTCATTGTATAGTATAGGCTATATAGCGGTCTGTAGTGCTGGATGTGATGCTCTGACTGAACCAATTTTGGTGCCATTAGAAAAGCAGATTTCATTGGTTAGGAAACTGACAAATCAGAAATAGACACGCTGGTGAAGATTTGAGGATAGCCAACTATATATAGCCCATACTGAGCAATGAGCCGATGCAACTTATTGTGGTTCATGTCATGCAAGGTCACAAATATTAAACAGGTGCTAAGAAAAGTGGAGCTTTATTATGGATCTAATATGAACAGCTGTGATTTAACAGTAGCTACTCGAACACTAGCACCCGATTGCTATGCTGCTGCTGTGGTTATTGTGGAAGTCCAGCAGCATTTAGCCGAGCACTTTCAGCACCCTGTGACATAGACTGTGACATGTCATAAACCATGATATCTCAGAGATGTGCGGATAGCTGAGGTAGGACAACAAGTCATATATTCTAAACGTGGAGGGGTCAAACCTTTGTCCCAAAAGTATCGCCCATTTGCTATGCTGCAAAAGAACTGTCAAATAATCTGGGGTGAAATCCAGGTACACGTTCAATGATGCAGAAGAGATAAAATCATTGCTGTCAGAAGACCAGCTTGCGTCTATATGATAACCAATCATGTAGCAACGATTACTGCAGTCTGTGTGGCTGTGAGATGAGTGCAGTGGTGTTTTATTTACCTGTTTAGTTATTCATCTATTTCACACAGACTTTCACTGATGCAAAAGTGCCAGCGGCGTTTGCATCAATCTGCTCTCGCCATCGATGGAGCAATGCTACTCAACCACTTTAAACGAACATCTACTTCATAGACTTGCAGTGGTATTTATGTTAGTTCTGCACGCAAGTAAAGAAGGTTTTCTTGTTACTTTGCGTGGCGGGCAGATCTATTTCAGTATGTATTGCAAATTTTAATTCGTTCACATCAATCTCAGTCTAGTCTAGTCCGGGTTGTGAGGGGGTTCAGATACAATCAGATCAATGGTGCCGCTCGAAGGTCAAAGTCTTTGGTCGACATTCACACTGATAGCACCACTGTGGCCTTGGAAACTTGCTGCACCTAGGATGTTTGATAATCGACACAATACAATGCTGGTTTGTGAGGATGCACTTCCTGCAGCACCAAACCTGCCAAACGAAGAAATTCCCATGAGGTAGATGACATAAGAATGAATACCTTGGATCGTGGGGATGGAGGGAACGACAATGCATCATTCTGAGCATGAGGCAATTAGGAGTTCGCACTCCTTAAATTTTAATAGCTATGTGACTTAAATGGTTGGAGTAACACTATGTCATTATAGCTGCTGTTGACTGATTGAGGACTTTTCCTCGAATTGATGAACCAAAACCTGGAGAGTCTCTGACTGTGTTTTCCTAATATAAGGCAATGCTAGAGCGGTTTTAATGACTGAATTTTGTGGTAATGGGTAGCATCGCTTGCAACACATTCACAGATAAATTTTTGTCATATTCTGTGCATTCATTACAGTGGTAGTAATTACTCAAAAGTTGCGTATTACTACAAAAATATAATAATTATAGAAGGTAATGACAATCGATTAATAAAAATTAACGGCATTAGAAAAAGTATTCAGATGTGTAGTAGGCCTCTCTGTCAGCCTCACTGACTTCATTGTTATACGGTAGTCATGCTAGTGAGGCTGAGGTACAAATTTTGATATGGGATTTAAATTTGGAATAACAATAAAACAAACAAGGATAAGTTGTGAATAGCAGTAATTAAGTAAAAAACTGCTAGACAAGGAGATATGGACTAGAACTGACTGTAAAACGAGCCCTGAACCTTTGACGTTGAGCCGCAGTTGTGCCCAGACAGACCAGGCATAGAGCCAATACCAGAGCAAACGCCTTCTGTCTCATCCTTTAGGTCGTTGTCTAAAATCTTATAGAATTATATAAAGATTATTTTAAATTCACAACGGAAGACAATTCCGTATACCTATCAATCATATGAAATATGTACACGTAGATGTCAAGTAAGTATGTTAAGGTAAGCAATTAAGAAGTCTCGCCTGACGAAAGAGTAGAGTGATATTACAACATGGGAGGCTCCGAAGAGTTTGGCTAAGATGAGATGCATTGGTGGCTTTTATACCCTGCGTCTAAGACTTTCGTCATTCTCAATACCTAGCACTGGCTGGCACCGTATCAGGGCGCAGTGATGGATGTACTAAGATGGCTGTCGCTCAATGAGGAAATGTTGGTTGTTATCTTCTTATCAAGAAAACATATGTATAATGATTGGTCCAGTCAGATGAAGAGAAGACGTGTGATTGACCAATGCGTATTTGAGGTGTTTATCCCAGGCTGCTACCAGATTAAAAACTCCTGATAATTAGCAAGTCAAGCCTGAAGGCCAAAGTTAGGTGCTTCCTTCTATTAGTGACCATGCAAGCCGTCAACTGCCACCATCGCATACCTACCCTGACCAGTTAGGCAGAGATCATGCAGTACCTCTGGTACAGCATTGGCTCTGGAACAGACAGGGAATAGTTCAATGCATTAAAACTGCTGTCTTACTAAAAAAAAAATTGCAGTCACCAGCAATTGGCATGTACACCTACTTATTTGATGTCTTAGAATCCTAATTTGAGTTTGGAACCGTCATGAGGTAAGTCAGTGTTGAGAAGTCAAGCAAATAAATTCAGTTGGGGGCAACATCGATTTTTAACATTATAAGCACACATAACTCGTGGTCTGTGACCACAATACATCTACTTAGTGCACTCCCTGAGACTCACTGTAACCTCCCCCCTACTGGGCAGAAAATGAAATGCTGTTACATCAACTTAGTCGTAAAAAATTTCCGGTTTTGTGAATCTTGCCTCCATGACAGCCGCATGTCCACATATATCTTCGTATATGCCCGCACATACACACAGTCATGCTAGTGGGGTACATGCGCACACATGTACGCACCTGCCCGTATACGCCCACCTCAACAGGAGATTCACAAAAGCCGAGTTTTCAATCCAGAGCTGCAATATCTTGTTTGGTGTTAAAAGATGCGAAGTTTACTCTCCTATCAGCAGGTGCGTCTTAATTGTGTCGAAAGCGTCGATGTTAAGTCAGTGCTATGCAGGAGGTGTGCCTACTAAGCGCAAACTAAACCCAACGTAGCACCAGCGTAGCATCGGCGTAGCACCGGCGAAACCCCTGTGTAAGAAACCTGGGTGCCTGCCAATATGAGAGCAAAAATTTTGAAAGATTCAACGTGAAAACAGTTGTACAAACTTATCAAAGCTTGTGAGGTCTATCCTTTCTGCTTTGTTGCACCAACTTCAGCGGTTGGATGATTCCATATACCAAACATGATGAATGATAAGAAACGGAGAGATAACTTACCGAGCCTCTCATTTCCTTGGCCATGTTTGTTGATGCACAGAACAGGCATAAGACAATGATCAGAACGAATATCTGCAACTTCATTGCTCCTTTGCTAAATCAAAATGCAGAGCAATATGAAAGATTAGATTGTTTAGAATTTATATCACGCTGATATCAAAGTGAGGTTATCAAAGTGTGGTAATGTATCCGGAATTCACTCCCTCTCACCTGACACAATTGCAGATTGTCTTTGTCACTCACTGGTCCTCAGCCTTGTAAGTCTAAGAGTGGCTGGTGCCTTATATACCTCTCTACCTGATCTCCAGATCTATAGCTTCCTCCTGTTTTCAGGCCCTATGTGACTATGGTTTGATCTATTGCCAGCAGATGAATCTCAATCAGGAAGCGTTCACAGTATCTCGAGATTGTTTTAATGCTATGACTTCTATATGCCTATGAATTCCAACAGTAAAGCCACACACTACTATGTGCGATCTCTCCCAATTTTAGTAAAAATACCATTGTTATCGCAAGAGAACATGATTTCCTTCAATTCTATTTGCTGTTTCTATAACCTGTTTCCTTGGGAATATGAGTCTTGGCTTTCCTCCAGGAAAATGTTCCTTCAGTCACCATAGTAAGCACCTAAAACTACGGATGAGGTAATATAATTACAGGGGAGCTACCGCAATCCAAGTCTAGCATCGACTTACAAAACCTGTTCAGAGGTAGCATTTTGTTGCTCCGGATAAGTTAGACAATAGATCTCCTAAGGTCTGAGGGTCGGGATGTCCTGCGATGGAGATTTGGGCTGACCAATGGATGCGTACAAGTTGCACTATGAATGCACACTACGGTTCCTGCTTAGTTTCATTCCAATCATCATTTATTTCCTCCAAAATTCAGTTCATCTAATTTTAATTTGAATGATAGTCTCACCTTGCCAACTGACGCGATACGGCCGTATGGTTGTCTTGACCACGGCGAATAATATCCCTAGGTTGGTGTTTCCCCAGATTCTATTTCTTGCTGATAGTACAGTTGGATATGTTTTCGTTTTACATTGGACAAACTAAGTAGGGAAACCATTTTAGAGAAAGCAAGTTTGGTTTTTGTCGTTCTTATGCCTCAGCTCGCCTGCAATTGCTCCCAAATTCCCAAAAAACCTCACACAAGCATTTCTTTGCTTTCTCATTCGATAGTGTAACTTTGCTACCAGATGCGTATGACCACGCAATGTTGTCTTTGATTCATGCTCCTTACTCAGTATATACTACATCGCAGATGAAAACTCATAAAATCAATGGCAATGGGTTTTTGCCATCCAAGGGATCAGGTGAAATCAGCTGTGCGATCCATAGCATTGTAGCGATACACTAACCTTATGTATTTTGTCCTCACTATACGTTGTGAAGACAACTCTAAATAATCTCATGAATCAGAATATTGTACTTGCACTTAATTCTCAATAAGATACGTTATATTAAGTACTTTTATATGTGGTGGATAGCTATACAACCTTTACTGCACATTTTATGAGCAGAGAATCTTGGAGCACATCAAATGTGATTCTAAAGACTAGCCACACCACGGAAAGCCACACCGCCGAACACCTTGCCACTTTCGTCAATGACCTAGTAGAAAACTTGGGGATTAAGAAGATAATGCCACTCACAATCACAACAGACAATGCCAAAAACATTGTGAAAGGTGTCAAGGATGCTGGGTATCTAAACATCGGGTGAATGAATCTACTTTTGAATAACTTACAGTTCATGTCATAAAACCATTTATTAATGCATCAGTAAACCCGGTAGTGCTGTTCCTCCATTAGTGTTGTTTTCATCGCCAGTCCTCACTATCATCGCCATTTATTATGAGCTAAATATCTATTCACGCTGAAGTAGAGTAGAGTGACGACTGAAATAGCTATTGGCAGTCGAGGTCTTGCCATTCTCTAATATTTTAGTTATCACACTATTATATTGCTTGCAGATGTTTTGCTCACACCATCAACTTGGCTGCCAAAAAGTCTCTAGAAGTCAGAGAAGTGAACAACCTACTCATCAAAATAAGGAAAATTGTTGACCACTTTCACCACAGTTGTCTGGCAAAGGCAGCGCTTGAGGCGAGGCAAAGGCAGATGGAGAAGCCAGTGAAAGCATCGATTGCAGACTGCAAGAAGCGCTGGAACTGATCATTACAAATGATTGAAAGGTTCCTAGAGACGAACTCTGAGGTCTATGCTGTGCTATGCGAACATAGTAACGAGACGGTAAGTAAAAAAGCTTATAAATCTGAGAACACAAGTGTGTTGTGTCAGTGTTTTATAAAATTATTTGCACAAGTAGATGGTTGGCTGCATAGAGGAGCTGGCTGCATGAGTGTCTATGCTGTGCAAAGAGTGCACACTCCTCAAGCCATACAAGGACGCCACTGAGCTAATCTCTGGAGAAAATTACCATCTTCTCTTATCCTCCGACTGCAACACGGCCTGCTCAAAAGAAGATGTGAAGGACCCTGGCATGATTTCAGTAATGAAATCAATACTGCATGCTGACCTAGAACCCAGGTATGTTAACTTCCCATTTGAAA